>Ga0208059_1000190_pt1 | contig 15042 bp, 8 predicted proteins | sample DeeseametaMP0959_FD_184199 | JGI IMG/M metagenome (GOLD analysis project Ga0208059, IMG submission 184199) | Marine microbial communities from the Deep Indian Ocean - MP0959 (SPAdes) | ecosystem: Environmental > Aquatic > Marine > Oceanic | place: East of Madagascar, South Indian Ocean...
AAAGCTACCTCGCCAAAAGAAAATCACATGGAGAAGGCGTATACAAATAACAGCGCATCCCAACATGCAAACCTCACTATCAAGGTTAAACCCGATGTTGAAACTGACCCTGTGGAAAATCATGGCGACGCTGCTGACGACCCTGCCATATGGGTCAACTCGCACAGCGCTTCACAAAGCCGCATAATCGGCACCGACAAAAAAGGCGCATTAAATAGCTATGACTTAGCCGGCAAGCTAGTGCAAAGCCTTCCTGTTGGCAGAGTGAATAACGTTGATGTGGGATACAAGGTATCTGTGGCAGAAACCAAAGCTCGGCAAAGCGATACGCCACTTATCGATATCGCAGTGGCATCAAACCGGTCGAATAACAGTTTGTCTGTATTTGAAATAGATAAACGCGGCCATATGACTCAGCTTGGCCACATAAGCACTACACTCAATGATATATACGGCATGTGTCTGTTTGTGTCAGGCGGAATAGCTCATGTATTTGCTAACGACACCAGTGGCCGCTTCGAACGATATAGCGTGTCTATCTCCCCAGACAAAGCTGTTGATGGACATTTAACACAGTCCTTTTCACTGCCCTCACAGCCAGAAGGATGTGTTGTGGATACTAAAACGAGCACGGCATACTTAGGTGAGGAAGGTGCTGGGATTTGGGCCTTGGATATTACTTCAAACAGCAATCAGCCTCAGTTCATCGCTGAGATAGAAGCCCCGGTAGAAGCTGATATTGAAGGGCTGGCTCTGTTTGATGTAGATTCACAAACTTACCTAATCGCATCTAGTCAGGGTAATAACAGCTATGCTATCTATCACGTACACACTGAGAACCCTGAAGTCTTGGAACTGATGGGGCTTGTTCAAATTACGGCAGATAAAGCCACGCAAATTGACGGCGTGTCGGAAACAGATGGGCTTGATGTAACCAACGCTAACTTGGGAGGAAGGTTCACCGAAGGGCTTTGGGTAGTACAAGATGGAAGAAACGTCATGCCTAGCGAGACCCAAAACTTTAAGCTAGTTGCTGGTGCTTCACTTAAAGATGCGATCAGAAAATTAGCGAGCGCCAAGCGTGAACGCCACTCACACATGTAACAAATAATACGAAAAGTAAATAAGAAGGAGGCGTTAAGCAAGTTAACGCCTCCTTTCTGGTATATGATAAATGCATGGTGCCGCACCAGCTTCTGGCCTTTCTAACCCAGCGCCGCACCTTCATTCATTACGCTACCTGCAGCGCTAAATCCTACCAAGCTAAATTAAAGTGCGTTAGTCTAGCCCGCGCGCTGGTATCCATCATTTAATTGAACATCAATAGCCCGTAGCACTGCCGTTCGATTAATTGAGCCTAACAGTACCCCGTCATCATCAACAATGGGGTAAACTCTCGGCTTTTCCTTTAACAGCAACTGCGCTAACTCTATTACCGACATATAAGGTTTGATAGAAATCACAGGGGTTTTCATGATTTCCCCTACTCTACAAATTTGTTCGCGATAGTAGCTTGACGCAATCATTTGAGCGATACAGTCTTGCTCAGACAAAAAGCCCACCACTCTACCTTTGCTATCGAGTACCGGACCACCACTCTGCCCACTGGCTAATAACACTTCGACAGCCTGCGCAACGGGCATATCGACATTAAGCTTCACTGGGTGAGTATTCATATAATCACTGACTTGCAACGATTCCATTTTCAATTCTCCAGCCGTGGCGCCTAATGTGACCGATACTGCGACTTAATTGGCGTTACGGCACTTCAATTATTTTTAACCACATGTGAAAGCAATTTTCCCCCACACTTTAAGATTAGACGTTTCGTTACATACAAGCCAGCACATTTAACATTAAAATAACAAATAGTTTTTCAGTGATCAGTCCTTGTAAATTGCCACTTTAACTTTACCATTTATGTCAACACTAGCGCGGTACATACCCGCAGAATTGAAAGGCATAGCGACGTTACCTTTAGCGTCAATAGCAATCACACCACCATCGCCACCGGCTTTAACAAGTACGTCGTTAACTACAGTGTTCGCAGCGTCATTTAACGTTAAACCCTGGTACTTCATTCGCGCACAAATATCTGCTGCCACGTTGTATCGAATAAAATATTCACCATGTCCTGTTGCCGATACCGCGCAGCTTTCATTGTCGGCATAGGTCCCCGCTCCAATAACAGGCGAGTCTCCAATACGTCCGTACCGTTTAGCCGTCATTCCGCCAGTGGATGTTCCCGCGACAATGTTGCCCTCTTGGTCCAATACTACTGCTCCAACAGTGCCAAAGCGCTCATTGCCTTGCTGCGAACCGTAACCACTCGATACCTGCTGCATACGTGCTTTCGCTTTATCTAAAGCTTGCTTGCGAAACTCGGTATCAAAAACGGTGTTGTCTACCTGTTCAAGGCCATTTTCTTTTGCGTAATCTTCAGCGCCTCTCCCTGAAAGCATAACGTGTGGAGATTCATTCATTACCAATAACGCAGCCTCTATTGGGCTTCTTATTGTTTTCACCCCCGCAACAGCACCTGCATTTTTACTGCCGCCGTGCATTATCGACGCATCAAGCTCGTGCTCACCGTCGAAGGTATATACCGCACCGATGCCAGCATTAAATAACGGCGAGCTTTCAAGAATTTTGATGGTTTCTACTACCGCCACTTCACCTTTTTCGCCTTTCTGCAACAAGGCGTAGCCATGCTGCACCGCTTGGGTTAATACGCTTTTGTAGTCCGCTTCTTTTTCTGGCGTCATCGATGATTTTAAAATGGTTCCTGCACCGCCATGAATAGCGATAGCTACGGGTGTTTTTCCTAATTGTTTGGAATCATCCGCTAATGCGGGAACACTCGTAATGGCAAACGATGCAGCAAGCGCGCCTATTGCATACAGTGCATGTCGAACTTTATTGGGCTGGCGAAAAATACGAGATGGGTTCAAAAGCTTTACTCCTAATAGCTACGTTTTACGTGCGCGCATAATCTGTGAGATGGTTTGAGTACAGATTTCTAGAATCAATTCAACGCGCTCTGTTGATGCGATTTTTACGCGACCTTAGACGTAAGATGACACAATTAGCTTAGGTAGGCTAGGCTACCTCGAGGATCTCTAAGAAAGTATTAAGATCATCGGTGATGGAAGGGAGTAGCGCTTCAGCGTCTTCCCACTTTTTCGCCTTTGACAATTCCCATAAGCTCTCAAAGTCTCGTTGTAACTGTACGGCACCAATATCTGCAGACATACCTTTGAGCTTCAATGAAAGCACCTGAACCTTTTCGAAGTCTCGACTATCAACAGCCTGCTGCAGTAATTTAAGCTTGTCAGGCGCGCTTCTGGAATACAGGTCGCAGACACGAGAAAATAGCGCTTTATCGCCCATTATCCGAGCAATGGCATCGTCTTTTTCCCAACATCCATCAAGCCCCTCTGAATTGTTTTCATCAGCTTGAGTTTGATTGACGTTATCAATTTCAGCCTCCTTCTCCGAGCCCTCGCGAGCGGCGATATCATTAGCTATTTTCGCGTTTTTTATCGTGGGGGCTATTTCTACTTCAGACTCTTTACTTGACTGAGCCTCTGTTCTTGAATGCGATAGCGTGTCGCAGTCCATTTCTTTTGAGATGGCACTCAACAAACTGTCAACCAGTGGGGGTTCGCTGGCAGTGATTCCGGTACCTGACCTCGTATCTGTATCATTAAGCTCTGCACTTGCTAACGCCGTTATTTGATGCACTAACCATTGTTTCACTTTAGGAATAAGTACATCGGCCATGACAGGCTTTGTCGCAAAGTCGTCCATACCTGCCTCTAAACATTTCTCTTTTTCGCCGAGCATGGCATTGGCTGTCATGGCAATTATAGGTACATCTTTGTGCATCGCTCCTGCCTTACCTTCTCGTATGGCTCGGGTAGCGTCATAACCATTCATATTAGGCATCTGACAATCCATCAATATGCTGTGAATTCTGCGGCCTTTGCTTTCACATTTCGTCAAGAACGCCACAACTTCCTCACCATCGCTGCAGGTAAACAATTTAACAGGTAAACTTTCCAGCACTCCCTTCGCCACCTCGCGATTGATCATATTGTCATCAACTATCAATAAGTTGGCATTCTCAATAGACAATTGCTGCTCAGTATCGTCTGCTGCCCCTTCATCGTCTGAGATGTCCTCAGCTTTCCCTTTACCTGATGAGATATCTGACTGGTTTAATGTATATCCCGACAGCGCAGCGTCTAACCCTTGTTGGACAATTGCAAAACTCGACCTGAATAATGGCTTTGGCAAGTAAAGCGGCACAAGGTGATTGAAGTGGAAAGGTGTCCCTTCTAGTTTTTGAAGAATATAAACCACAGGTAACGAACCAGCGTCTTTAGTGGCAGCTTGTGCCTGCCATATATCATCTAGCTCACGAATGAGTGAACTGGCCTCATCCACAATAATGGCATTAAATTGCGTCCAAGGTACTGTTCCTAACTCAGAATGCTTACCTATTACTTGCGGCTCTGCACCGACGTGTAAGGCTAAACAACAGATGTTTTCCTCTAAAGGTGGATAACTTGCAGAAACACCAATTGTGATCCCATTAAGCAGCATACTTTCGTTTTCCACCGCCATTTTATGCTCGAACGCGCTGTCGTAAGTTGTTTCAGGAAGAGTAACGAAAAATGAGAAGGTGCTGCCTATGTCAACTTCAGAATTGAACGTAATGTCTCCTCCCATAAGCTGGCTCAATTGCTTGCAGATAGACAAGCCAAGTCCGGTACCTCCGTATTGGGTAGCAACAGATGCATCAGCCTGCGTAAACGCGGTAAACAGTTTGGGCTGATTTTCTTGTGCTATCCCTACGCCCGTGTCACATACGCTGAAATGAAGCTGTTGTGTCCCCGCATCTACATCACTTAACGATGCTTGTAGCTTTATATGCCCTTCTTCAGTGAATTTAATAGCATTGTTCAATAAATTACTAAGAATTTGGTTGATTCTGTGTGGATCTGAGTTTATTTCCACCGGGGGAAGACCTGTTGTATCAACAAGAAGCTGTAGTCCTTTAGAAGCTGCCTTAACGGCAAAGACCTTGGCGATAGACTCGATAAGTGCAAGCGGATCAAAATATTGATTATTAATATCAAGCTTGCCCGCTTCAATTTTAGACAAGTCGAGAACGTCGTTAATCAGCACACTGAGATTGTTGCAGCTAATTTCCATCATGGAAACAAGCTGTTCAGCTTTCTCATTGAGGGGCTGACGCTTAAGTAGCGCCAACGAGCCAACTACCCCGTTTAACGGTGTTCTCATTTCATGGCTAATATTAGAAATAAAAGAGCTTTTAACACTGCTCGCTTTTCGCGCCTCTTGCGTCGCTTCAACAAGTTCTTTCGTCCTGCTTACCACTTTTTCTTCAAGCTTCAGGTTTACCCTTTCTATTGCGTCTTTTGCCTTGCGTTCGTCGGTCACATCTCTAATTACAACAGCAACGCCTGAAAACTGTGACTGTTCACCCCAAATGGTAGATGCGGTTATAAGTAGCGTGTGCTCTTCTTTTTCGTCATCGGTGTAAGGGGTTGTAAAGGTACTTTGCTTTCCGCCTTTGGTGAGAACCGATTCAAGCCCTAATAGAGAAAGCTCCTCAAATGACGAATAGTGATGATTTAAAATAAGCTGGCTTGGGATCCCAAAAAGTGACTCGGCTGCCATATTCCAACTTTTCACCACGCCAGCAGAATCTACGCTAAAAATCGCATCTTTAGATATAGCGATAATAGCAACGGACTCACCGCGCACCTTAGCCAGCTCAATGTTTTTACTGTTACTTCGGTGTACGAAGAGTAAAACGCTTACAAAAATTAGCGTAACTACCCCAATTACACTGTAAACGCTAATCCTCTTCTCATTGATAAGGGCTGCCACTTCTGACTGAGACAATGCCGTATGAAGAAAAAACGGGGCGGTTTGCTGATTTCCATTTATCGTAAAAGCACGAGTGACCGTATACAAAGATGAGTTTGTCTGTGCGGTCTGTTTAATTTTAGCCCTACCTATTTTCGAAGGGCTTTCGAATTCGCTCGCCCAATTCACCGTAGGATTTAAATCTCTGGAGAAGGACTTATCACTGTCTGGATGACTGACAAAAAAGCCTTCACTGTCGGTAACAAATAGCAATTGATTGCCGACAAGCGTTTGTTCCATTTGCGACAGTAGAAACTGGGCGTTTACATTCATGATTATAAAACCATAACGCTCACCAGAGCTGCTGAAGATTGGAAGAGAAAGGCGAATAACGCTTTTATAAGGAAACTCGAGATTCCCATATTCACGATTCAAATTGATATCTGAAATATAAAACTCGCCCTTATTGCGCTTAACACTCTCTATGAAGTAACTTCTCGCTGCTTTAGGTTGTAAATCGTTGCCCTTAACTACTAAAACACTTTCCCCGTTTCTTTCCACTCGAATAAACTCATTTCCATCCTCATTGGCTTGAATGATCCTTAATTGATCGACTTCTTCGTTATTTTCGATAAAAGCAACGAAAATCGTTTCTAGTCGCTGCTTCCACTGTTCCAACGTCGTACCGTCTTTGGGGTCTAGATTTTCATTTTCAGTCGCGCGGACGATGCCGCTTATAGGTGGTGTCTGATGTAGAAAGTTAAGCGCATTGATATACTTTCTCACCTGAGAGTTTGCAGCATTTTCAGCACTGGCGGCACTCTCTTCTAATGCCGTGAAAGTTTGAGATTCAGCCGTCGCTTTGATATTACTTTCGAACAAACCAACAACAAGTACAACAAGCACTGTTGCAAGTACTAACGCTAAGCCTAAAGTACTCTTAGCTTCACTGATGGATGAACTGGATTTAAGGAACGACAAACAGGCAATATCCGTATAAATTTTGATAACTTAAAGCTAGTCATCATTTTGTTAATGCGCAAGTTTCGCGTGATACATCAAAACGCAAAATACTCAAAAAAAGACAATGATTAACGCGTTTTTTTAGGTCTTGCCGATGGCGAACAAGTAAATCACTGTTCATATTAACGCCAGCATTTGGTATTCAATTTCTCGCGGTGTACACTGCCATCAATATTTCTCTAACATCGCAATAGTGGTTATGCACGCACCTACATTTTTGTGGCACGATTTTGAAACCTTTGGCACCAGCCCACAAAAAGATCTCCCCTGCCAATTCGCTGCAGTAAGAACTGATATGGATTTAAATGTGATTGGTAAACCCATAAATATCATGAGCGCCATTGCGAATGATTATTTACCACATCCAGAAGCGTGTTTGGTGACCGGCATAACACCGCAGCAAACCATTCGCGACGGTTCTAACGAAGCTGACTTCGCCGCGCGAATTTATCAGGAAATGTCGACGCCAAATACCTGTAGTGTGGGCTTTAATAGTATCCGATTCGACGATGAAGTTTCCCGCTACCTGTTTTATAGAAACTTTTACGACCCATATTCACGTGAATGGCGAAATGGCAATAGCCGTTGGGATATAATCGATTTAGCGCGAGCGTGCTATGCGCTGAGACCCGATGGTATTAATTGGCCACGCCGAGAAGATGGTGCACCAAGCTTTAAACTTGAGGCGTTAACTGCAGCTAATAATATTGGCCACGAAAACGCTCACGATGCTTTGAGTGACGTCTACGCCACAATAGCCCTTGCTAAACTGATAAAAGAAAAGCAGCCTCGCCTTTTCGATTATGCGCTGTCGTTACGCAGTAAACACACAGTTATGCAGCAAATTGATCTCACTAAACCATCGGTATTGCTTCATATCTCGTCTAAACTCCCAGCCTCTCAAGGCTGTTGCACTTGGGTTATGCCTGTGGCAAAGCACCCAACCAACAACAATGCATTTATCGCTATTGATTTATCGCATGACATTGACAGTTTAGTGAATGACACACCAGAAGAGATTAGACAGGCGCTTTATGCCCCGGCAGATACATTTGACGATGCGTTAGAAAGACCAGGGCTTAAGCTCATTCACGTCAACCGCTCGCCGTTTATTACCACAGCTAAAGCAATGACAGAAGACAATGCCGCACGACTAGGACTGGATCGCGAGCGCTGCTTAGACAATTACAAAGTACTTGCCAGTATGCCCGAACTGGCCACTAAAATCGTAGATGTCTATGATGACGACATTCAAAGTGGTGAACTGGATATAGATCACGCGCTATATAGTGGTGGGTTTCTTAATGACGAAGACAGAAGGTGGTGTGAGCGTGTAATTGAAGCACAGCCCGATGATTTAGCCACTCTGAGTGAAAAAACACAGCACGAAGGGCTCAGAAAGCAGCTATTTCGATACCGCGCTAGAAATTATCCTAATACGCTGACCGCAGATGAAATGACCAGGTGGCAGCATCATCGCCAAGCTCGCCTGACTGATTCAGCTTTTCACGGCTCAATCACATTAGAAAACTATATGATGCGGTTGGAATCACTGGCGCATGAACACAGCGACAATCCTGAGAAGCAGGCCATATTACGCGCACTTTACCAATATGCCGAAAACCTTTGACGGGCGTTTTAGAACGCCTTAAATTAGTAGATGAAAAAAATAGACAGGCCGAGAAAAAGTCAACGTCAAGTAATCGATAGATGCCGCCGATAAAAAGAATACACGTGCGCAAGGGAATAAAGAAGTTATGAATGGCGTAACAATAAGCTTCGACAAATCAAGAACCTACATTAACTTACAGTTAAATCCTTCTGATTTCACGTCAGAAGTTGATAGTAGGGAAATAAGAAAGCAATTAGAGAGCGGAGAAACTAAGCGGCTGTATGTTTCTGAAAAAGCGTTAAAGTCGGCCTGTGATACGGCTAATCATTATTTTAAGACGGGTGATAGCACTGTTGTTCAGGAACGTGTTGGCGAGCGCAAAAATGCTGAAATTGAATTTCGCATTTCCGAGGATGGGATGCAGGCGAACCTTGTGCTGACCACACCCTATGGCGGTAAACTTCCCTCATTAAGTACCGTTAAATCTCTAGCAGTAAAAAACAGAATCATTCGTGGCTTAAGCACCAAAACCATTGAATCTATGCTTACCCAAGCAAGGCAGTCTCCTCCAGGCACAGTACTAGAGCAAATTGTCGCGAAGGGCCTACCAGCTAGAAATGGCAAAAACTCAAAATTTATTCCCCTGGTACCAAACGCACTTGAAAGGGTGTTAAAACCCCAGACGGGTGATGGCGAGCGCGTGGACATGCGTAATTTAGGCGAAGTTATTTGCGTTAAAGTGAACACGCCTGTGCTGAGAAGAACCGAGCCAACTCAGGGCCGTTCTGGCTTCGATATCAAAGGGAATAAAATTCCAGCCGTTGCGGGCGAATGGGTTAACTTTAAAATGGGCAGCGGCACCGTGGTGTCCGACAGCGACGCCAATTTATTAATGTCTGCAATTTCTGGTATGCCGAAATACCGAGACCAGATAATGAACATTGACGATACCTTCATTTGTAGCGGCGTGAACGTTGGCTCTGGGCACGTGAATTACGAAGGTGCAGTATTGGTAAACGGCGATGTTACAGAGAAAATGCAAATCAAGGCCGCTGGAGATGTAACCATTAACGGCTTTGTGGAGTCGGCGTATATCGAGTCTGGCGGCGACATCATCATTACCGAAGGCGCGATGGGTAAAGTTAACGATACCCAAGGTGAATTCCAATGCCAACTAGTCGCAGCCGGCAGTATCCACGTTCAACACGGTCAAGGCATTGATATTCAATGTAGCGGTAATATTACCGTTGGTCGTCAGTTGGCGTATAGTCGCCTGCGTTGCGGCGGCGCAGTCATAGTTGGACAAATTGATAAGCCCATGGGAAATCTATTTGCTTGTGACATTATCAGCCAAGATCGCGTTGAAGCTGGCACTTTAGGCGCTGTATCTGGCAGTACGTTGAAAGTTGATTTTAGCCCAGGCTTTAACCAATTGTTAGAGCGCAAAGACTCTTTAGATGAATTGTTGAAGCAAATTCGCGAAAACAATCTTAAACACAAAGAAAAGATTAACCTTATTCAAGGTAAGAAAGTGCCTAAAGAGCTTCAACGTAAAGTAGCTGAAGCGTTAGAGCTTTTTAACAATGAGAGCGCATTGCTGGAGTGGCTTGAAAACAAAGCCAACGACGTCAAAGCAGCAAAAGAAAACTACCAGTCAGATATAAAACTTATCGCAAACAAACGTCTTTATCCCGGAGTATCGGCGAAGCTTAATAACCGTAACTGGCGTTCTGAGCGAGAATACGACAGGGCGCAAATTCGTTACGATTCGCACCAATGGCACTACGACCCTTTAATTTGACCTAACTAGTTCACTGAAGTTACTGTGCCACAGTTACGTTGCCATACCCTTGGCGCTTTGACTGGTACAGTGCCTTCATGGTGCGTTCAAACCACTCTGTGAATTCCTCAGACTCCCTGAGCTCAGATAAACCCATGGCCGTTTTAAAGCTCTCGACAAGCGAGTGATGGGTAGAAATGCAGTCTAACAATCTGTCTGCAAGGTTTTTAGCTGCGTTTAACTCGGTTTGAGGGCACAAGATAATGAACTGTTCACCGCTAAAACGCGAAACAACATCGACTTCTCGAACGGTATTTAGACAATTCGTTGCCACGGCTTTTAGCGCCTCTTCTTTAGCCGAGGGCTCAATTGAATCTCTGTCATCGCTTACAGGGGTTAGTTCGATAACAATTAACGAAGCCGTAGTGTGAAATCGATGGAAACGTGAGATTTCTTCTTCCGCTCGCTGGATCATATGATTGCGGTTATATAGCCCCGTTACCGTGTCGTGAGCAGACAAGAAAGCAAGGGTCTTGTTCTTTTCTAACAAGGTTGCTTGTAACGCACCTATTTCCTCGTTTTTCTGGTTAATAATACGCTTGTAGCCGCTAACGTTTCTATTTCTAAAAGTAAAAAGCAAGAAAACTAAAATGACAATTGCGGTGCTCAAAACCATAACGACATAGTTACGACTATAGCGAACTTGGACATTATTCCACTGCTTATAAATTTCTACCTTTCGCGTTTCTGGAATACGCTCAATGGCAAAGTTAAGCTTGTCCACCAGGTGGCCATAGGTTTTGTTCACACCAAAAGCTAATGAGTCGAAGGGCTCGGCGTAACCAACAATATTGAGGTCTTTCAGCTTCAAATTATTGATGTGCATATTCACGCTCATTAATGAGCCCACCATTACATCAAACTCATCATTCGCCAGCTGCTTTAGCCCTTCTTCTTCAGACGGAATAAGCTTTAAACGTAACCCCGGATAGTGTCGTGAAATATATTCAACTTGGCGATAACCCTGAACAATCCCTACTACTCGATTTCCCACTCCAGCATAGCCTTGTATCATTGGCATTCCAGACTTAGCCACCAGCACATTGGGCGCTTCAAAATACGGCACACTAAAGTCGAGGAACTGCTTTCGATAGTCGGAAGTATTTAGCATGGGGATAACTTGGCACTTCCCCTGCTGAACGTACTCTAGGCTCTGTTGCCAGCTCTCAGTGGGCACTAGGGTAAACGTTAATTCAGATAGTTCAGCAATCAGTTGCATATACTGAGCAGAAACCCCCACATGGATACCGTTTCTGATTGCTTCGTAAGGCGCCCAGTTAGGATCTATACAGTACGTTACATTATTAGATTGTTCAGATGCCGCCTTTTGACCAGCTTCTGCTTGTAGGAGCGCGCTAAAACAACTCGCTCCTACAAACAACATGGTACAAAGCAGATATTTTCTTATTTTTTTCAACTGCACACCCAAAACATGTGAAGATATCGATGACAACCGCGAAGTATTAAGCGTAAATTCAAAAATTGCAATTATTTAGCTGATAATCTCGCTTTTCAGCTAGGTAACGCTCTGTCTTTGCTGAAACTCATCGTTTTCATAGCGCTTTTCATTCATAATTTCGGTAAGGCTTGCCACCGCTTTTTCAATATCGACGAAGCTTAAATACAGTGGCGCAAAACCTATTCGCAGAATATTTGGTGCACGGAAATCTGCAATCACCCCCTCAGCGATCCAAGCTTGGCAAATGGCGTAAGCGTGGTCGTGAGCGAAAGCTAGCTGACTACCTCGATTATCAATATTGGGGCTTACAATGGAAAATTTGTCCAGAAGGCCTGCGCGCTTGGCTTCAGCGATGAAAAATGCCTGTAGCTTTTTGGATTTTTCATCAATAGCTTTAAGTGATACATCTTCAAATACGTCTAATGCCGCATCTAAAATGCTCATTCCAATAATTCCTGGCGTACCGCACAAGTTTTGCTTCACGGAATTGTCGCCAGCGTAATCAGGAGAAAATGAGAAAGGCGAGCTGTGCCCCATCCAACCAGACAAAGGTTGTTGATACTGTGCTTGATGTCGTTTAGCGACATAGATAAACGCTGGCGCGCCAGGGCCGCCATTTAGATATTTGTAGGTACAGCCGACTGCAAAATCCACATTACATGCGTCTAGGCTGACAGGAAATGCTCCAGCACTGTGCGCTAAATCCCACAAAGTTAAAATGCCTTTTTGATGGGCTTGCTCGGTAATGGTTTGCATATCGAGTTTGTTGCCACTTCTGAAATTTACCTGTGTCAGCATCAGTACGGCAATATCATCAGTTAGCTGTGATCCAATACATGCTTCGTCAACATAGCGAATACTGTAATCGCTGCCTAGTAAGTCAAGCAGGCCTTGCACCATGTAAATGTCGGTAGGAAAATTATCGCGGGTCGTCGCTATTACCTTGCGACTTGGGTGCATTTTCAACGCCGCACTTAATACTTTAAACAGATTAATAGAAATGGAGTCACAACAAATAACTTGGCCACTTTTAGCGCCAATCAGGCCGCCAATCTTATCACCCACTATTTGAGGTAGATGGATCCACTGATGCTTGTTCCAGCTTGAAATGAGCCCCTTTCCCCACTGTTCATTGACAACGTCGTCAGCTCGCTGTTTCGCTGCCTTAGGCAGAGGCCCTAGCGAATTGCCGTCTAAATAGACCGTATTAGCGGGAAGCGAAAATGCCTGCGCCTTGTCACGGAGTGGATCTTTAATATCAAGTTGTTCAGCTGAAAAAACCTTATTCATCATGTTCACTAATAACCTCAAGTAAAGCATCAAAGGATGTTGATTCAGGGTGAAGCCAATCGAAATGGCCACCATTTTTAATTATTTTTTGGTTGGTTCCAGATAATACAGCGTGGCGCGCTGGCACTATACTATCAGCATCGCCTTGGAGTAGTGTAATTGGCAAACTGCCATGGGTTGGGCGTGGTGTCGCCCTTTGATATGCGGTTGGAACATCTTCAGGCGTTCCATTCATGAATTTCGCTGTAGCCGACTGGCAGCTGTTATGTCCCATGGCATAGGACTGGATGTCCGTAATTGCCGCTAACCCGATAATCCGTTTTATGTTTGCGCGCGATAAGTTCAAGGATGACGAAGAAAGGCGTTGCGCAGCAAGCAAAGCTAAGTGCCCACCAGCAGAATGCCCCGCAATGTAAATGTTGGTGTAGCGCCCTTCGTTCTCTATTCGTTTTAAGGCTGTACTTATTGCTTGTGTCACGTCGTCTAAACTACCGGGCCAGCCACCGCCTTCATCACCTACGCGCCGATACTCTGTTACGTAGACACCCATCCCAAGCTCTGCTAAAGCATGATACATCCCTTTCGCGTGTTCGTAACCGTAGGCATTAAGCCAACACCCACCGTGAATAAATATTAACGCTTTATCAGCGTACATTTCGTTCGTAGACGAACGTCCATGCCAAGTATAAATAGTTTGTAGTAGGTCATCGCCGTAGCTGAATTGTTCATCAGCTTCGCTTGTTGGCAAGACACCCAACGCTGAATAAGGTACCTGGCTTATTTTCTTGGGGTAGATAGCTGACGATTCACTGTTGGCATGGGTGTTATCCGAAGTCTTTTTTTCTTCGTTAGTGTGGGTGTCTTCCGAAACAGCGTCGTCAGAACCATCAACGGTTGATTGAATTTCGTGAAGCGCAGACAGAGTTAAGTCATCGTGGGTGTCTTCATTACTCGATAAAGAACGTGATTCCTCGTAGTGAGTGCCATTGTTACCGTGGGTGTCTGCGTAAGTCGAGTTTACTGAAAACGATGAGTCAGCTTGGACTTTCGCAACAAGCGTTAAAGTGGATAGCGCAACCGCAAGGGTTATAGAATTGATAACGTAAGTCACTGTCTTCATGCTTTTGTATCTTTCTTTATATTGAACCACAGAGCGAAATCAATGTGATTAGGCTCCGTGATTAAATATTTTACATATTAGCTATCTATAGTGGCTTAGAGCATTTCAACGGCAAGCGCTACACCCTCACCACCACCAATACATAAAGATGCGATACCTTTGCGACCACCGCGTTGCTTAAGCGCGTGAAGTAGTGTTACCAAAATGCGTGCACCAGAGGCTCCAATTGGGTGACCCAATGCACAAGCGCCGCCTTTTACGTTTACTTTACTTTCATCTAGTCCAAGCTTCTTGACAGCCAACATGGTTACCATGGCAAATGCTTCGTTAATTTCGAAAAGATCGACTTCTTCTTTCGTCCAACCTGCTTTATCCAGCACTTTTTCCATAGCGCCAACAGGCGCAACGGTGAAGTTTTCAGGTTCAATAGAATTTGTAGCGTGAGCAACCACGCGCGCAAGCGGTGCTAGACCAAGTTCATTTGCTTTGCTTTCGCTCATTACAACCAGTGCCGCTGCACCATCAGAGATTGAGCTTGAGTTAGCAGCCGTGACTGTACCGTCTTTTTTGAAAGCCGGTCTTAGTGTTGGAATTTTTTCTGGGCGAGCGGAACCTGGGCCTTCATCGGTATCAACAACAGTATCGCCCTTACGAGAAGAAACTGTAACAGGTACTATTTCATCGACGAAAGTTCCGCTGTTTATTGCTTCATGTGCCTTGGAAAGCGAGCTTAGTGCAAACTCATCCATTTCGCCGCGAGAAATATTTTCTTCATCAGCAGTATCCTGTGCGAAGCA
>Ga0208059_1000193_pt1 | contig 14889 bp, 14 predicted proteins | sample DeeseametaMP0959_FD_184199 | JGI IMG/M metagenome (GOLD analysis project Ga0208059, IMG submission 184199) | Marine microbial communities from the Deep Indian Ocean - MP0959 (SPAdes) | ecosystem: Environmental > Aquatic > Marine > Oceanic | place: East of Madagascar, South Indian Ocean...
CGGACCAGAGGACAAGTTCTTCAATACATTTGCAACGCTCGCACAATTTTCTCCAGCCCTTCCCTTAATCGGTGGAGGTAAGACAGTTTTTGAACCCATCTATGTTGGCGATGTTGCTCAAACTATTGTTAAATCTTTGGAACTCAATAATTTAAAACCCAGTATTTATGAACTGGGAGGAGCAAACTATTCATTTAAGGAGTTGATGCAAATTTTACTAAGTGAAATAAATAAGAAAAGATTTTTAATACCCATTCCTTGGGGTATGGCAAAATTTCAATCTTACTTTTTACAAATGCTACCAACCCCACTATTGACTCCAGACCAAGTAACCATGCTTCGCTATGATAATGTTGTGTCAGGCGAATATAAAACTTTAAAAAATCTCAAAATTAAACCTACAACTATTCAAAGCATCCTACCTAAATACATTTACAGATTCCGCTCAGGCGGGGAATTTAGTAAGTAGTTTTATGGAACTAAAATTTTGGCTAGTAAAATTTAATATGCGCCGTTAGGAATAATGAGAAAGTGAATGGCCATTACGATTCCGATACTAACGCCTAACCCAAAAGACAATTTGATAAAGTCTTTACCGATGATTGGAAACACGTATTTAAGTTTATAATCTTTGTTCATCGTCGAGATGGCCAATTCCCTACCACATAAAAGTCCAATGAAGCAGAAAGTAGTCGACATTGGCAAGGTATTTAATTCTTTAAAGTAATAGAGTATTCCTGCATAAATTATATTAATTATAGTAGCTGATCTGGCATATCGGGTTCCAGTTTTATCCAACACGATCTTTTGTATGGGTCCTCCATGTATGTAAAAAATATAAAAAAGGAGAATTGTTAAATAAACAAGGACAATAACTAATAAAGAAAGATCAAGTTTTCTTGGCAAGTAAACTGCAATATTTGCAACATCGTGCATCAACCAAGTGGCCCATAAAAAAGCTGAAGTTACCCAAACTGAATTACGCCAAAATTTAATTTTCGATTCACCTGTTATTTCATCAAATTTTTCATTAATAAATTTAGAGATCCCGATCCAACAACCATATGAAACTACAGCAGCAATAGAATACCCCACCACACTCTTTAAAAGCATTTTTTCAAGAACAACGGTTGAAGCGAACGCTGATAAAACAAGGAAAGTTGTACTAACGGGTACTCCCCATCTTGTAAGGAGGAGCAGTATTCCTGGTGCAACAGCATGATACCATTTAATTTCTTGGAAAGGAATTAGCGTTAATCTTCCATATGAAATGTCTCCATCATATGCCCACCATCCATAGCTTATTGTAATGATCATAACGAAGGAAGCAGATGCAGCAAGCGTATACCATTTGAACCACTTACTTTTTGATGCGATGAACGTTCCTAAAGTTTGAATAGAGTCATTTGCAACCACGCTCCATCCGGCTAAAAAAAATCCTACGATACCGTAAATTAATGTTAGTTCCATGTAGCCATTTTAGTGACTGTTTTTATATAGGCTTTTGTTCAAAATTAATCCAGCGAAATTAAATTATTTTAAGAATCGTTAGAGTGAAACTTCCATCATTAATAATATTTTAAACTTTTGTCTAGTTGTATTGTATAATTAAATTTGACATATATTAATTATGGAACATTTAATTGAAAGAATAGCATGGTTGCAAGATAAGATCTTATTAAGGGGATTTGTCTTTGGTCTTATTCATGTTGGTATCATGCTTATCGGTTATTATACTGGTTGGAGTATTAACCGATTATTAAAAATTGTTTCTAACGGATTTATTGCAGGTATTGTAGGTGTTGTTATTGCTCATGTCATTGCGGACTATATTGCTGCATCGCTAGATCCAGATATTAGATCAGCAGCTTTAGGTATTGTTATGGGTGGTTTATTACCTCTAATATTTATTCCTTTCCTAGAAAAATATGTAACTAAAAGTGAGCACCATATTGCTATTGGTGACCACGAGGATCTGAAAAAAGACTTAAAGAAAAAACACAATTAAGCAGATTTAATTTTCTTTTCGATAAATTGAGGAATATCCTCTTCGGTAACTATATCTTCTTCCTTGGCATTCTTAGGTTGGAATGCATAAAGAACATGCAAATTACAGTAAGGAAATTTTTCTAGCGGTTTTCGTCCACAAAAATAAAAGTCTTTTTCATAAGGGTGACCAATAGGCCATCTACAGGTATCATCTGTTAGTTCTGTAAGTTTTATTGGATTTTCTGGTTCAAAATTTTTATCTAATAATAAAGATTTAAATCTAGCTTTCCGGCTGAGTTTTTCTGGTTTGATTTCGACGTTATTTTCCAACTTCGCTTTTGATGTAGTTGAATGTTTTTTTGAAACCGTCCTTGCCTCTAAGTTTAATCGGTTCGCTTTTCCAATTACAGCATTCCGGGTAGTCTCACCAATCAATGAAGCTATTTGACTAGCTGTATGACCTTTCTTCCAAAGCGCCCTTAGTTTACTTTCTCTTTCAGATGTCCAACTCATTTTTGTTTCACGTCAATTAAAGCTACAATATATAGTATTTTCAATAAAAAAAACTACCCTATGTGGATATGTTATTAACAAAAACTAAGCAAATGGCCGATCTTTATTTATTGATCTTTTAATATATAAGTTTTCTCCATGGTTGAAATTGAAGAAAAATACGAAATTTACGAAAAAAAATTTGGTTATGTTAACTGGATTGGGTTTTGGACACTGTATAGAAAGGAAGTGCTTAGATTTCTTAAGGTGGTTATTCAAACAATTATTTCTCCACTCGTAACCTCTCTACTTTTTTTAATGGTACTTTCTTTAGCAATAGGCAACGATAGAGGAGAAGCGTTAGGATTTCCGTTTATAACATTTCTTGCTCCTGGGCTTATAGCAATGCAAATAATTCAACAGGCATTTTCCCATACTTCTTCCTCAATTATGATAGGTAAGATTCAAGGAAATATTGTGGATATTTTGTATGCGCCGCTATCTCCAGGTGAAGTTACTTTAGCTACAATTTTAGCCGCATGTACTAGGAGCATTATTATTGTTTTAGTTTCTATAGTGGTTTTTAGTTTAATTATTGATCTAAAATTTTATAATTTTTATTATATTTTTATTTTTACATTTCTAGGTTCTTTTATTTTAGGCGCCGTTGGTTTTGTGGTTGGTTTATGGGCAGATAAGTTTGATAATATGGCCTCAGCTACGAACTTTATTATTGTACCTCTTTCTTTTTTATCAGGCACCTTTTACTCAGTTGAAAAATTGCCAGAAATTTTACAAAAAATAAGTGAATTTAATCCATTTTTCCATATTATTAACGGATATCGCTATGGTCATTTGGGTGTTTCAGACGGATCAATAAAATTTGGCCTGTTTTATCTTATTGTACTAAGCTGTCTTTCGTGGTTTGCGGCATACATTTTATTCAAAAAAGGTTATAAAATTAAATTTTAATTTATTTATGAGTTCTATTCTTGGCACATATGCGAGGAAGGATATTTCTTTTAAAGCAGGAAAAGGAAGCTATGTTTTTGCAGAAAATGGAGACAAATATCTTGATTTTGTACAAGGCATAGCAGTTAATGTTTTAGGTCACTGTCATGAACATTTAGTGAAAGCCATTAAAGAACAATCTGAAAAATTATGGCATGTATCTAATAGTTTTGTGATTTTAGAACAGGAAAGATTAGCTAAAAGATTAACAGATAATACTTTTGCTGATTTTTGTATGTTTCAAAACTCGGGAACGGAAGCTACAGAAGCGAGTATTAAGATTACTAGAAAATATTTTCATAAAATTGGAAAACCAGAAAAAAATAGAATCATAACTTTTCAGGGAGCATTTCACGGCCGTACACTAGCTGCATTGTTTGCGGCAAATAATCCTAAACATACTGAAGGATTTGGCCCAAAAGTAGATGGTTTTGACCAAGTTCCGTTTGCTGATCACGAAGCTATAAAAAGAACTATAAACAAAAATACCGCAGCAATTCTTCTTGAAACCATTCAAGGTGAAGGGGGTATTAAGGTTGTGCCAGACGTTTGCCTAAAAGGTTTAAGAGAGATTTGCGATGAACATAATCTGCTTTTGATTTTAGATGAAGTACAATGTGGAGTAGGAAGAACGGGCAATTTTTTTGCATTTGAAAAATCAGGTATCGTTCCAGATATTGTACCTATTGCTAAAGGAATTGGAGGCGGCTTTCCACTTGGAGCCTGCTTAGTCACAAAAAAAGTATCAGTTGGAATGACACCCGGTACGCACGGAAGTACTTTTGGCGGAAACCCTTTAGCTATGTCCGTAGGCAACGCTGTACTTGATATAATTTTTGGTAAGGATTTTTTAGAGAATGTAAAACAAAAGGGAAAATATTTTGATCAAGGTTTAAATAAGATGAAAGATAAGTATCCTAAAATTATTGCAGAAATAAGAGGCGCGGGCCTAATCAAAGGATTAAAGATGCTAGTTGATAATAATAAATTTATTAAAAAACTCATGATCCATAAAATGCTTGCTATAAAGGCGGAGGAGAACGTTACAAGACTTTTTCCTCCACTTATAGTAAACAACAAAGAACTGGATGAGGCGATTGAAAAGATTGATAAAGTTTGTAAGGAAATGAGTTAGTTGTGAAAAATTTTATAAATATATCGGAAATTCCTAAGGGAGAATTAAAACTTATTCTTGATAACGCAAAGTCAAGAAAAGAAAAAAGATCCAGTATTAGCAAAAATACTATAGACGCTGACGTTCCCCTTGATGGCAAAATTTTGATTATGATCTTTGAAAAACCATCAACGAGAACCAGAATTTCTTTTGATCTTGCAGTTAAACAATTAGGTGGAAAATCACTAATACTTAACCCTAATGAAATTCATTATGGCAGTGGCAATGAAAGTTTGCACGATACAGCAAAAATTTTATCTCAATATGCAGATATTGTAATGCTCAGGACACATGCTCACAAAAATGTTGAGGAGTTTTCTAAATATTTAGACATTCCCATTATTAATGGGTTAACGGACTTAAGCCACCCTTGCCAAATTATGTCCGATGTAATGACCTTTGAAGAATTAAAAGGACCTATTAAAAATAAAAAAATTGCTTATCTTGGAGATGGCAACAATGTTGTTTATTCTTTAATTGAGGCCTCAGTTCAATTTGATTTTGAATTATGTATTGCTTGTCCAAAAAGTTGCGAACCTAACAAAAATATTTTGAAATGGGCTAAAAAAAATAATGCAAATATTTCAGTTATTAAAGATCCTTTGAAAGCGGCAAATTCTGCAGATTGTGTTATGACAGATAAATGGATTTCAATGAGTGATAAAATTAATAAAAAGAAAAAGAAAAAAATACTCAAACCTTACCAGGTCAATAAAAAAATCATGAAGCAAGCAAAAAAAGATGCAATTTTTATGCATTGTTTACCAGCCAGCAGAGGAGAGGAAGTGATCAATGAAGTAATAGATGGAAAGCAATCAGTTGTTTGGCTAGAAGCATTGAATAGAATTCACATACAAAAAAGCATTATTGAGTGGTGTCTTAAATAAATATTTACTGTAATGGTAAGGGACTATCAGTTTTTTCGTTCATGTAGAGAATTACTGCAACTCTATCATTTTTACTCTTTAATCCTACAAAAGACATTTTAGTTCCTTTTATCCAATCTTTTGGTTTTATTAAAAAACTATTCATTTCCTCAAATGACCATGTTTTTCCATGTGCAGCCATTGCTTTAGAATATTTATAGTCAGAAACTGAACCAGCTTGCCTACCCAGAACACCCCATAAAGCTGGACCAATTTTATTACCACCACCTTTAGCAATACTGTGACAGGCAGCGCATTTTTTAAAGACCTTCTCTCCATCAGCAACGCTAGCTGAAGCAAGTAATGCCATTATTTCTCCTGATCCAGAACTTGAACTTGCAGAAGTTGTTTCTGTAGTTGTAGTAGATGATACGCTTGCAACTTGATAGGCTGATTTTTCTGGTTTCTCAACATAAAATATAATGTCAGTAATTTTATTAATTCCCAAAACCAAGATTACAGCCAGTATGATTGAAGCAATAATTTTATTCATTTTAAAAAAGTTTGTAAATTTAGTACAACTTAAATCTAAGATATATCATGACTTCGATTAAAAAAATGAACTTTAACGAGTTTATTTTGCGACGGTTAGACGCATAATTTTATTATTTATGAAAAATACCGCAATAATTATACCTGCTCGTTTAGGGGCAAAAAGATTCAGAAATAAACCTTTAGTAAAAATTAATGGTATACCTATGATTATTCATGTTCTGAATAGAGCAAAAGAGTCACGAGTTGGTGAAGTATTTGTAGCAACACCGGATAGTGAAATTATTGACATTGTTAAAAAAAATGGAGGCCAAGCCATTTTAACCAAACATGATCATCCTTCAGGTAGTGATCGAGTTTACGAAGCATACTTGAAACAACTAAAAGATAATGTGAATTTAATAATCAATCTGCAAGGTGATATGCCAAACATAAAACCAAATTCTATTTCAAAGCTAGAAAAACTCATGAGACAAAATGATTGTGATATCGGAACATTAGCTTCTTTTATAAGAAATGCTGATGAGATTACCGATGCCAATATTGTAAAGGTTCTAGTTGATCAAGAGCTGGAAAATGATAGTTTTTCAAATGCAAAAGATTTTTTTCGCATAAAAAAAGATTTAAAAAATGAAAAAATCTACCACCACATAGGAATTTATGCCTTTACAATTGTTGCATTAACAAAGTATGTAAAGCTTTCTAGATCTAAATTTGAAATAAAAAGACATTTAGAACAGATGAGGGCGATGGAGAATAATTTAGTAGTTAAAGTAGGTTTAAGTGACAGCACTCCTTTAGGAGTGGATACAAAAGAAGATCTTAAAAAAGTAACAAAGGAAATGAGTTAAATATGTCAGATCGAATCGCTCTGCAAGGGGAACGGGGATGCTTCTCTCATTTAGCAAGTTTGGAAATATTTCCAAATGCGGAGATAAAATTTTGTTCAACTTTCGAGGAAACTTTCCAGTTGGCTAAGGAGAATCCAAAATATAAGATTGTTATACCCATTGAAAACTCTTTAGCAGGCCGAGTTGCCGATATACATTATTTGATTCCAAAATATAAACTCCAGGTCCATGCTGAGCACTTTCATAAAATCAATCACAATTTGCTTGGTATTAAAGGTTCAAAAATAAAAGACATTGAAACTGTTAGAAGTCATTCCCAAGCAATAGGGCAATGCCAAAAGATAATTTCAGACAACAATTTAAAACCAATAATCTCAGCAGATACCGCAGGGTCAGCAAGATTTATCTTTGAAAAAAAAGATAAAAGCGAGGCAGCGATTGCTTCCGCACTTGCTGCAAAAATTTATGATTTGGAAATATTAAAATCGAATATAGAAGATGAATCTGGAAATGTGACAAGATTTTTTATTATGGGAAAAGAGTCGAACCACCCTGAATTAAAAGATAAAAAATATATTACAAGTTGTGTATTTAAACTTAAAAGTATTCCCGCTGCATTATACAAGGCGCTTGGTGGGTTCGCGACCAATGGTGTTAATTTATGTAAGTTAGAAAGCTTTTCAGTTAAAAATACATTTGATCAAGTAAACTTTTATATTGATATAGAGGGCCATATAGAGGATCCATCTTTACAAAAAGCACTAGAAGAATTGGGTTTTCACACTCAGAAATTAGATATTTTAGGGGTTTACGAAGCCCATCAATTTAGATTAAAAAATTAATACACAACCTACACTAATGTTGTAGTTCTTATATTTTATATTGATATAATAAAATAGGAGGCTGACAACGGGTGGAATTTATAGAACAACCGGTTCAGGGCGGAAACGCAGCAGACCTCCCTATAGGTTTCAGGTTGTTGCTCAGTCTCCTTATTTAAAATATGGAAAAAACTAAATATAAAATTTTGGCACTAAAATATAGACCAAAAAATTTTAAGGAATTAATTGGTCAAGATATAATGGTGGAAACCTTAGTCAATTCAATCAAATCTAATCGAATCGCACAAGCATTTATGTTGACTGGAGAAAGAGGAACCGGAAAAACTTCTACAGCTAGAATCATTTCGAAATCATTAACATGTACGGGCAATTTTCTTGAAGGTGTAAAATGCGAAACCGGAGAAATTTGTCATTGTGAAGAGATTACCAATGATAAGCATTTGGATGTTACCGAATGTGATGCCGCAAGTCGTACGGGTGTGGATGATGTTAGGCAGATAATAGATGCAGCTAGATATAAACCAACAACTGCAAAATATAAAATATATATAATTGACGAGTGTCACATGCTTAGCCGGTCAGCTTGGAATGCTTTGTTGAAAACTCTAGAAGAACCCCCTGATCAGCTAAAATTTATTTTTTGTACTACCGAACCAAAAAAAATTCCACTAACCATCGCAAGTCGCTGCCAAACTTTCCATTTACATAGGGCAAGCATTAAAGTTTTATTTGATCATCTTAAGAAAATTTCAAGAATTGAAAATGGTAAAATATCAGACTCTGCTATTAAACTAATCGCAAAAGCATCTACTGGTAGTGTTAGAGATGCAATTTCACTGCTTGATCGAGCGCTAGTTAACCAACATGTTAGCGAAAAAGAAGTAGATGAGGCTACAGTGAGAAAAATGCTGGGAGTAGCCGATCGATCAAAAATATTAGAACTGTTAAAATTTATATTTGATGGAGATCAAAAACAATCTATCGAGTCTCTAAAACAAATGATAGATGAAGGACTTGATGCAGCTAGCCTAAAAAATGATATACTAGAACTTCTCTACTTTATATTACAAAAAAAAAATCTTGGAGATTTTGAATCAGATTTAACCATATCAGAGTCCGAGCTTGAAATGATTGATGTAATTTCAAAAGATGTGAGAACCGAAACATTGATTCTCTTTTGGCAATTTACCCTAAAGGCACTTGACGAAGATAAGATATTGACCAACCCACTGTTAGGTTTGGAAATGCTTGTTATTAGACTTTTGCATTTAAAGGGAATGCCTACATACGAAGACTTGATTAACAAAAGTATTTCTAGTCAAACTGCTGAGATTTCAACGCAAGAGAAAGTTATAAAAAAAATTTTAAATAAGGAAAGTGAAATAACTCAAATTTCTAAGAACCAAATAAAAAATACAACGCAAACAAAACCTGAATTATCTTTGAATCCAAAAGATGTTGACGATAAAAACATCAAATCTTTTGAGGATTTGATTAAATTGGCATCAGAAAAAAAAGAGATTCACTTAAAACACGATTTAGAAAACTACGTGAATTTAATTCAATTTTCGGAAAGAAAAATTGATATAAGTTTTAATGAAAATCTTGATAAAAACTTTGTTCGCAATTTGTCTGAAAAGTTACTTGAATGGACAGGAAAAAGATGGGTAATAACTTTATCAAAAGAAAAAGGCCAAAGAACTTTTTCGGAACTTAAAAATATTAAAAAAAAAGAATTACTTAATCAAGAAAAAGAAGGTGAAATTTATAAGAAATTTAAAAATATTTTTTCAGATGGGGAATTAGTGAAAGTTTTAAAAAAAGATTGAATTATGGCTGATTTTACAGATTTAATAACACAAGCAAAAAAAATGCAGGAGAAAATGCAGCAAACCCAAGAAGCTCTTAAAAAAATTGAGGTTGAAGGTATATCAGGGGGAAATGCAATAAGAGTAATTATGAATGGGGATGGGGAACTCAAAAAAATTTCTCTTGATGAGAATTTATTAAAAGAATCAAAAGAAATAGTAGAGGATCTTATTGTTGCAGCTCATAATGATGCAAAATCTAAGTTGAAGAAAAAAACATCTGAGGAGATTTCAAAAGTTACTGGGGGCGTAAGTTTACCTCCTGGATTTAAACTTCCCTTTTAAGGAATAAAATGGCCGGTACTATTGCTAAAGAAATAGAGGAATTAATTAAAATAATTTCAAAATTACCTGGATTGGGTCCCAAATCAGCTAAAAGAATTGTATTAAAACTTATAAATAATAGAGATGAGTTGGCAAAACCTTTAGTAAATACATTAGCACAAGTTTATAAAAATGTAATTCGTTGTAAAGTTTGTGGGAATCTTAAGTCCGCAAATTCAAATTGCACTTGTTCCAATAAAAATTATGATCAAATTTGTGTAGTAGAAAATATTGCAGACATGTGGGTCATTCAGAGTTCAGGTATTTATAAAGGTCATTACCATATTCTAGGAGGCACTTTGCCCTCTCTGGAAAGCAAAAAGGATGATGGATTGTTAGTTTCTTCATTAGTTACTCGAGTTAAAAAAAATTCAGTTAAAGAGGTAATTTTGGCAACAAGTGCCACCATAGAAGGTCAAACCACAGCGCATTATATTCAGGATAGTCTAAAAGATACAAAAGTGAAGATCTCAAAACTTGCACAGGGGTTACCGGTAGGAGGAGAAATAGAATTTCTAGATGATGGAACTTTATTTTCGGCTTTTAAAAATAGAGGTCCTGTAGTTAGTGACTAGATTTTTTTTAAAAGTCTATTTAAGTGAAGAATGGGTTCTGTATAACCAGATGGTTGATTTCTTCCGTGAAAAACCAATTCACATGCTGCTTTAAATGCAATAGATTTATCGTAGTTACCAGACATAGTTTGATAAGAAGGATATCCTTTTAAAGCGGGATCTTTAGTATTTTGATTATCAACAATTTTAGCCATTTTTTTCATAGTTTTTAATACTTGCTCTTTACTGCAAATTCCATGATGCAGCCAATTAGCAATGTGTTGGGATGAAATTCTCAAAGTTGCCCTATCTTCCATTAAGCCTATGTTGCTAATATCAGGTACTTTAGAACAACCCACTCCTTGGTCGATCCATCTTACTACATAACCTAAGATACCTTGCGCATTATTTTCTAATTCTTTAGAAATTTCTTCCATTGACCAATTTTGTCTATCTGCAATTGGAATTGAAAGAATATTCTCAATCTTTACAGGTGTTCTTTTTTTTAATTCTTTCTGTTTAGAAAAAACATCAACCTGGTGATAATGCAATGCATGAAGTGTTGCAGCAGTTGGTGATGGAACCCAGGCACAGTTAGCTCCAGACTTTGGATGATTAATTTTTTGAACAACCATATCTGCCATTTTATCTGGCGCAGCCCACATTCCTTTTCCAATTTGAGCTATACCAGAAAAACCACATGCTAAACCTACATCAACATTATTATCCTCGTATGCATAAATCCATTTAGAGGATTTCATATCTCCTTTTTTTATCATTGGTCCAGCTTCCATCGATGTATGTATCTCATCACCAGTACGATCTAAAAAACCAGTGTTAATAAAAACAACTCTGTTTTTTACAGCTCTAATACATTCTTTTAAGTTAACTGTAGTTCTTCTCTCTTCATCCATTATTCCAATTTTAATAGTATATTTTTTTAGTCCTAAAACTTCTTCGACTTTTTCGAAAATTAAATCAGTAAACGCGGCTTCATCTGGGCCATGCATTTTTGGTTTTACAATATAAACAGAATTTGTTTTTGAATTTCCTCTTCTTTTAAAATCGTGGATTGCTGCCGTTACCGTAATAAATGCATCCAATAGACCTTCCGGAATTTCAGACCCATCTTTTAATAAAATAGAAGAGTTTGTCATTAAATGACCAACGTTTCTATTCAACATTAAAGCTCTTCCATGTAATTTTATTTCATTAAAATCTGGTTCACCTTTTTTTTCACTTTTAGTGTAAACACGATCAGGATTTAATTTTCTTGTGATTTTTTTTCCACCTTTTTCAAATTCAGTTTGTAGATTACCTTTCATAAGTCCTAGCCAGTTTTTATATCCAAGAACTTTATCTTCCGCATCTACAGCGGCAACAGAATCTTCATGATCCATAATTGTGGTAATGGCAGATTCTAAAATTATATCATGCACTTTTGCCTTGTCTTGATTACCGTCAGGATTAAAGACTTCAAGCTTATTATCTGGATCAAATATAATATCTATATGGAGATTGTTTTTTTTTAATAGAAGTGAAGATAATTCACCAGATGTACCAGAATATCCAACAAATTGTTTTTCATCTTTAAGTTTTAAACTTAATTTTCCGTTATATACTTTTGGAATTCCCGAAATATCTTTCCAACTACCTTTGAAAAGCGGTACGTTTTCATCTAAAAAGTTTCTAGTGTACTCAATTACTTTTTCCCCCCGTTTTGGGTTATACTTATTTCCACGACTGGCACCATCGGTTTCTGGAATTACATCTGTTCCATATAGAGCATTATATAAACTTCCCCAACGTGCATTTGCGGCGTTCAAAGCATATCTAGCATTCATTACCGGAACCACAAGTTGTGGCCCAGCAATTGTAGAAATTTCACTGTCCACATTTTTAGTTTCAATTTGAAATTTCCCCCCTTCTTTTTTTAAATAGCCAATCTCTACCAGAAAATTTGAATATTCTTTAATATCAATTTTTTCTCCCTTTTTATCTCTGTGCCAAATATCAATTTTTTTTTGCAAATTTTCTCTAAATTCAAGAAGTTTTTTATTTTTTGGAGCAATCTCGTGTGCGTATTTATCTAACCCACTCCAAAAATTTTCTTTAGTAACACCAGTGCCTGGCAAAAGTTCAATATTTACAAAATCTAACAATTCAGAAGCAATTGACAGCTGTCCTAATGAAATATATTTTTTTGCCATATTTCTGTATATTATATATATATTGACAAGATGAAAAGTTATTTAGAATTTGAGCGAAACGTAAAGGTTTTAGAGGATGAGCTTGAGAAATTAAAAGATCCTTTTAACAAAGAAGGAATATCCGAAGTAGACACAGCAAAAATATCAGAAATACAAAGTGAGATTGATGTAAAATTGAAATCAACATATGCAAATTTAAATGAGTGGCAGAGAACACAGGTAGCAAGGCACGAGGAAAGACCTAAGGCGAAATTTTTTATAGAAAATTTATTTACAAATTTTATCAATTTATCCGGTGACAGGCGGTTTGCAGAGGACGAGGCTGTACTTGCGGGATTTGCTTTTTTCGATGGCAGATCTGTTTTAGTTATAGGTCAGGAAAAAGGAGAGGATCTTGATAGCAGGCTTAAAAGAAATTTTGGCATGATGAGACCCGAGGGTTATAGAAAATGTATTAGATTAATGAAGCTTGCAAATAAATTTAATATTCCAGTAATATCATTTATTGATACGCCAGGAGCATATCCTGGAATTGGAGCTGAACAGAGGGGACAGGCCGAAGCGATTGCAAGCTCTATAGAATGTTGCATGTCATTAAAAGTTCCGATCATTTCAATCATCATTGGGGAAGGTGGGTCAGGTGGTGCAATCGCTTTAGCTTCAGCAAATAAAGTATTAATGCTTGAGAATGCTATTTATTCTGTTATTTCTCCAGAAGGGTGTGCATCTATATTGTGGAGAGATCCCAGTAAGTCCTTAGAGGCCGCTAAAGCCATGAAATTAACGGCAAACGAGCTATTAAAGATTCGTATTATTGATGAAATAATTCAAGAGCCGATAGGTGGCGCACATAGAAATAAAAAACAAATTATTTCCTCTATCAAAACAGCACTAATAAAGTCTTTAGAAGAATTTAAAAATTACACTAGAGAAGAAATATTTGAACAAAGAAAAAAAAAGTTTTTAAACATTGGAAGGCAAAAAAGTTTTATTACATTCTCAAAAGATGAGATCAGTTTGGTAGAAAAAGACAATTTTTTTGCGTTAGTTAAAAAAAATTGTCTTAAATATAAAAATAAATTGATAATAGCTTTTCTGTTATTTGTAATTGTTGGTTTATTTATAATTTAATAGTTTACAAAGCACCACAACAGTGTTTATATTTTTTTCCTGTAGCAGGGCATTTTTCATTTCTGGGTATTTTTTTATTTTTTTTAATTATTAATAAGCACTTTGGATTATTTTCTAAGTTTCTATTGTTAATATTTGAATTTCTACTTATCACTTTTTCTCGAGGGACAATTTCAATATTATTTAGAAAAGTAATAATATCAATTTTAATTTTATTTAATAAATCTTCAAATAATTTGAATGCTTCCCTTTTAAATTCATCTAAAGGATCTTTGTGTGCATAACTCCTTAAGCCTACCACCTGCCTTAAGTGTTCCAGGTATTGTAAGTGTGATCTCCATAGGAAATCAATAGTTTGTATGAATATTCTTTTTTCAAGCTCTACGTTTGCATCGTCTGTGAGCAGTTTGTTTCTTTTGTTTCTAGATTCATTAAATTTTTCTTTAATAATATTTTCAAACTCTTCTTTTTTTAACTTTGTAATATTTACCAATTCTTCATCTTTAAATGATCGGCCCAATATAGGCTTTATTTTAGCTTTAAAAGCATTAAGTTGATTTTCTCTTTCATAAATTACTTTTTCATTTGAGAGGTTTTTGTATAAATCTTCTAAAAAGGAATTTATTATTTTGTCAACTTTATTTGATATGAGGATTTCTTTTCTTTGTTCAAAAATTACTTGCCTTTGATCATTCATCACATCATCAAACTTTAATAAAGTTTTTCTTATGTCAAAATTACGAGACTCAACCCTTTGTTGTGCTTTTTCTAAAGCTTTATTTATCCACGGGTGGTCAATCGATTCCCCTTCCTTTAATCCAAATTTTTGCATTATTCCGTCTATAGATTCAGAACCAAATATTCTCATCAAATCATCCTCTAAACTTATATAAAATATAGATTTGCCTGGATCACCCTGTCTTCCTGATCGTCCTCTCAATTGGTTATCAATTCTTCTGCTTTCATGTCTTTCGGTTCCAATTACAAATAGACCCCCTTTTTTTATAACTTCATTTTTTTCCTGC
>Ga0208059_1000196_pt1 | contig 14830 bp, 10 predicted proteins | sample DeeseametaMP0959_FD_184199 | JGI IMG/M metagenome (GOLD analysis project Ga0208059, IMG submission 184199) | Marine microbial communities from the Deep Indian Ocean - MP0959 (SPAdes) | ecosystem: Environmental > Aquatic > Marine > Oceanic | place: East of Madagascar, South Indian Ocean...
ATAACTTTAATATTACCGTTAAAATCTATTACCTGTAAGGAAACCAATATTCTTGAAATATCTTCCTCATAACAACCCGAATTCATGCGAACAGCTCCGCCTATAGTTCCTGGTATACAAGACAAAAACTCAAATCCTGATAATGAATTTTCTAAAGCAAAACTTGAAACATTTTTATCCAAAACTGAGGCGCCTGCAATTATTGTATTTGGATCAAATAGAGATATGTGGGAGAAAGATTTTCCAAATTTAATAATAATTCCATTGAAACCACCGTCCCTAATTAAAGTATTAGAACCCACACCCAAAACTTTAATTTCTTTTATTTCCTTTATTTCTTTTATTTCTTTTAAAAAGATAGATAGTTCTAGTAAGCTTTTTGGTCTAAACAAAATTTTGGCTGGACCTCCTAAATTAAACCATGAAAGTTTTGATAGACTCTCATTAAACGAAATTTTACCTGAAATTTTGTTTTTTATATTTTCTATTTGTAGTATCAATGTCATTGTAGTTCAGTACCAATTTCTCTTATCCAATTTGAAATACTGCCAGCTCCCATGCAAATTACAATTTCATCATCAAATAAATTCTTTTTTAAAAAGTTTTTTAGTTCATTTCGGTTTTTTATATTTATAACTTGAATTCCAGATTTCTTTGAAATTAATTGAGAAAAATAATCTTGACTAAAATTATTATCAACTTTTTCACCAGCAGCATAAACTGGGCAAAGTACAACTGCATTACTTAATTTGAAGGACAATGCAAATTCTTTTTTAAGGAGTTTAACTCTGGAGAATCTATGTGGTTGAAAAACACATATTATTTTTCTATCAGTGTAAACCTGTCGAGCGCTGTTTATGACTGCTTTTATTTCTGTTGGATGATGTGCATAATCATCATAAAAATCTCTATTATCAATCGAAAAGACTTTTGTAAATCTTCTTTGTATACCTGAAAATTTTTTCAAAGCCTTTTTTATTATACTTATTTTAATACCAAGATTTAAAGCAACGGCAATTGATGCGGTTGCATTAGTAACATTATGATCTCCTAGCAAATTAACTTGTATATTTTTAACTTTATAAATTTTAGAACCAACAACTTTTATTTTTAAATCAAAAATTGAACAGTTTGTTTTCTTTTTTACATTAAAAATTTGATAATTTGATTTTTTATCAAATCCGTAGGTAAAAAAATTACTAGTTCTGCATTTATATAATAGGGATTTCAAATTATCATTATCTAAACAAATAAGTGATTTTCCAAAAGATGGTGTTTTTTCGATAAACGAACGAAAGCTGTTTTTAAGTCTGTTAAAACTTTGATAATAATCCAAATGTTCTTTATCTACGTTGGTAACAATAGAATAGGTTATCGGCAACTTTAAAAAACTTCCATCAGATTCATCAGACTCTATGACGGCCCATTCACCTTTTCCCAAATGAGCAGTATTTTTAAGTGAATTTATTACTCCTCCATTAATTACTGTGGGATCCAGTCCTGCTTCTGCCAAAATATTTGCTGTTAAAGAAGTAGTGGTTGTTTTTCCATGTGAGCCTGCAATAATTATATTTTTTTTCAATGCCACAATATTAGCCAACATTTCACCTCTTTTAAAAATAGGTAATTTTTTAACTTTTGATGCAATAAGTTCTATATTATTTTTTTTAATGGCAGAAGAAACAACAACCATTGTAGCCTTTTTTATATTTATTGAATTATGTCCAATATAAATTTTAATTCCTGCTTTAACCAATCTATCAGTATTTTTATTACTATTTAAATCGCTCCCTTGAATTTGAAAATCCATATTGTGCATGATGTGGGCCAGTCCACTCATACCAATACCTCCGATACCAATAAAATGAATTACTTCATTACTAGCAATATTAATTTTCATTTTTAAATAAACTCTTTAATTGCATTTTCAACTTTATCATATACATCTTTACTATCGTTTTTTTTCATGCTTTCACGAATATTTTCTAATTTTTTTTTATCTTTCATGATTTCCAGTATTAAATTAAATAAATTAGTAGAACTAAATTTATCCTGCTCTATAACCCAACAACAACCTTTGCTCTCATAGTATTTAGCGTTGAGGTACTGATGATTATCCATTGAGTGTGGATAGGGAACTGCTATGAATGGTGTAAGAGTATTTACTAATTCTGCAGTAGTAGAAGCTCCACATCTAGTAATCGCTAAATCTGAAGATTCAATTAAATCTAAAATATTATTGGTAAAATCAAAAATATTACTTTTTATATTGTTTTTCTTATAAAACTCAATTAGTGAATTTTTTTGTTGTTTAATGCATTGTTGATTGATTCCGATTGTATACCCTTTATCTTTTAACATTTTAATTGCTGAAGGAACAATTCTCCCAAATACCTCCGCCCCCTGGCTTCCTCCCAAAACTAAGATTGAAAAGGTTTTGCCACTATTTTTCTTCCCAATAACTGAATAGTTAATAATTTCCTCGCGCAAAATATTACCCACTTGATAAACTTTACTTTTGTATTTTTCTGGAACGTTTATCGTTATTTTAGTCCCTAGAAGAAGTTTTTTTGAAAGTGGTAACAAATTTTTGTTTGTTCTTCCCAGTACTAAATTATTTTCATAAATCACTAAAGGAGTGTTGTAAAATCTTGATGAAAAAGAAATCGGAAATGACACGTATCCACCAAATCCAATAATTAGGTCTGGTTTTTCTTTTCTTAAAATCAAAATTGACCTTGTAATAGAAAAAAGGATCATTATAAAAGAAAAAATTTTTCTGAAAAAACTTTTATTTGATGGAGTGTCTGTATTTATGATGCATGATCTAAACCGCGCATGGTTCTTTAAAAAAGTATTTCCTCTAATATCTGTTACTAATAAAACGTCATATCCTTTATTTGAAAAGTATTTCATTAAATTAATCGCTGGAAATATATGACCGCCCGTACCTCCGGATGAAAAAATAATTTTTTTAGTCATTTTCAGAATATCTCGCGGAGTCTTTTCTAGTAAAATTTAAGATAATACCGGCAATAATAGAACTTCCGATTAAAGAGGATCCACCATAACTTAAAAAAGGAAGCGTCATACCAGTTGTAGGAAGCAATCGAGTATTAACTCCTATATGAATAAATGTTTGAATGATTAAAAGAGAAACTAATCCTACTAATGCCAATTTAAGAAATTCATTCTTTTCTGAAAAAACTTTATTAAATACTTTGTAACCAATAAATAAAAATATAGTCACAATAAACAAAACAAATATCGCACCAAACTCTTCTGAAACTACTGCTATTATGTAGTCAGTATGTGCTTCAGGCACTTCATCTTTTAAGATACCTTCCCCCATTCCTTGACCGGTTAAGCCTCCTTGTTTAATTGCGTCTAATGCTTTTTGTGATTGAAAATTGTCCCCTGCTTTTGGATCCATAAAAGTTTTAATTCTTAAAAAAACATAACTAAACTTTTCTGGAAAAAAAAATATTAAAAGCGTAATAATACTTAAAAATGCTAAACCTAATATCAACAAAATTACCATGTCAAAACCTGATACAAAAACCATTGTAATCCAAACTGACGCTAATAATAAAGTTTGTCCGAGATCTGGTTGGTTAATTAAAATAATTACAATAAGTAACAAAACTAAAAAAGAATATAAATATCTTCTATAAATATTAGCTTTTTCATTTAGGACAATAATTTTAGCAACAAAAATTATGAATAATGGTTTAACCAATTCAACTGGTTGGAATCTTGGAAGAGGGTCAAAACCCATCCACCTTTTTGATCCTTTAATTTCAACACCAACTACAAGAGTTAATAAAAGAAGAACAATTGAAACAAGAAATAGATAGATTAAAAACTTTATTAATTTGTTTTTTTCTTGAATCGAAATTGCAATAAGTAAAAATAATGAAATAGAAACAAAAATAAGATGTTTAATGAAAAAGAAATATGTTTGTTTATTCATCTTTTCTGACATCATTGAAGTAGTTGAGGAAAAAGAAAAAAAAAGTCCTAACAATAAAAGAAATACAAATATAAATAAAATTTGTTTATCTATATTTCTCCACCATGTCGCTACTAAACCAGTATTTTCTCTACTAAAACTAAACATTTAATTTTTGCTTAAATTTTTTTATTATCAAATTTTTAAAATAGATACCTCTGTTTTCAAAATTGTTAAATTGATCAAAAGATGCGGCAGCTGGGCTGAGCAGAATAGTTCTTTTTGAATTTCCACTCAATTCTAAATCTTTATAAATATTATTTATTGCATTCCGTATATTCTTTGAGATTGTATATGGAATATCGTTTCTAATTTGTTTTTTAAAAAATGAAGTATTCTTACCAATGACATAGGCTTTTACAATTTTTTTTTTAACATTTTTTAAATAAAAATAATCTTGATATTTTGGAAGACCTCCAACTATCCAATAAATATTATTATAATTTGATAAAGATTGTAAACTAGCATCAAAACTTGTGGCCTTGGAATCATTAATACATAATAGTTTTTTATTTGAAAATATAATTTCCTGACGATGAGGAAGTCCTTTAAATTTATTAAGGGCTTTAATTATAATTTTATCATTTATTTTTAAATTTTTAGCTATTTTGTAAGCAAAAGTTAAATTTTCAATATTACCTTTGCTTTTGAAATATTTATTATTAATTTTTTTTAATAAAAAATTACAGCTTGATTTGTTAATTGAAATTAATTTTGATTTTAATTTCTGAGCTTTAAATATATTTTTAATCGACCTTGAATATTTATTTGTTAAATTTATATAAGAGTAATCTGAACTATTTTGTGCAAAAAATATCCTGGACTTAATTTTTATGTAATTTTTTATGTTTTTATGTCTTTCTAAATGATCTGGAGAAATATTTAATATAGCCGCATGCTTAGAGCGAAATAGTCTGGAATATTGAAGTTGGTAAGATGATACTTCTAAAATAAATATATATTTTTTTTTTAGTTTACTTGAAGATAAAATAGGATTTCCAATATTTCCCACTGTTTTTACATTGTATCGTGCAGTTTTTAAGATTTTTTCGATTATTTTACAAGTCGTAGACTTTCCATTAGTTCCAGTAATTGAAATGATTAATGCATCTTTATTAAGTTCAAAAAAAAGATCTAAATCTGTAATTATTTTGTTTGAATTTTTTTTTAAATAATTTTTTATTTTGCATTTACCGATATCTATTCCTGGGCTTATTACTACAATATCAATTAAATTTTGATTTAACCAAAATTTAATAAGTGGAAAGTTTAAATTTTTTATTTTTTTTCTTATTTTTTTATTATCATCCCAGCAAACAACTTCTGCATTTAGTTTTTTAAAAGCTTTTGCTGCAGAGCATCCGGTTATACCCATCCCATAAATAGCAATTTTTTTATTTTGATATTTTTGTAAAGCAAACATGCATTATCTTAATTTTAGTGTAGCTAATCCTATTAGTGCTAAAACTATAGATATAATCCAAAATCTAATGACAACAGTAGATTCAGACCATCCTTTTTTTTCAAAATGATGATGAAGAGGAGCCATCATAAACACTCTTTTTCCAGTGAGCTTAAAGGAAAGTACTTGAATGATAACCGAAACTGTTTCAAGTACAAATAAACCTCCAATAATAACTAAAACTATTTCATGCTTTGTAATAATACTGACAGCACCTAGAGAACTGCCTAAAGATAACGAGCCAGTATCCCCCATAAAAATTTTTGCAGGTGGAGCGTTAAACCATAAAAAACCCAAGCAGGATCCAACTATGGAACCACAAAAAATAGAGGCTTCTCCCACATCGGTAATGTAGGGTATTTGTAAATATTCTGAAAAAACAGTATTGCCAACAACATAGCAAATGAGAGTAAATGATAGAGCTACCAACATTACTGGCACGGTAGCTAAACCATCTAAACCGTCGGTCAAATTGACCGCATTTGACCATCCAACAATTATAAAGATGGTAAATGGTATATAAAATAAGCCTAAATGAAGTGCTAAATTTTTAAAAAATGGAAAGTAAAGATTTGTTAGATGATTACTGTCTCCAAATTTCAATAATAACATTACAGCAATTAACGACAGAATAATTTGACAAATAAACTTAACTCCCGAAGCTATACCTTTAGAATTACTTCTTTTTATTTTTAAAAAATCATCTATTGCTCCTAGTAAACCAAAACTTATGACAACCATAAGTAGTATCCAAATATAAGAATTTTTAAGGTCGGCCCACAATAAAGTGCTTAAAATTATTCCAACTAAAATAAGTAGACCACCCATAGTAGGAGTTCCTGCTTTCTTAATTATATGATCAATTGGCCCATCTTCTCTTATAGGTCCTGTAATTTTATGAGTCTGAAAAAATTTTATAAAAGATCCTCCAATCAAGAATACTATTAACATGGAAGTCATTACTGAAAGACCCGTTCTGAAAGTTAAATAACGAAAAACATTAAATGCTGAAAATTGATCAACCAAAGAGATTAAAAAACTATATAGCATTTATTTGTCTCCTTTTTATATTTTTTGATAATTGATTTAATCCTGTAGCGTTTGATCCTTTTACCATAAGTAAATCATTATTGTGTATAATTTTGCCAAGATAATCGTTGGCTTCCTTTAAGTTGTTAAATATTTTACCTTTTTTATTATTAACTAAAGAATTGAAGGTTTCTTGAATATATTTGCCATAAACAAAAACTTTATCAACATCACTTCTATTTATTTCTATTGATAATTTCTTATGGAGACTTTTTGAATTTTTGCCCAGTTCTAGCATATCTCCTAATAGCATTAATTTTTTTTCATTATTTTTCCTTTTATAATTATTCATATTTTTAATTGCGGATATCATCGATAATGGATTTGCATTATAGCTTTCATCAATAAATTTGAATTTTTTATTAAATTTTCTTACTAATTTGACATCACCTCTTCCATCGGGAATTTTAAAATTAATAAACTTCTTTCTTATTTTTTTTAAATTCAAATTGAGAATCATTAAAACACAAATGCATGCCAAAATATTTTTTATGATGTTATTAAAAATATATTTAGTATCAAAATAATAAATTTTATTTTTTACAATTACTTTCAATCTATAAAAATTTCTTATCTTTTTAATACCTAATAAAAAAACATCTGATTTTTTTTTGAGACCAAAAGTAACCACATTGATTTCATTTTTGTTTGCCTTTTTAGATAAAAACTTAAAAAACTGACTATCTTTGTTTAAAATTATATTTCCATCTTTTGAAATATGATTAATAATTTCTGCTTTTGCTTTTGCTATGCTTTGCAAATTATCGAAATTTTCAAAGTGAGCCTCTGAGATATTCGTAATAATTGCTATTTCTGGTTTTACAATTTTTGATAACTTGTCTATTTCTCCTTTTTTGTTCATTCCAATCTCGAAAACTCCATATTCAGTATCTTTTTTTAAATTAGAAATACTAAGTGGCACGCCAAATTTGTTGTTATAAGAATGTGGAGAATGGTAGGCTTTGCCATAACTATTAAGGGCAAAACTGATAAGATTTTTTAAGGTTGTTTTTCCAACGCTACCAGTAATTCCTATAATTTGTGCAAAAGAATTTTCTCTTGTAACGTGTGCTAACTGATTTAGGGAAGAAAGGGTGTTTTTAACTTTTATTAATTTGTTGCTTGAAACTCTATTCACTCTCTTGCTAACGACAGATTTGATGGCCCCTTTTTTAAATGCTTCTTTTACAAATTTATGACCATCTGTATTTTTTCCTCGAATAGCAAAAAATAAATTATTTTCTTTAATTGTTTTAGTATTAATCGATACTCCATTGTAATTTACATTTTTCAGATTTTTATTGTTAAAAGCTTTTTTAGCAAGATCTTGCGACCAATTACTTTTTGTAGAAAGAATTTTTCTTTTTTTGATAATTGCCCTTATTATTTTTTTATCTGAAAAATTTATAATTTTGTCTCCATAATCTTGGGTTTTTTCATGACCCTTGCCTGCTACCAGAAGTATTTCACCCTCGTTTAGTTCTTTAATAGCTGTTTCTATCGCCTTTTTTCTACTTCCTATTTCAAGCGCCAATTCTTTGCAGGATTCTATGATCGCTTTCCGTATTTTTTTAGGATTTTCATTTCTTGGATTGTCATCGGTAACAAAAATTTTTCGACAATATTTTGCAGCAATTGTACCCATTATTGAACGTTTTTTTTTGTCCCTTTCACCTCCGCATCCGAAAACTAAAATAATATTTCTTCTAAATTGGTCTTTTAAGGCAATTAAACTTTGCTTTAGAGCTTCAGGAGTATGAGCAAAATCCAAAATAATTTTGGCATTATTTTTTAGATTGGCAATACATTCAAGTCTACCTGAAACGGGTCTAATATTATTAATTACTTTAAATGCTTTATTAATATTTATTCCACAACATGAAGCCGCTAAGATTGCCATAAGTAAATTTTTAACCTGAAAGTATCCTATAAGCGGTATATGCAATGAAATAATTTTTGAATTCGCATAAACTTTAACTATCTGTTTATTTTGCTGATATTTGTGTTGTAAAATTTTTATAGTTCCAGAGCTTGAACCAATTGTAATCGTTTTTATTTTTTTTCTGTTTGCGATATTTTTAATTGTTGTAAATTCTTTATTATCTTCATCTGTGATAATTCTAGAATTTTTTTTGAGCAAACTCTTAAATAAATACAACTTTGAATCAAAGTAGGACTGCATGCTTTTGTGATAATCAAGGTGATCATGGCTAAGATTGGTAAATATTCCTGCTTTTATATTTAAATTATCTAACCTTTTCTGCTTAAGACCATGACTTGAAGCTTCCAAAATTACATGATTAATTTTTTTTCTTGCTAAAATTTGCAAGTTTCGATGCAGGGATAAAGGATCTATTGAAGTAAGACTCGTTTTTTTATTATACTTTTTAGAAACTATTCCTAAAGTTCCAATTGAAGCTGCAGAAACTTTATGTAAATTTAATATTTGATAAAAAAAATCAGCTACCGAAGATTTTCCGTTAGTTCCAGTTACAGCAATAATAGAAGATGGTTTTTTTTTATAAAAATTTGAGCAAGCTTCTGATAAACTTTTTCTGACATCATTTACTATAAATAAAGGAATCTTAGAATTTTTAAGTTTAACTTTTTTATTACTAACAATTGCCGATACCCCTTTCGATATTGCTTCTTTGATAAATTTTGTTCCTGATGTTTTGCTTCCTTTAATTGCGAAAAAAATATCTTTTTTTTTAACTTTTCTACTATCAAAACAAATACCCTCTACAGATATTTTTCGATACTTCTTTCTTACAGATCTTAATAGGTTACCTAGAAGCATTTAAAATTTGTTGGAAGCTTGTAAGTTATTTATGGCTAAAATTGGACCAATTTTTTCTATAATTTTGCCCGCTACAACAACCGTATTCCAACCTGAAGTATTACGTTTTTCACCTTTATGTTTATAGCCATTTGAAAATTCATAAACAAAATGTGGAGCGGATTTGGGTTCATCTAATATTACAAGCAAAACATATTTTGGTCTGCTAGTTGGAAATAGTGATACAAAAGTATTAAATTTTTTTTTTGTATAAATACCATCACTTGATTTTAAAGCTGATCCTGTTTTGCCTCCAACCTCATATCCTTTAATATTTGCAAAATTCGCTGTTCCTTCTTTATTAGCAACTACTTTTCTCAAAATAGAATTAATCGTGTCGCTTGTTTCTGAAGAAATAATTTGTATTTTTTGTTCAGGTGGATTTAATTTTTTTCGTAAAATGGTTGGTCGAATTTTATAACCACCATTTCCTAAAATTGCGTAGGCCCTTGCAAGTTGTAAAGGAGTAGTAGTTACTCCATGACCAAATGAAGAGGTTGCAAGTTTACATTTTCCCCATCTAAAAGGAAGCGGAGTGCCAATTTCTTCAAAATCAAAATCAATTTTTTTAAAAAGTTCTAAAGAGTTTAAAAAATCTTTATATTTTTTTATGCCAACCATTTGAGCTATTCGAATTGCACCAATGTTAGATGATCGAATTAAAATTTGTTCGGCACTCAAGTTTTGTGGCAATTCATCATGTTCAGATATTTCTCTTCCGGCACAAAATATTTTTTTATCTAAGTTTTTGAACATTGTATTTGAGTTTATTACATTACTTTCTAACGCCGCAGCTAAAGTAAATGTCTTAAAAACTGAACCCAATTCATAAACGCCTTTAGTAATTTTATTGGTGTAGATATCTTCATTAATTGAAAATCTTTTGTTTAAGTCATAGTCTGGCAAAGATACCAAAGATAATATCTCGCCATTATCCACATCCATTAGGAGAGCAGCACTTCCAACTGCATTAAAATCAGCTTGTGCATTAATCAATTCTTTTCTGATTAAATACTGCAAATTTGAGTCTAAAGTTAAATCCAAAGAAAAATTAACAAGCTCTTTATTTTTTAAATCTTGGTCAAAAAATTTTTCTATACCTGAAATACCAATATTGTTATCGTCAATTTGCCCCAAAACATGACTAAAAAGATTTTTTTGAGGGTAAATTCTAAATTTCTTCTTTTCAAATACAATAGCTTTATTGCCCAACAACCAAAGGTTTGTTTTTTCTTCTTCTGTTAGTCTTCTTTTAAGATAAAAAAACTTATTATGATTTAATTTATTTTTGATTTTATTTGATTCTAGTTCAGGCAATATAAGTCTTAAATTTAATAACAGCTTTCCTTTATCTTTTACTAATTGGGGTCTTATTCCGGCTGAGTAAATACCAATGTTTCTTGCTATAATTATTCCGTTTCTATCTACAATATCCCTTCTCTCTTTTACAAAATCTTGATTTATATTTTCTAAAAAAAAATTTTTATCTGGTGACAGAGAAAGATAAATAATTTTAATACTAAAAATAAGTATCAAACTAAAAAAGATAAAAGATAAAAAGGTGATTCTATTTAATGAAACTTTTACAAGTTTAGTATCCTTGTTATTAACAGTAATGTCAGACTCAGTGTAATCTTTAAAATAAAAGCCTTTTTTTTTAAACTCCTTATTATTATCTTCATCTTTCATTGGAAATTATCTTCCTGGCACTATAGGTATACCTAGAAAAACTTTAACGATTTGCAGTCCAGCCCAGTTTCTTGCTTTTTTTGATTTAAATACACTGTAAGGATCAGAGGAAAACTCCTTCAATGCATTCTTTTTTATTTCAATTGTTTTTGCAACTTTAAGTTTTACCACACCTGGCAACCTTTTAGGTTCAGAGTAGAGCTCTTGAAGTTTTCTCAGCTCAGTTTTTGTTGTTTCGATCTTTTTTGCAATTCGTAATTTTATCTTATCAGTTTTCACTTTGCTTTTTTTCTTAAAAGTTTTTTTATCTTTTTTTTCTTCTAACTTTGCTAAAGTTTTTTCCTTTTCGTTTAATTGCTTAATTTGAGATTTTTTATAAAAAGCAAAGTCGGATTTTAAATATTCTTTTGCTAATCGTGATATGTTCTCTGGAGAAGTAATAACTTCATGCTCTAGAACAGTCTGATGCAGATCAAGCTTAAGAGTATTAATTGATGCTTGTAAATTACTTATTTCTTTTTGTAAATTTCTTGTTCCATTCTTAATTACAGAAACCAATATTAAACCAACAATAAATACAATTATTATTAAAGAATATTTTTTGCCTGAACTTGATTTTGGATTTGAGTTAATTGTATTTGATAAAATTAAAGTATTATCATCTTTGCTGGGAAGAGTATTAACCCATTTATTGGAATCTAATTTATATTTTTCTTGATTAGATTTTGCACCTATAAAAGGAATAGTGTTTACCCATCTACTTGGATCCATACTCATAGTCTGATCTCCTCTAGTTTAAAATAACTTTCAAAATTTTTTTTAAACTCTTCTGGATAAAAAAATGAATTATTATTTCTGATTGCATACCTAAGCTTGGCGGATCTGGAACGAATATTTTGATTAATTTCTTTTTTATTTGGTGTTAAGGGTTTTTTAGATAATGGTCTAAATAAATCAGACTTATTTTTGTTTAATGGTAAATATCTTGAGGGATTTTCATTTAGATTAGAATATAATTTGAAAAATTTTTTTACTATTCTATCCTCCAAAGAATGAAAACTTACAACAACTAATTTGCCTCCATTGGACAGAAGCTGTGTGGCTGCAATTAGTCCTAGAATTAATTCCGTTAATTCTTGATTGACAAAAATTCTTATAGCCTGAAAAGTTTTTGTAGCAGGATTTTTTTTATATTTATTGTAATTTTTTTTTGCATCATTAATTATAGAAGCAAGTTCTTCTGAAGTTTTGATTGACTTTTTAGTTCTATATTTAACAATTTTATTTGCAATTATTCTCCCATCTTTCTCTTCACCCAAAATCTTAATTATACTTGCTAAATATTGTTTATCTAAAGTGTTTACCACATCATAAGCAGAATATTTATTAATACCCATTTGCATACTGAGAAAACCATTAGATTTGAAAGAAAAACCTCTTTGATGATCTGACAACTGAAAAGAAGAAAGACCCAAATCAAAAATTATAGCTCGAGGATTTGAATCTGATTTGATAATTTTATTGAGATTGCTAAATTTATTTTGAAAAAAACTAAATCTTTTTGGAAATCTTTTTAATAAGGTATTTGCATATTGTTGTGTTAATTTATCTCTATCAATAGCAAATACTTTAGTATCTGCATATTTTAGTATCGCGTGAGAATATCCTCCACCACCAAAAGTACAATCAATAAAAGTGCCACCATGTTGAGGGGATATAATGCTTAATACTTGATCTAGCATCACCGGATGATGTTTTGTTTTGTCCAGTGACATGGTGGCATTCATAAATTTCTCTACTTTCTTCCATTTAATTTTTTTGTCTTCTTAGGAAAGCCGGTATTTCTAAATCATCCTCTAAGTCCGTACTTTCAAACATTTCAGGCTCTTTTATTTCAGAATTTTCTTCAGAGTCTCGGCTTTCAAATGCTTCTGATTCTTTTTCATCTTTATTTTCATGATTTGTTGTATTGATTTCTTCATCATCAGAAAATAGTTGTGGGTCAGCCAACTCGATGCTGTCTACCTCAAAGTTTGGTATTTCATCTTCCTTTTTAAGATATTCTTCGTTGATAGGAATTTTTTCCATATTTTGTAAATAGGTGGCATTCTCTATTGAAATGTTTTCAAATGATGGCTCATTAGTTTGCTTTTGTGGTTCAACAGCTTTATTTTGCTCAATAGTTGTGTTTATATCTAAAGCTGTTGCGCCCTCTGTTGCGCTTAAAGTTGGTTGGTTCAATACTAAAGTCTTTTCGGAATTGTCTCTATAACCAAAATTTCCATTGTGAATTCTATGCACCATACTGACCACTGGTTTTGTTTGAGGTCCTTGATTATCTAAAGCTGTAGCAACTATAGACACTCTCATCTTTCCTTCTAATACTGGGTCGGTAATTGCTCCGATAATTAATTCAGCTTCTGAGTCTACTTCTGCTCTTACTTTATTTACGGCTTCATCAACCTCAAAAAGAGTTAGATCTTTTCCGCCGGTAATATTTATTAAAAGCCCCTTGGCTCCTTTAAGTGAATATTCGTCAATTAATGGATTTTTAAGAGCTTGATCTGTTGCTTCTGAAGCTCTTTGATCTCCTTCGGCTTCTCCTGTTCCCATCATAGCCTTGCCCATGCCGCTCATAATTGTTTCAACATCTGCAAAATCTAAATTAATTATTCCTGGTCTTACCATTAAATCGGTAATACTTTGAACTCCGTGTTTTAAAACTCGATTGGATAATTCAAAGGACTCTTCAAAAGTAGTTTTTTCGCTTGCAACTTTGAATAAGTTTTGATTTGGAATAACTATATTTGTATCAACATGCTTTTTAAGTTCCTTTAAACCTTGTAAAGCTCTTTGCATTCTAGTTGGTCCTTCATATGAGAAAGGCAATGTTACAACTCCTACTGTAAGAATATTAAGTTCTTTAGCTGCTCTTGCAATAACGTGAGATGCTCCTGTTCCAGTGCCACCACCCATTCCGGCAGTGATAAACACCATATTGCTTCCCTGTATAAAATTAATTATTTCATTTAAAGACTCATCTGCTGAGGCTTGACCAAGATCAATTTTACCTCCAGCACCTAAACCTTTGGTTAAGTTTGAGCCTAATTGAATTTTTGCTTCAGCTTTATTCATTTTTAAATCTTGGGTATCTGTATTGACTGCGACAAATTCTACTCCTTGCAATCCTGCTGCGATCATACCGTTAATAGCATTTCCGCCGGCACCACCAACTCCTAGTACTAAAATTCTTGGCTTTAATTCTCTTAACTCTGGAACGTTTATATTAATTGTCATTTCCCCTCATTTTTAAATTGTGTTTCCCATTTTAGACTTGCTCTATTCAAATTAGCTTTTTTTCTAGCTTGTGTTTTGAATTTTTCAAATAGTTTTGGTTCCCAAATTTGAAAAGTTTTTCCTTGACCTATAAAAAGCATTATCTGTTTTATTTTTGCATGTTCTAATAACTTACTGGATAAAGAAATTCTTCCTTCGCTATCGAATTGAAGATTCACACTATCAGCTAAAACAGAAGTCGCAAAAATATCCCTTTTTTCTTCGAAAGGATTTAACGAGTCTATTGAGTCTGAAAGTTTTTCTATTCTGCTTTGAGGACATGCCTCTATAGAGGGATTATTAAAAGAGGGATAACAAATGACGCCACTGTAGCCCATGCTGTTTAAATATGATCTAAAACTAGCGGGCACTGATACCCTCCCTTTTTTGTCTAATTTGTATT
>Ga0208059_1000204_pt1 | contig 14097 bp, 9 predicted proteins | sample DeeseametaMP0959_FD_184199 | JGI IMG/M metagenome (GOLD analysis project Ga0208059, IMG submission 184199) | Marine microbial communities from the Deep Indian Ocean - MP0959 (SPAdes) | ecosystem: Environmental > Aquatic > Marine > Oceanic | place: East of Madagascar, South Indian Ocean...
CTCAACTGCAGTCTTCGCAGCAGCCGTAGCATTGGTCACTTCAGTAAACTTCGCTTTTTGCGTGTAGTTTTGGTAAGCAGGAAGTGCGATTGCGGCAAGGATACCGATGATTGCAACAACAATCATTAGTTCGATTAGGGTGAAACCTTTTTGGTTTTTAGTATTCATGTTCATCATGGTTTTTCTCCGGGACGTGTATAACACGTAAAGTTTAAATCTAATTCAAATTGACGTTTATACCCGAGTCGTCCATTTAACGCCCCTGGTACTTGATACTCAGTATAGAATTTTATTTGTTACTGACAAGTATAGGCAAATATACCTATGTCTAGCTTTTTCAGTATGACACGGTTCGCCGCGCCTTGGCAGGCTTTATCACTTGAACTTTCGTATAAAAGTTAATGACTTAAGTGCGTATGTCTATCTATACACAAAAAGCATTATCGAGAAATGACTGAACAGAATGACGAGTAATCGTATTGTAAATTATACATCTACTCGGTGATTTAAAATCACTGTGCAACCTCAATCATTAAGGTCTCAGTAATTAAAGCCACAGTATAGGGAAGTGATAATTGCGATAACGTAAATTTCACTGAAACACTGTAGCTTTATAATAAAACACGTGCAACAAAGAAGCCGCGTTATAAAGGTGGAAGTACAAGGGGATAAGCAACACATTCGCTTACCTAATGTTAAATCCACCTTTACAGCTTTTAATTTGGCTCTTTATCTTTCTTGCTCTGCTATGACAAATTAATGCGCAGCGACAAATCAATGGCCTGAACGTGCTTGGTTAAAGCTCCAGATGAAATGTAATCTACGCCTAGCTTAGCGAGAGACGCCAGTCGTTCATCAGTAATGTTTCCTGATACTTCCAGTTTACATTGACCTTTGTTGAGCGCCACTGCCTGTTGGATCTGTTCGTTAGAAAAATTATCCAGCATGACAATGTCGGCACCTGCACTAAGGGCTTGTTCAAGCTCGGTTAAGTTCTCTACTTCTACTTCAACGGGCTTGCCCGGCATCATTGTTTTCGCTCGGCTTACGGCTTTTTCGATGTTTCCGCAAGAAAATATGTGGTTTTCCTTAATTAAGAATGCATCGAACAAACCCACACGATGGTTTTGACCACCACCACAACGCACCGCGTATTTCTGTGCGTGCCGCAAACCTGGCAACGTTTTGCGGGTATCGAGAATTTTGGTGTTGGAGCCATCTAAATACTTAGCGTAAAAGGCAGTAACAGTGGCGGTTGCCGACAGGGTTTGTAGGAAGTTAAGCGCCGTACGTTCTGCCGTCAATATCGCGCGAGCAGAGCCTTCCAAACTAACCAGTACGGTGTTGGCATCAACTTTGTCACCATCTTTTACATGCCACGTTAGCGATACCGACTCGTCGATTAGTGCAAATGCTTGGTTTGCCCATGCGATTCCACAAACCACGCAAGGCTCTCGCGTAATAATAGTGGCTTTTGCATTAACGCTTTCATCTATCAGGTTCGCCGTAATGTCGTTTGCAGCATTTAATTCGCCGCCAAGATCTTCAATAAGCGCGTTCGATACTTGCTCTCGAATCGCTTGCATGTCTGGTGATGTCATCTTCATCGCTATGATCTATGCTATCTGTGTATTTAAAGGGTACGCAATATTAACCATTCTCCGCGCTGAGTAAACTCTAATTGGCGAAGAACACTCATTCCCAGCAATATATGGTCATCTTGCATACCGGGGTTTAAGTTTGCTTTTACATCGCGCACCACAATTTTACCAATGCGCAAAGTTTCAATGGTCGATTCGGCGACTCTTACCACGCCGTTAGCTGTGCTGGCTAACCCTTCTCGACCCGCTTTGAGTTGAAGCTTGTTAGCCAAATGAGCGGGAACGGCCACGTCAGTGGCACCCGTATCAACAAGAAATACGACTTCCTCACCATTAATATAACCTGTTGTCACATAGTGACCTTGGCGATTTTGCTTAAGTCGGACTTCGGTTTGTGAACCAATACGCTCTGATGTTGGTTCGCTATTTGGGTTAATTTGTTTTTCTAGAAGATCTGAGAAAATAAAAACCAGTAGACCAAAACCGCAAATCCAAGCAAGCGCAACCATCCATTTACCCGTTGACGCTGTCGGGTCTTGTTGTTCATTCATGCTTCTACCTTTCTTATAATAGTGGTGCACCGCTTTTCGTATCGCTAAATACTCGGCGTGATCTCTTAAGCAAAGGACTAACGTGCTGATTAGCTTGTTAGAATGCAATGTATAGCCCTATACACTTATATCCATATACAATGTAGGCTATAACGCAGAAAATCAATTATCGAAGCAAATACTATGGTGCTTTACAACGAAGCAAAGTACACAGCAAGTCCGCATTATGATGCCCGTCCTGACAGCGCAGACATTAGCCTGTTAGTGATACACAATATTTCACTACCTCCTTCACAGTTTGGTACGCCGGGCATTCGCCAATTGTTTACCGGAACCCTCAATCCTGATGAACATCCTTTTTATAGAGAAATTGCTGGGTTACGGGTCTCTGCTCATTGTGTAATTTATCGAACGGGTGAAATAGAGCAATTTGTGCCCTTTGAACAGCGGGCATGGCACGCGGGCCTGTCTTCATTTCAAGGCCGCAGCCGCTGTAACGACTATGCTATAGGTATTGAACTTGAAGGTACTGATACGTTGCCTTACACCGATGCACAGTACCAAGCCCTTGGCGAACTCACTGATTTTATTACGAGATACTATCCTCGGATCACTTTAGGGCGTATCGTAGGCCATAATGATATAGCACCAGGGCGAAAAACTGACCCTGGTGCATCTTTCGATTGGGCAAGATATAGAATGCGCGTTGCTGGGTTTAAATAATTTAACTAATCCGCACTGCAGAAAAAAGGAAACTCAATACCTATGATGTTAATGAGCTTGCTATTAGTTCTCAGCCTCGAGCGGTTGATAACAAAAACACCTAATTGGCATATTGAAAAGTATGCCGCTCAATATCGTGCTTTTCTTCAAGATAAAGGGTTGATTAAGTTTCAAGAAGGAAATGAAGGTGAGGAGGGGAGTAAAAAGGCCTCATCCACAGCACTTTATTTCTTTCTTTTACTTCCCGCTGTAGTGCTGGGAGCAATTGAATACTGGGTACTTGGCGCATTTCTTACGTTTATAGAGCAAAGCATAATTTTGTTCATCTGTATTGGCTGCCCTGCATTGCGAGCCGTCTACAAGAGTTTTTTGAATGCTGCTGACCGAGGTGACCTTCAGGCGTGCAGTATGTACACCGACCAATTAGGGCATTGTGCAAGTCAATCAGACAGTGACGGAAGTGCGGGTACAGAAGGCAAAACTTTTGGCCAACACCTTACCTGGCTTAACTATCAACACTATGCCGCTGTGATGCTGTGGTTTATTGCTTTTGGTGCACCTGGCGCGCTGTTTTATAGCTTGAGCCGAAGCACAACCGAGGCATTGTGTGATGCAAATCACCCTTTAAAAGCCGCTGCGGGAAGATTGATGTTTGCGCTTGATTATATTCCTGTTCGCGTGACCGCTTTTGGCATGCTGATGATGGGACATTTCTCACGAGCGTTGCCTGAGTGGATTAAGTATGCACTTCAGTTCGATGTACCTGCATACGATGTGCTTACACAAATTTCTTCGAAAGCTGAGATTCTAACGCCTGATGAACAGCAGTTGCAGGCTGAAAATGCAGCAATAGAACCGAAGGTGCTTGTAAAGTTAGCAAAACGTAATGTTATTTTTCTTCTTGTAATAACATCAGCGCTCACGCTTGTAGGCAGTCTTGCATAGTCATTATTTTTAACATTTACTAGCCTACTTGGCTTAGAAGGGCGTTTGGTCTATTTATTAATTGTATGTAGATCAGGCGCTTTGCCCCTATTACTGCATTCTCCCTTCCTCATCAGACCAGTTTGCGGTTACTGATTTTTCTTAACAAATTCAACAATAAAGCTTAACACCCAGCAAAAGGTAAATGCTTTGCTATGCTTGTGAGTATTTACCTCGAAATCGATCTGCCTTAAACTAGATAGGTAAAATGGTATTACCAATTGTGTTTGTGATTAAATATTCCACGGTTATTTTTTACATTCACCGCTCTTATAACGTCGCTATTGTTATAGAGCACGGTTTAAATAAAAGGATACGTAGAGCGCATGCGGCAGCAGCGAAAAAAACTCTCTGATGTGATTACCGAGCAACTCGAGTCAATGATACTCGACGGTACGTTATTGGCTGGTCAGAAATTACCGCCAGAGAGAGAGCTTGCGCTTGAATTTGATGTATCGCGACCTTCGCTTAGGGAAGCCATTGGTAATTTACAGGCACGTGGGTTGGTAGAACGTAAGCAAGGCGGCGGTACGTTTGTTAATCGCAACCTTAATTCTGCCATGACAGACCCCCTAATGGACTTAGTTAGCCAGCGTCCTGAAACTCAATTTGATTTGCTTGAATTTCGTCATGCGCTTGAAGGGATGGCGGCGTACTATGCGGCACTTCGTGGTCAACCTGAAGATTACAACGCATTGAAGCAAGCGCTGAACGACGTACCTACGCCTAAAGCGCACGAAAGCAAGCGTGCCCAAGCTGAGGCGCTAGGACAGTTTTATATCATTATGGCAAGAGCATCACACAATATGGTGTTGTTGCACGTAATGAGCACCATGCAAAGCATGCTGGTGGACAATATTGAACGAAACTTTGACATGCTGGCAGCGCACCCTGAAGCGGTGGAAGACATTGCTAAGCAGCGTCGTGAAATTGTAGAAGCCATTGCTTCTCGCGACCCTGAAGCTGCGCGTCAGGCATGTAATACGCATTTGGCGTTTATTGAAAAAACGCTATTAACCATTAATCAACGCGATACCCGCGTACAGCGCGCATTGCGACGATTAGAGATTTAGTTACTAGTCTGACCTTTTATAAGATAAGGGCTAGATAGCTATTCATTCGCAGAGGCCGGTCAGGTTTTTCCTGTGCCACTGCAAAAGCAGGTGAGCCAGATTGGGTCACTGTGAGTACAACGTAATTTAGTTTTCCTTCTTTTAGCGCCTTTAAGAGTAGAGGCAATGCTAAGGGAGGATTTTCTATATAAGCAAAAAATAGGATGGCACCATGTCTGATATGATGCACCAAGATGTAGATCCTCAAGAAACTAAAGAGTGGATTGATGCGCTTGAGTCGGTTTTAGAAGAGGAAGGCGTAGAACGCGCCCATTATTTACTCGAAAAACTTATTGATAAAGCACGTCGCAGCGGAGCGCATCTACCGTATGACGCAACTACTGCCTACATCAATACTATCCCAGCAGCGCAAGAGCCAAAAATGCCTGGTGACTTGACCATCGAAGCGCGCATCCGTGCGGCGATTCGTTGGAACGCATTGATGATTGTATTGCGTGCATCTAAAAAAGACCTAGAGCTTGGTGGCCACATTGGTAGCTTCGCATCATCGGCTATGCTTTACGATGTTGGCTTTAACCACTTCTTCAAAGCGCCTAACGAAAATCAAGGCGGCGACTTTATTTTCGCTCAGGGCCATATTTCTCCAGGTATTTATGCGCGCTCATATATGGAAGGCAACTTAACTGAAGAACAGTTAAACAACTTCCGCCAAGAGTGTGCTGGCGATGGTCTGTCGTCATACCCACACCCTCACTTGATGAAAGACTACTGGCAGTTCCCAACCGTATCTATGGGTCTTGGTCCACTTCAAGCTATCTACACAGCGCGCTTCCTTAAGTACCTAACTAACCGTGGTATCAAAGACTGTTCAGGTCAGCGCGTTTACTGCTACATGGGTGACGGTGAGTGTGATGAACCAGAGAGCTTGGGTGCAATTGGTCTTGCTTCTCGTGAAGGCCTGGACAACCTAACGTTTGTTATCAACTGTAACCTTCAGCGCCTAGACGGCCCGGTACGTGGTAACGGCAAAATTATCCAAGAACTTGAAGGTACGTTCCGCGGCGCTGGCTGGGAAGTAGTGAAAGTTATTTGGGGTAGCTACTGGGATGAGCTATTAGCTCGTGATAAATCTGGCAAGCTAATTCAGCTTATGGGCGAAACGGTAGACGGTGAATACCAGAACTGTAAAGCCAAAGGCGGCAAGTACACCCGTGAAAACTTCTTCAACAAGTATCCTGAAACAGCGGCACTTGTAGCGAACATGTCTGACGACGACATCTGGCGCTTGAACCGTGGTGGCCACGATCCAGTTAAAGTATTCGCGGCTTACCAAAAAGCCATTGATACGAAAGATCGTCCAACGGTAATCCTTGCTAAAACGGTTAAAGGTTTCGGTCTTGGTGCATCAGGTGAAGCACAAAACGTAGCGCACAACGTGAAGAAAATGGACGTTGATTCAATCAAAGCGTTCCGTGACCGTTTCAATATTCCAGTAGCAGACGACAAGATTGCTGACCTGCCATACTTCAAGTTCGACGAAGACAGCGAAGAAATGAAGTACCTTCGTGAGCGTCGTGAAGCACTAGGCGGTTACTTGCCTTCTCGCCGTGAACAGGCTGAAGAGCAGCTTGAAATTCCTGAGCTAAGTGCATTCGACGCCATCTTAAAAGGTTCAGGTGACCGTCAAGTATCGTCAACCATGACGTTCGTACGTGTACTTAACGCGCTATTGAAAGATAAGAAAATTGGTAAGCGTATTGTGCCAATTATTCCTGATGAAGCCCGTACATTTGGTATGGAAGGCTTGTTCCGTCAGGTAGGTATTTACGCCAATGAAGGCCAGAAATACGTACCGCAAGATGCCGACCAAGTAGCTTACTATCGCGAAGATAAGAAAGGTCAGGTATTACAAGAAGGTATTAACGAGCTAGGTGCAATGGCATCGTGGGTTGCGTCGGGTACGTCTTACTCAACTTGTAACGCTACCACTATTCCGTTCTACATCTACTACTCGATGTTTGGTTTCCAACGTGTTGGTGACTTGGCATGGGCAGCAGGCGATAGCCAAGCACGTGGTTTCCTTTTAGGCGCAACTGCGGGTAGAACCACACTTAACGGTGAAGGTCTACAGCACCAAGACGGCCACTCACATGTTCAAGCGAACCTAATTCCTAACTGTATTACTTACGATCCAACGTACGGTTATGAAGTCGCGGTTATCGTTCAAGATGGCCTGCGTCGCATGTACGGTAACAATGAAAATATTTTCTATTACCTAACGCTAATGAACGAGAACTATCAGCACCCTGCAATGCCAGAAGGTGATGATGTTGCTGAGCAGATCATTAAAGGTATCTACAAGCTTGAGCGTGTTGAAAACGACAAGTCTAAGCTTAACGTACAGCTGATGGGCTCAGGTACTATCTTGAACGAAGTGCGTAAAGCGGCCCAGATACTATGCGAAGACTACAACGTATCTTCTGACGTTTACTCAGTGACCTCGTTCAACGAGCTAGCGCGTGAAGGCCAAGACGTAGCACGCTGGAACATGCTAAACCCAGAAGCTGAGCAAAAAGTACCTTACATTGGTCAGGTAATTACGAAAGACGCAGGTCCTGCGATTTCTGCCACTGACTATGTGAAGAACTACTCAGACCAAGTACGTGCGTTCATCGAAACTGAATACCGCTGCCTAGGTACAGACGGTTTCGGTCGAAGCGATAGCCGTGAAAACTTGCGTACTCACTTTGAAGTTAATGCGTCATACATTGTGGTGGCATCACTTTACGAATTGGCTCAGCGCGGTGACGTTGAGAAGAAAGTGGTAGCAGAAGCCATTAAGCGTTTTGAAATTAACGCTGAAAAACTTAACCCACTTTACGCGTAAGCCAGATAAGGTATTTTACATATGTCAGATATTCAAAAGATTATCGTACCCGACGTAGGCGGTGACGAAGTTGAAGTTATCGAGCTATGTGTTGCCGTAGGCGACAACATTGAGGCTGATGAAGGCGTTGTTACTGTTGAAAGTGACAAGGCGTCAATGGACATCCCAGCACCGTTTGAAGGTGAGATTGTAAGCCTGTCTGTATCAGTAGGCGATAAAATCAAAGAAGGCGATGTGATTGGTGAAATGAAAGTTGCCAATGGTGACAGTGCCGATGAAGGCGCGTCTGAAGAAAACGCTTCAGATGAATCTTCTAAAGAAGATGCACCTAAGCAAGAAGCACCAAAAGACGAAAGCAAGTCAGAAGCAGCGCCAGCTGCGTCTGGCAGCAGCGAAGTGATTGAAGTTGCAGTACCGGATATCGGTTCTGACGACGAAGTAGACGTAATCGACGTATTGGTTTCAGTGGGCGACACCATTGAAAAAGAAGATGGGCTAATTACCCTTGAAACCGATAAAGCAACCATGGACGTTCCTTCAACACACGCAGGTACGGTGAAAGAAGTATTCATCAGTACTGGCGATAAAGTGAAAGAAGGTACGGTAGTGATCAAGCTGGAAGTAGCGGGCTCAGGCTCGTCTTCAAGTGAATCGGCGTCTAGCGATGCTTCTTCTGAAGCATCTGCACCGGCTGCGCCAGAAAGTGCAAAGCAAGAATCAGCGCCAGCGGCGTCTGCAGGTAGCGAGACTATCGAAGTTGCTGTACCAGATATTGGTGAAGACGGTGAAGTTGACGTTATCGACGTACTTGTATCAGCTGGCGATACCGTTGAAAAAGAAGACGGTCTTATTACGCTAGAAACTGATAAAGCGACCATGGATGTGCCTTCAACACATGCAGGTACGATTAAAGAGGTCTTTATCAAAGCGGGTGACAAAGTTAAGCAAGGCACCTTGGTTGTTAAGCTTGAGACCAGCGGTGGTTCGTCTTCAAGTGCAGCTGAAAAGCCTGCTGAAGCGCCTAAGCAAGAAGAGACTAAACAAGACTCACAGCAAGACGAGACTCAACAAGCGTCACAGCAGGAAGCCTCGCAAGGTCGCTCTCCTGTGCCTCCAGCGCCAGAAGCCAAGAATACAGGTAAAGCACATGCTTCTCCTTCGGTTCGCCGTATTGCTCGTGAGTTTGGTGTAGACCTTACTCAAGTTAACGGCTCTGGTCCTAAAAACCGTATCTTGAAAGAAGACGTTCAAGCCTATGTGAAAGCTGAGCTTGCGAAACCTCGCACAGCAGCAGCTTCAGGCAGTGCTCCTGTGGGCGACAACGTACTTCAAATCGTTCCGGTTAAGCCTGTTGATCACAGCAAGTTTGGCGAGATTGAAGAACAAAAGCTTTCTCGAATTCAAAAGATCTCTGGACCGTTCTTACACCGTAACTGGGCGACTATCCCGCACGTTACGCAGTTCGACGAAGCAGATATCACTGAAGTTGAAGAATTCCGTAAAGAGCAAAACGCTTACCACGCGAAAATTAAGTCTGGTCTTAAGATCACACCACTAGTATTCGTTATGAAAGCGGTAGCGAAAGCGCTTGAGAAATACGAAGTATTCAACTCATCACTGTCTGACGACGGCGAGAGCTTAATCATTAAGAAGTTTATCAACATTGGTATTGCGGTTGAAACACCGGGAGGCCTTGTTGTACCTGTTATTCGTGACGTGAATAAGAAAGGTATTGAGCAGCTGTCTCAAGAGCTTATTGAAACATCTAAGAAAGCCCGTGAAGGCAAGCTTAAAGCGGCTGACATGCAGGGTGGAACGTTCACTATCTCTAGTCTAGGTGGTATTGGTGGCACGGCGTTTACGCCTATTGTAAATGCACCAGAAGTCGCCATATTAGGTGTGTCTAAGTCTGAGATGAAGCCTAAGTGGAATGGTAAAGAGTTTGAGCCGCGCTTAATGGTGCCGCTAAGCCTGTCATACGACCACCGAGTCATCGATGGTGCGGTAGGTGCAAGATTCTCTACTGAGGTTGCTGCAAACCTAACTGACTTACGCAGAATCATACTTTAAATAAAAGGTCGAAAAAGTTTACAATATCAGTAACATTTTCGACGATTTTATAAGCCCATTTGGTGGCATTTAGGTTATGCTATTACACAAAAGTAATAGCATGACCCTACAAGAACAGGATTGAGGTTCACAATGAGCGAAATTAAAACGCAATTGGTGGTACTGGGCGGCGGCCCTGGCGGTTATTCAGCAGCATTCCGTGCGGCTGACTTAGGTATTGAAACAGTTATCGTAGACTCACGCGACACGCTTGGTGGTGTTTGTCTTAACGTTGGCTGTATCCCTTCAAAAGCCCTTCTTCACGTTGCTAAAGTGATGAAAGAAGCGAAGCACCTTGCTAGCCACGGTGTATCGTTTGGCGAGCCTACCATCGATTTAGATAAAATCCGCGAATACAAAGACGGCGTTGTTAAGCAATTAACAAATGGCCTTAGCGGTATGTCTAAAATGCGTAAAACCAAGCATGTACAAGGCTTCGGTAAATTTACAGGCGCAAACACCCTAGAAGTAAAAAATGGTGACGACGTTACTACTATTACTTTCGAGAAAGCGATTATCGCTGCGGGTTCTGAGCCAGTAAGCCTACCGTTCATCCCAGAAGATGATCGTGTAATTGACTCAACTGGCGCACTGGAAATGAAAGACATTCCAGAGAAAATGCTAGTACTAGGCGGTGGTATCATCGGTCTAGAAATGGGTACTGTGTACGAAGCACTTGGCTCGAACATTGATGTAGTTGAATTCTTAGATCAGCTAATTCCAGCAGCTGACAAAGACATCATGAAAGTGTTCATGAAAGACTACAAAGACAAGTTTAACATCATGCTTGAAACCAAAGTGACTGCGGTTGAAGCAAAAGACGATGGCTTGTACGTAACATTTGAAGGTAAGAACGCACCTGCTGAGCCAGTGCGCTACGACAAAGTACTTGTTGCTGTTGGTCGTAAGCCAAACGGTAAGCTAGTTGGCGCAGATGCGGCTGGCGTAAACGTTGACGAGCGTGGCTTCATCAACGTTGATAAGCAAATGCGTACTAACGTTGACCACATCTTCGCAATCGGTGACCTTGTAGGTCAGCCAATGCTTGCGCACAAAGCGGTTCACGAAGGTCACGTTGCTGCAGAAGTTATTGCTGGACAGAAGCATTACTTCGACCCACGTGCTATTCCTTCAGTAGCGTACACTGAGCCAGAAGTTGCTTGGGTTGGTCTAACTGAAAAAGAAGCGAAAGAGCAGGGCGTAAGCTATGAAACAGCGACGTTCCCATGGGCTGCTTCAGGCCGTGCAATTGCATCTGATGCAACTAACGGTATGACCAAGATGATTTTCGAAAAAGAAACGGGCCGCGTAATCGGTGGTGCTATGGTAGGTACCAACGCGGGCGAAATGCTTGGCGAAATCGGCCTAGCTATTGAGATGGGTGCTGACGCTGAAGACGTAGCATTGACTATCCACGCTCACCCAACGCTTAACGAATCAATTGGTCTTGCGTCTGAAATCTTCGAAGGAAGTATTACTGACCTGCCAAACCCGAAAGCAAAGAAAAAGAAGTAAATTAGCTTCTTTGTTCGAACTACGAAAAAACCGCTCATTGAGCGGTTTTTTTTATTAGGGCTTTGAATGTTTTAGAACCACTTTACCTGCGATAACACAACGCGATGACGAACATGTTAAGTCTCGCCGAGTGGGTAGTTAACTAAGCAGGCTAGTATTAAGCCGTTTCTTTTCCAACCGCTACTGTGTCGCGTCTTTCGTCCATTTCATCATTGCTGGGCGTTTTCAAATGCGCTGGCGTAAATTCTTCGCAGTCCATATTGCGCTGGTCCATAAAGCGCTTAACCGTTTCGGCGCAATAGGCTTTTCTACAGCATTGAGAGAGCAGCATTTCATGACGTTGTACACGCTCGCGAATAAATCTAACTACGAGTCCTCTAAGCCACTGTAAACCGGCGTCTTGATCCTGACGTTTGTGCCACATCACAGATAGCGGAGAGCTGACAATTTCTATTGGCGTTTCAAATACCGCCAGTTCCCCTGAGAAAATTTCTTTTTCCATTACCAAAGACGGTGCTACACAAATAAGGTTGCTCTCTTTTAATAACGGTGTAGCGTTATAAAACTGGTTTACTGACATTGCCACGCGGCGTTTAAGGCCTAAATTCGCCAACACCTGATCTGTAGGGCCAGTCACATCGCCTGTAACAGAAACCAGAAGATGATCAGCCGCGACAAAGTCTTCTAAAGTCAATTGAGATTTTGCTAATGGATGATCGGGGCGCATTACCACAACCCAGCTTGGGTCGAGAACATGTTCGGCATGAATAACAGAGCCTGGCTCCTGATATTTAGAGAAAGTGAGCTCTGCTTCAGCGTCTTTGAGTATTTTGTCGGTTTCCATGTCGTAATTAGGAATGGCATGGATGTTAATACCTGGCGCTTCATTCTCAATCACTTTGCGTAGCGGCCCCCACACCATAGAAACGATGCTGTCAGTTGCAGCTATACGAAAGGTACGCTTAGCTGTTGCAGGGTTAAAGTCAGTTGGGTTAACGGCGACTTCGAGTTCGCCTAAAGGGCCCTGAATCTGACTCCATAAATTTTTAGCAAATGAGGTAGGCTGAATACCACGGCCGTCTTTAACGAACAGTTCATCTTTCCAAGCTGTGCGCATACGAGAAAGTGCGTTAGATACCGCAGGTTGCGTCATCGACAGCCTGTCAGCTGCGCGGGTAATTGCACCCTCGGTCATGATGGCATCAAAAATCATCAATAAATTTAAATCATGTGGACGCATGGTTGTCTCCGGTGTCTATTGCGGACAATCTACTTTCATCTATTGAACAATGAAAAAAGCTGCCGTTTACTTCGTTTTTGGCTATGTAATTTAACTGACATAGTTTAGTTATAGGTTATAGCTAAAAGCATTTATTTTCCAAATGAATGCGACGAGCGACACTGGTACACTGTATCGCTGTAACCGTTGATTTCCCTAAGCTCTCGCTTTTTATACGGTTATTCTCATTTTCTCTGCGAAACCATTCTTCTCAATCTTTAAAAGCGGTTGTCTCTGTCAGCCCGATTTTCAATATATAATATCATATGATGTGTTGCATATAAAAAGATAATTATTTTTATTGTTGGTGGCGATACATAATGCACAGCATCAAACTTTAGTTTAATTTTTAAGAGAATCTTGCAATGAAAACTTTTACCCGTTTATTGGCAATAGTAAGCCTAACTGCGCTTGTCGCTGCATGCGGTGGTGACGAGCAGGATCCAAGTCAATCAATGAGCGCTGGCGCAAATGCTGGTGTTCCTGTTGATGTGGCAACGGTTGTGTCTCAGCGTTTAACCGAGTGGGATAATTTTACAGGTCGTTTAGAGTCTCCGCAAATTGTTGCGCTTCGCCCTCGCGTGTCGGGCTATATTGATTTTGTTGCATTTGATGAAGGCGAATATGTCGAACAAGGGCAAACCCTATTCTTAATTGATAACCGCACGTTTAAAGCAGAAGTTGATCGATTGACTGCACAGCTTGAAGAAGCCAAAAGTCGCGTTCAGTTGGCTGAGCAAAACTATAGCCGTGCTTTTAAACTTCGTAAAACCCAGGCGGTTTCTGAAGAAGTTCTTGATGCCCGTTTAGCTGAGAAAAACCAAGCGCTTGCAAGCTTAAACCAAACGCAAGCCGCACTTGAAGTAGCGCGCCTAAATCGAGGCTTTGCTCGTGTTGAAGCACCTATTTCTGGACGTATTTCTCGCGCAAACATCACTGAAGGTAACTTTGTTACCGCAGGACAAACAGAGTTGACTCGCATCGTATCAACCGACCGTTTATATGCGTATTTCGATATTGATGAGCAGACCTACCTAAACTATCTAACCGATAAATCAGCGGCTTCAACAGCAGTGAGCGAGCAGCCAGTAGCGATGCGCCTTGCTAACGAGTCTGATTATAACCACTGGGGTCAAATTGATTTTATCGACAACCAGGTTAACGGTAGCACCGGCACACTTCGCGTTCGCGCCGTATTCAATAATGAAGAAGGTCGCTTAATTCCGGGATTATTTGCACACTTAAAATTGGCAGGTGACACCGATGAACAGGGCATTCTTATTAAAGAAAAAGCTATCGGCACAGATCTTAATAATAAGTTTGTACTGGTTGTAAACGACGAAAGTAAAGTGGAATACCGTGCGGTTAAGCTAGG
>Ga0208059_1000209_pt1 | contig 13889 bp, 10 predicted proteins | sample DeeseametaMP0959_FD_184199 | JGI IMG/M metagenome (GOLD analysis project Ga0208059, IMG submission 184199) | Marine microbial communities from the Deep Indian Ocean - MP0959 (SPAdes) | ecosystem: Environmental > Aquatic > Marine > Oceanic | place: East of Madagascar, South Indian Ocean...
GTGGTGATGTAGCTGCGATTCAAGCTGAAATCGACAATTACGAAACTCACGTAGTTCCAATTATCGCAGATATCGATGCGGGCTTTGGTAACGAAGAAGCAACCTACCTACTTGCAAAGCAAATGATTGAAGCAGGTGCATGCTGTATCCAAATTGAGAACCAAGTATCGGACGCGAAGCAATGTGGTCACCAAGACGGTAAAGTAACCGTGCCACACGAAGACTTCCTAGCGAAAATCAATGCAGTACGCTATGCATTCCTTGAACTGGGTGTTGATGAAGGTGTAATTGTTGCACGTACTGACTCACTAGGTGCTGGTCTTACCCAGAAGATCCCAGTATCTACATCAGAAGGCGACTTAGCTGCTCAGTACAATGCTTTCCTTAAAACTACCGAAGTTGCAGGGGCAGAAGATCTAAGTGAAGGTGACCTAGTTCTTAAGCAAGGTGGCAAACTGGTTAAGCCTGAGCGTCTACCAAACGGCTTGTTCCGCTTTAAAGACAACACAGGTTTTGACCGTGTAGTACTTGACTGCGTAACGTCACTTAAGCACGGCGCTGACTTGCTTTGGATTGAAACTGAAAAGCCTCACGTTGGCCAAATTGCTGAAATGGTTAACGCTATTCGCGAACAAGTACCAAACGCAAAGCTGGTTTATAACAACTCTCCATCATTCAACTGGACGCTTAACTTCCGTCAGCAAGTATTTGATGCCTGGAGTGAAGAAGGTAAAGACGTTTCTGGCTACGACCGCGCGAAACTTATGTCTGCCGACTATGATGACAGCGAGCTAGCAGCTGCGGCCGACGAGAAGATTAAGAGCTTCCAGGCTGACGCAGCACGCGAAGCGGGTATCTTCCACCACCTTATTACGCTACCGACTTATCACACTGCAGCACTGTCTACTGACAACCTTGCAAAAGGTTACTTCGGTGAAGAAGGTATGCTTGCTTATGTACGCGGTGTTCAGCGTCAAGAAATTCGCCAAGGTCTAGCGTGTGTTAAGCACCAAGCGATGGCAGGTTCTGACCTAGGTGATACACACAAAGAGTACTTCTCTGGTGAAGGTGCACTTAAAGCGTCTGGTGAAGATAACACCATGAACCAGTTTGACGTATAACGTGAACAGGCAATGAGTTAAACGGAAAGCATCCCAACCTTTCCTACAGGGCACCTTCGGGTGCCCTTTTTTGTGCGCGTCATTCACTTCACTTATGCTTTTTGCATAAAACAAAAAAAGCCATATTTTTCTAAATTTCATAAAAAAACAATATACCAACTATATTTCAATACCTTATAGGTATAACGGCGGCCAATTTAAGACTAAACGCTTATCTGACATTGAAATAAAAAAGCTTTATAATAGCTATGTTTAATTAGGTTTAAAAAGAGCATTAGAATAATGAATATAGCGAAGGTCGACCTGAATTTATTGGTTTATTTAGATGTGCTGTTGCGCGAAGGAAGTGTAACGAAAGCTGCAAACCAGCTAAGCATTACTCAGCCAGCAATGAGTAACGGCCTGAAGCGCCTTCGCGATCTATTTAAAGATCCGCTTTTAGTTCGTACCAGCGATGGGATGACCCCCACCAAGCGTGCGCTTGAGCTACAACCCATTATTCGCGATGTGCTTAGTCGATTGGAAAGCTCTATTCAGCCCGAGACTGATTTCGATCCGTTAACCAGCGACAGAACTTTCCGCATTATGACCAGTGACTATGCAGAGAGTACCTTGTTACTTGAACTCGTTGGAAGACTGGCCGATTTAGCGCCCAATATTACGCTTGATCTTATTACGCCGAGTGACGTGACGTTTCACGATGTCGAGCAAGGTAAAGTGGATATGGCAATTAACCGCTTCGATGAACTGCCTTTGTCGTTTCACCAAAAAGTTATCTGGTATGACACCTTTAGCTGCGTAATGAGTTCCGACCATCCGCTAGTAGAAAAATGCAACCTAGAAGGCTATTTGAGTGCCCAGCATATTTGGGTGAGTAAAACTGGGTTTGGCGTGGGTGTAGGTATTGATCCAAATGAAGTACAAAAATTGGGTTGGGTTGACGCAGAGCTTACAAAAATCGGAAAACAGCGTGCTATTCGCGTATTTACTCGTCATTACCATGCAGCGCTTCAGATTGCGAAAAAGCAAAAACTTATTGCTACCTTACCAAGCAAAGCGGCACGTTTATTCAAACACGACCCAGATGTGGTGATTAAAGAGCCGCCTTTCGACATACCACCTATTGCACTGAAAATGGCGTGGAGTGCCCTACTTCACCATGACGCAGGTCACATTTGGTTGCGCCGCTTAATCAGCGATGTAGCTAGCGAAATGAATGCGGGCTAAACATTCACAAAATATATGGCAGAAATACAAACCATAAATTAAAAAACTATCTCTATACACACTACACTGGGTGAACAGACAAATGTATAGAGGTAGTTATGCAAGGATATATTACTAGAGGCCGACTACAGGTTGCCGAACAACTCGATAACTTTATTAATGAACAGGCACTTCCTGGCACAGGCGTAGATAAAGACACCTTTTGGCAAGGTGCAGAAACCCTCTTCGAAAAATTCATTCCTCAAAATCGCGCACTATTAGAAAAGCGAGAACAGCTTCAGCGCGCTATTGACGATTATCATAAAGCTGGTAACCCGGTAAACGGAAACGAATATACCGACTTCCTAAAAAGCATTGGTTACCTTGTTGAGCAGCCATCACAAGTAAGTGCACAAACACAAAATGTAGACGCCGAAATAGCGACAATGGCAGGCCCTCAGTTAGTCGTGCCAATCAACAACGCTCGCTATGCACTTAACGCGGTAAATGCCCGTTGGGGAAGCCTTTACGACGCACTATACGGCACTGATGTCATCAACAATGAAGGTGGCGCAGAAGCGGGAAAAAGCTACAACCCCGTACGCGGCGCCAAAGTAGTTGCGAAAGCGAAAGACTATCTAGATAGCATGATACCGCTTGCGAAAGGCAGCCACGCTGACGTTACTGAGTATAAGATTGAATCGGGTAAATTGGCGATCACTCTTGTCGACGGCGATGAAACCACCTTAGCAAACACAGAGCAATGGCAAGGATACCAAGGTGACATTAGCGCACCGTCAAGCCTGCTATTTGCACACAACGGTCTGCATTTTGAAATTCAAATAGACCCGACTCACCCTATTGGCGAGAGCGATGCCGCAAACGTAAAAGACGTACTGGTTGAAGCTGCATTAACCACCATTATGGACTGCGAAGATTCCGTCGCTGCTGTTGACGCTGAAGACAAAACCTTGGTGTATAGCAATTGGCTTGGCTTGATGAAAGGCACGCTAAGCATTGAAATGACAAAAGGTGGTAAACAGTTAGTTCGTGCTATGCATGAAGATAGAAGCTATCAGCCGTCTAAACACGCTTCACAAGACGAACTAAAAGACGGCAAACTTGTACTTTCTGGTCGCAGTCTTATGTTTGTTAGGAATGTGGGTCACCTTATGACTAATAATGCCATGCTCTTTGACGGCGAAGAAGTACCAGAGGGGATCATGGACGGTTTAGTCACTTCTCTTATTGCAAAGCATGATCTATTAGGAAACAGCAAATTTAAAAACAGCCGCGAAGGTAGTATTTATATTGTTAAACCTAAAATGCACGGGCCAGAAGAAGTTGCATTCTCTAACGCGTTGTTTGGTGCTATCGAAGCGATTATCGATGTTCCAGCCAACACCCTTAAAATGGGCATAATGGATGAAGAGCGCCGTACGAGTATCAATCTACAAGCTTGTATTGCCGAGGCTACTTCACGCGTCGTGTTCATTAACACGGGTTTCTTAGACAGAACTGGTGACGAAATTCATACCTCAATGCTTGCAGGGCCTTTCGCAGAAAAAGCCGCGCTCAAGTCTATGGCGTGGATTAAGGCTTATGAAACTGCAAACGTCGCAGTAGGCCTTCGTTGTGGTCTTTCTGGCAAAGCGCAAATTGGTAAGGGCATGTGGCCAATACCTGACGAAATGCAAAATATGATGACCGCCAAAATAGGTCACCCTAAGGCCGGCGCTAATACTGCTTGGGTTCCCTCACCTACTGCTGCAACACTGCACGCGCTTCATTATCACGATGTAAATGTGTTTGACGTTCAAAAGTCGCTAGATGAAAACTTTAGTGGCCTTGCTGACATACTTACCATTCCATTGTTAGAAGATGCCTCTACACTTACGCGTGAAAGTATTAAGCGTGAAATCGACAATAACGTTCAGGGCATTTTAGGCTACGTTGTACGCTGGGTTCACCAAGGTGTAGGCTGTTCGAAAGTGCCAGACATCAATAATGTAGGCTTGATGGAAGACCGCGCGACCTTGCGTATTTCATCGCAACATATCGCTAACTGGCTAGAGCACGGCATTGTAAGTGTAGATCAGGTAAAAGAGTCTTTGGCTCGTATGGCTGTCTTAGTAGATGAGCAAAATGCGGGGGATCCTGAGTATATCCCTATGGCACCTGATTTAGACAGCTCAATTGGCTTCTTAGCCGCAAGCGATCTAATCTTCAAAGGTAAAGAGCAGCCTAGCGGTTACACAGAACCTTTACTGCACGCCCGTCGCCGCGAAATGAAGGCAAAACTTGCGGCGAGCTAGTACAAAATATGAGGGCTAAGAATTGGAATCTAATAGCTATATTCCATACGGTAAAACACCAAAGAATTAGCTAGCTAGTTTCAAGCCTCATCAGACGCATTTGAATAAGGCTCACTCTGTTAGTAAACAGAAGTGAGCCTTTTTATTTATTGCTGGTGTATTACTAATGCGTTTGCATTTATTGTCGCGACGCGTGAAATCACTTCGCAAACACACTCAAAAGCGAACTGTGTAGTGATATGGCAACACTTTAGACTAAAGATATCGCTTATCTCCCCCTTGATACTTTGCTGATAATGCATGAGTAAACTACGCTTTTATAGTGTGGGGCGCAGCGTTTGTTATTCCGTTGGAACTAAACACTTAGCGCAAAGCCTCCTTAGTTTGGAGTATGCACATGCAGATAGCCTCGGCAGCAATACCGAATAATTTATTACAGGCGAACGTCACGCAAATTGTGCCCATCTTTTCAGGTGGAGGAACAAGATTGAGCGCCCATATCGGCATCATTAAAGCGCTGCAGGACATGAACGTAGGCTTCGACACTTTAGTGGGTGTATCAGGTGGCTCGATTATCGCTTCGCTTTATGCCAAAGGTTACACAGTGGAGCAAATGCGAGAGCTCGCACTGGTTACTGATTTCAAGCAATTCACTGAATTTTCACTCGTAAGATTACTCCGGGAAGGCGGACTTTCTTCTGGCGACGTATTTCAGCGATGGATTGACGAACAGTTGGAAGGCGCAGTGTTTGCCGACCTCCCACTCAACCTGCATATTCTCGCTACCGACGTAAACGGCGGCGGACCAGTTTTGTTCAACAAACAAACCTCTCCAGATATGAAGGTGTCAGAAGCAGTGCGGTACTCTATGTCGATACCGCTCATATTCTCGTTCAAACCCTTTAAAGAGCACTTGCTAGTAGACGGCGCTATATTGTCTGAAGATGCGCTGTTTGAAGATTGGCGAGGCGATGGCACGCCATCAGTATGCTTCAGACTGCAAAGCACCGAACAAAAACGCAAGGCCATTAAAAAGACCTTACTTCAACTGCCCCAATACGTCAGCATGCTTATTCGCACGTTTATGACGGCAATATCCAGGGAGTACGTCAATGCGAAGTATTGGCACAATACGGTGGTGGTGAATACCGGGGAGATTTCCGCGGTAGATTTTTCGCTTACACCTGAAATTAAGAACACACTTTTTGAGCTCGGTTATGCAACCACGAAAGAGTTCTTGCCCAAAAAGTGTGCGGGATTTATGAGAAGCAGTGCACTTTAACGGTTTCAGAAGGTAATTATAAGTCGCTAGCGCTTACACTTTATAAAAGTCACGATACCAGTCGACAAACGCTTTTACGCCTGTTTCAACATCGGTAGATGGCTGGTACCCAGTATCTTCAACGAGCGACGACACATCAGCATAGGTGTCAGGCACATCGCCCGGCTGCATAGGAAGAAGTTCTTTCTTCGCCTCAATGCCCAATGCACTCTCAAGGGTTTCAATAAACTTCAAAAGGTGCACTGGTGTTTGCGCACCAATATTGTAAACCTTATAGGGCGCCTTACTCGTACTTGGATCTGGATTGCCGCCGTCCCAATTCTCATTAGATTTAGCCACATTATCCAATGAGCGAATTACGCCTTCAACGATATCATCGATATAAGTGAAGTCACGACGGTGGTTACCATAGTTGTAAACCTGTATTGTTTTACCTTCCAAAATAGCCTTAGTGAACTTGAAAAGCGCCATGTCTGGACGGCCCCAAGGCCCGTAAACAGTGAAAAAGCGCAGCCCCGTTGTAGGCAAGTCATACAGGTGACTATAAGTATGGGCCATTAGCTCGTTAGCTTTTTTAGAAGCCGCATACAAGCTAACTTGATGATCTACGTTGTGCTGCTCTGAAAACGGCATAGTTTCATTCGCACCGTAGACTGAGCTAGATGACGCGTACACCAAATGCTCGACGTTATTATGGCGACACCCTTCTAGAATATTCACAAAGCCAACAATATTTGAGTCGACGTAAGCGTTAGGATTTTCAAGTGAATAACGCACACCAGCTTGAGCAGCCAAATGCACCACTCTATCAAATTTGTGCTCTTCAAAAAGCGCAGCCATTTTGTCGCGCTCTTCTACCCCCATCTCGATAAATGAAAATAAATCAGCAGCAGTAGATGATTTAATCTCGTCTAGACGAGCATGCTTTAAATTCACATCGTAATAATCGTTAATGTTGTCAATCCCGACAACTTGGTCACCACGATTGATAAGGTATTGCGATACAGCTGCACCAATGAAACCAGCTGCTCCGGTGACTAAGATTTTCATTTATTAATCCTTAATATCTTTTCTTTGGACATGATGACGATTTTCAACATCTCCTGTAACTGATTTAACTATGCCTCGCCAAAGCTTAGAAGCAGTATGTTTCACTAATATATTAAATGGCATTTTTAATAAGTGTCCGCGAACGAATGCCAACCACTGTGCTAGACCCCGAAACTTTACATCAACTAAGCGATGATTTGCAGCAAGAACCTTACCAAAAATAAAGTCCATCACCACTAACCTTATCTTTGAGGGGGGCACCTGTTTGAAATTTTTAGTAATGTCCTGAGGAATTGTTCTTCCGAAGATCCGATCAAGGTACCGCAAAGCCAAGAAGATTTCGTTTTCAAAGCCGGTATTTTCTGCAAGGAAGAAGAGGTAACTGATTTCATCATCGTCATCTATAATTTCGTCTAACAACAATGACAAATCTGATAAATCCCTATACCCGTTAGTAAACTCCTCTGAGAAAAACAAGTGTATAGCAGAATGAAGAAACATTGCCGCCGGCCGAAGTACTTCTACACCATATTCCGTCTTAACGGTAGACTTTAAGAAGATTTCAATATCAGGGGCTCGACCGCTTACAAGGGGAACAATATTGTGGTGAACATCTAAGACAGTTCCACGCTGTAGGTGACGTAAAGGTGGTATTTCATGAGCCCACTCTCGATAATATTTCTGGTCGTATTCAGAGTCAGTGTCTGAAACAAATCCGAATAAATGAAGTGCTCTTTCCACCTTTGAAACATCCTCTTTAAGCACTAAGAGGTCGATATCGGAAAAGATCCTACCTTTGGCGGCGCTGCTGCTGGCTACAACGTAACCCGCTCCCTTCAATACAATCAAATTTCTATTTAATGCTCTAGAAATTTTTGCATTAACGAAGTTAACTTCATCTTTAACTTGGTTGTGAAATAAAGTTTCATGTCGGATGCTGGCAATTAAATGTGCGTTTACATTGGTTGGAACTTGAAGATTGCACTTAACATCGTTCAAAATAAAAGCCGCTACTCTGGGTAACAAAGAGTTAGCACGGGCAACAAGTATTAAGTCACGCCATTCTCTAGTAGAAAGTGAACAGGGGTAATGTCCTGTTAGAATACCTGTCAAGATTGATTGTACATTGCGAGACACTAATCTTGCACCTCGCTTTCCAATACAGTTCTAAGGTCGTCTACATTACTGTATGTTGCTTCAAGCAAAAGTAAGTCGGGTAATTTCCTACTTATGAACTCGAAGCCTTCGTGCCCAAAAAGATCAAAATTGAATGCATTTTCTACTAACATTTTTAACGTATTCATTTGAGTCATCGAGAATATTTCTGTGGTGCTGCCAGCTTTAAATTGAGGAAACACTATCGCAAACAATTTAGCGCCTTCTCCGCACCGCCTCACAGAGTCTGTTGGAGGTCTAACATGCGCAACATCACCTTTTTGGGTGTCTGTAGCAACATCTGAGATAAATGCTTCTGGAAACCAATCTTCGACAAGTCTTATTGAATTGTTTTTAAGGCAGATTGGACGAACGAAAGGTAAAACGTTACCAGTCTCGATGTCTAAAACAGCCATTTCATCGGAAAGCAATCGCCAACCAGACAAAGCGAGATAAGCACACAACGTACTTTTACCTGAGCCAGGAGGAGCCGGAAAAATAACGGCTTTGCCGTTTTTTTCTAATACTGCAGCATGAAAGATGAGGTATCTATGGTAAAAATTTGCTACACACCAATTCATTCCCCATTCAAAAAGTGGATAGGCATGTGCTGAAGGCAAAGGTTTGAAGGGAATATGCCCATCCAACTTGAACACCGCTTGACTTCTGAAGAAACGGCGAAAATTCGAAGGCTTTTCAACTGAAACATTAAAATCGAACCAGTCTGAGCTTAAAGTGACGTTATAATCTCGATAGAGCTCTGAAATAGTCTTTGTAACCTGCGAAAAAGAAGAGTTAACATTTACCGAAATCAGGCCAAATTCGATATTCAACTCAGATTTTTTTACAGCACTTTGGTACTGGGCATTAGATAACTCTGACAATAACAAACCGCTTCGCCCCAAAAACTTTTAATCTATTAGATTATTTTCGGTGAGTAAGATACGGAATTCTGAAACATCGTCGTCAGTAAGACCCAACTTCCCCCAGTTCAACTCTGGAATCGAAGGAAAGCTCACTGAATCCCTCCATGTCTTTACCAGACTCTCGTACTTAGAGGGAAGAAATAGAACTCGATAAGACGGGATATGTTGGATTGCAACTCCCGACTTATCAGGAGCGCAAAATACACTGATGGACGATAATGAACTCAACCTAATTATCAGTATGTAGCTCGGACAGCGTTTACAACGTCCGATTCATGAAACACACCGTTGTTAATGTCATCATATAGACCTTGGACATACGTTCGAGCACTTGACTCATTAGTTCCTTGAGGAAGAGGATACAATCCGCTTCTAGCATTCAGGTAAGCAACGACCAATGCTTCATTAGTTTCGTAATAATAGCTTTTATCGGTTCTTAAAAAGTTTCTGATAGTTTTGTCACTTTTTCCTGAGAAGCCAAAAGGAGGTCGGCCCATGCCAAACACATCTTTCCATTTGAAATTACTAACAGCTTGCGAGGTGGGCTGGGATCTATGGCCATAGAGAACCTTTTTCCAAACGTATGGTGACTCTCCTTTGACATTTGCCGTGCTACAATCTCTTGCCTGTGACAAATTTCCTGACAAGTTGCCAGACACAGAACACCCAGTCGCAGAACTCCCTCCTGCCCATGCCGTTTTCGAAGCTAGTGCCGCTGCAACACCGCCCGCGGCAGCCTTAGTGATAAACTGACGACGTGAATTCATACCTGTCTTAATGTCCTTATTAACATTCGAGTGCTTCATAAATTTTCTCAGAGTTCATTTCTATGGCCTGACCATGACATTCAAGAATCAAGCCAAACAAAATAACCATAAAATTCATAAACTTAAAAAACTAATTATAAAAACCGTTAAAATTACTGACAGAGAGACTCAACCTCTCGCTTAGTTAATCTATGAATAATAGTATACAGATGACCTTAAAGGCTATACTAATTCAAAATAAATCTAACTTACAGGTTCATCAGTGCTAATTGAAGAGTTAAAAAGTCTTGTTAAAGAAAATGCCGACGTAATTCCTTACTCAGAATCAAATACTTCGGGAACTGAAGGCTTCAAGAGAGATGTGGCTTGTATAGTCCGGCCCATCACATTGGGTGTTATTCAAGAACTCATCAAGTTTGCAGGCAGCGTAGTTAATACTCCGAACCAGTTTTCATTGTACCCGATTAGTTCTGGGAAAAACTGGGGTTATGGCTCGTCAATGCCGAGTACAGTTGAAGAAAAAGTGGTGCTTCTAGACCTTTGTGCACTAAACGACATTACCTATTTCGACGAAGAAAATGGTGTCATTTCTATTCAGCCTGGCGTTACTCAAAGCGCTCTATTTGAATACTTGTCCTCCAAACAAACTTCATACATGGTTCCGGTTACGGGCGCTGGTCCAACGACAAGTATTTTAAGTAACGCTCTCGAGCGTGGCTATGGTATTACGCCGATCGCTGACCACTTCTCCTCAGTGATGTCGATAAAAGGATTTTTGGCAGATGGAAGCTTCTACCAGTCCTCTCTCCAATGCATGAGCGATATGGCCAATGGTGATAATAGTGAATGTTATGTAGATAAAACATTTAAATGGAAACACGGCCCTTATCTCGACGGAATTTTCACTCAATCTGGAAACATGATTGTAACCGAAATAACCCTTTCATTAGCTCGTGTAAAACCTGCGTTTGACTCTTTTTATATGCGCTTTTTCGATAAAGAAAGTTTCAATAACGCTTATGCGGTTGTGAAAGAAATTTTCCACAATTTAGAAGGCGTTGTAGGGTCAATAAATTTGATGGATAAAAGGCGTGTCGCCGCGATGGTCGCAGACAACCCCCAAGGCTGTGGTAACCATAAAGTAATGACAGATGAACAAGTAGACACAATTTCTAAACATTACGATGTACCTGAATGGACATTAGTAGGAACGGTCTACGGCACACATTCGGTAGCAAAGGCTGCAAAAAGTGATATCAAAAAAATTGCAAAAGGAAAAGCCGATCAAGTTCTGTTCTCTAGCGACCTATTGGTTAGATTAGGTCAAGTTGTTACTAAAAGGCTTAGCCTTCCGATATTAGATAGTGCAAGAGAGCAACTTGAAAAGCTCTCTGCGGGAATGGAGGTAATGCAAGGCAAGCCCAGTCAGGTTGCTTTACCTCTAGCTTATTGGCGCAACCCTAGAGTTCGACCAGATAAGTCACGATTGATGAACCCCGCAAAAGACGGTTGTGGTCTGCTTTGGTACGCCCCTCTTGTACCAGCTAAAGTAAGCTCAATGAAAGCTTTTATTGAAATGGTTCGAAGTATTACCCCCAAATATAATATTGAACCCATGATAACCTTTACAAACCTTAGTGGGATTTCGACTGACAGCACTATCCCAATTGTGTTTGATTTAGAAAATCCGCAAGCAGTAGAAGATGCACACGCATGCTTACAGGCATTGTTTGATGAGGGCTTGAAACAGGGGTTCATCCCTTACCGATTAAACATTCAACAGCAATTAGAACTAAATGCTAACAGTACGTTTTGGAAAACGGCCGGGAAAATCGCTCACGCATTAGATCCTGCTGGCATTATAAGTCCAGACAGATACAACCCTTATAAACCCTAATACTTTACGTCATTTTTATTAAGTATTGCCATAACGTGTTTAACTGGGATTGCGTAACTAATTCCACTTGGAGATGAAAGAGCAGCTTCTTTGCCCTGGCTTACAAAGACTTTATTAATCACACCCACCAAATGCCCTGTCTCTATATTATAAACAGGGCTACCTGAATTACCTGGAAATGCTGTGGCGTCGAGTTGATATACGAGTTCAGGCTTTTTTAGTCTCTTGAGCATTGAGACTGTCAACTGATCTGCATTCCTCGCAGGTATCGCATCAGGCGTAATAGCTGAGATAAGTCCCTTATGCGTAGCTGGATAAAGTCCAATTGCAGCACCTAAGGGAAACCCAGTAAAAGCAATTTCATTGCCTGGCTTCAATAAAGTTTCGCTTCCCATTTTTAATGGCTTTAGTTCGTTACTGATCTTCAATAGCGCTAAATCATGAACAGGATCGATATCGATAATTTCTGCTTTTTGAGCAGTGACGTCTCGACCTTCACCGTGAATAGCAACATAGTGTTGCACAATTTGGGGATCTAGAATTTTTGAAACCACATGATAATTGGTTATGACCCATTTACCATTGCCAACTACAAAGCCAGTACCAAGAACTTGATTGCCATCACTTTCCAGTGGTGTATACAAACCGATAGCAACGACAGAGCCCGTTGTCTCAGACACTATATCAACAAATGAGTAACTTGCATTCGCACTTAAAAAAGGTGAAAAAAATAGAGATGTAAAAATCAGTAATACGTTGGAATAGTGCGATAAATAGGACATGATTGATGAATCTCTTTTTTTACAAGGTAGCAACATGGAATTGTTAAAGCATATAGTGCTTTTCTTTATATCTCCATTAAACTTAGCTATTTCATTCTTCGCAATTGGAATGCTTCTATCACGAAGAAAACCATACTTCGGCAAGACTTTTAAATTAATGTCACTCGCTACCTTTTTCCTTTTCTCTCAACCATATGTGAGTGACTTACTTCTCTACCCTCTAGAGCACAAACATCACTACCCGAACACACAATCCGACGGAGACAAACCAGACTATATTTTAGTTCTTGCATGTTACTATAGCACTTTTGGAAACGTCCCTGATACGAGTAGATGGACTGAATGCTCATTGCAGCGAAACATAGAGGCTTTAAAGCTTCATAGAAAGTCAGGTGCTCCAATCTTAATAACCGGAGGCAACTTTCTTCACGATTCAAACGTTAATTATTCTGAAAAAGCCAGAGAGTTTTTCGAGGAATTGGGCGTTAGTAAAGATAAGATAATTATCACCAAGTTAGGCACTGATACAGAAGAAGAGGTTTTGTCGGCCCTTCCCTATATCGCTGGCGCAAGAACCTGGGTAGTATCGTCAGCAACACATATTTATCGTTTAGAAAACTTGTTTAGCTTTTACAACTGTGTAGGTGAATTTTTTCCAGTCAACCACCACTCTAAAGGACTTCTAACCCCATACCTTGCATTTCCTTCCGCCTCAGCGCTATCAAAAAGCGAACTCGCTTTTTATGAATACCTAGCTCTCATGAAGCAAAAGCTAATTTCCAATACAGTGAATTAGTATTACGTACAAAGTCTATATAATTTAATGTTAAAACTCTGCTAGACTGAATAAAAAGTATCGGATATCGCTTCATCTATGGTTAAAAGTAAAAAGCAAACCCTGCTCGAGAAGTTAGGGACTATAGTTGGTGAGAAAAGTAAAATTGGAAAGCTGATTTCAGGGTATAGGAAGCTGGAAGAGGCTAACTACATTTCAAGTCATTTTTCGGCATATTTGGCGCCAGTTGTTGCGAGTTCTAAAGAGTTGAAAAATGATGTTTTTACAATAAGACATGAAGTGTATTGTGAAGAACTTGGATTTGAGCCAATAAAAGAGAGTGGTTTAGAGTTTGATGAATTCGACAGCTTTTCACTTCACTGCTTAATACAGCACCATAAAAGTAAGCATTTTGCGGGCACTGTAAGAATGGTGAGGCCCATGGAGCCCGATGAACAACTTCCAATAGAAAAGTATTGCCTGAACTCCATCACGCGAAAAGATTTAGACCCCTCTCAGTTTGACCGCAAAGATATTTGTGAAATATCGCGATTAGCCGTTCCTAAAGAGTTTCGTCGACGTGTAATGGATAAATTCGCAGGGGCTGGAGGGG
>Ga0208059_1000219_pt1 | contig 13394 bp, 10 predicted proteins | sample DeeseametaMP0959_FD_184199 | JGI IMG/M metagenome (GOLD analysis project Ga0208059, IMG submission 184199) | Marine microbial communities from the Deep Indian Ocean - MP0959 (SPAdes) | ecosystem: Environmental > Aquatic > Marine > Oceanic | place: East of Madagascar, South Indian Ocean...
CCCATGTCTTCTTCTGTAAAAGGGTAGTTCGCTGCTTTTATTCCGTATTGAAGGGCTAAGTAAAGACTTGTTGGCGTTTTACCCGAGCGTGAAACACCAGTAAGAATGATGTCTGCTTCATCGTAATCTTTTAGATTAGAGCCATCGTCATTAGCCAGTGCGTAGTTTACGGCCTCAATTCTAATATCGTAGGTGGTTTCGTGGATACTGTGTGTACGATGTTTTTCTGGTTTTGAAGGAACACCCAATACTTTTTCCAGTGGCGCTACGAATTGATCGAGAAAATTATAGTTAATGCCCACAGATTTCGAGATTATTTTGCGAATATCTACATTCACAATTGTATAAAAAACGAGCGGCCTTTCTCCGGTGTCTTGAAAACTTTCAGAAATTTGCTGTAAAACTTTGTGAGCTTGTTCCTCAGTTTCAACGAAAGGAATGGTGTTGTGATTGAAAGAAACGGGAAACAGGGAAAGCAGGGCGTGGCCGAAGACCTCTGCAGTGATGGCTGTACCATCTGAAATATAAAAAGCTGTGCGCACAACATATCCTTAACATTGGTGTAATTTTATTACAAAAGTAATAAAGGGTTTACATTCTGAATTTCCCCATTCTAAGATGATTTCGTCGAAAAGCTACACGGTTCTTGTGAATGATGGCAAATATCAATAGGTTTGCTGTCAAACGTAATGGACAGCGTTAACAGTGGTTTTCACCACATATCGACTACAATTTGATGAGTTTCAGGTGACAAAAAGCACAAACCTGAAATTAACCTCATACCCTACACATAAAAAAGCTGGAGGCTTGGGCTGTGCAAGAATACGTACTTTGGTATCAAGAACTGGGCATGCATGATGTGGGTCGCGTAGGCGGCAAAAATGCATCATTAGGCGAGATGATTTCAAACCTGGCGAACGCCGGTGTGCAGGTGCCGGGAGGTTTTGCTACCACCGCCGAGGCATTTAATGAGTTTCTAGAGCAAAGTGGCCTAGAAGCGCGTATCCACGAAGTCTTAGACTCGTTAGACGTAGATGACGTAAACGCACTGACCGAAGCGGGTAAGAATATCCGCCAGTGGATCATCGACACACCTTTCCAAGGAAAGCTAGAAGAAGAAATCAAAACTGCGTTTGTCACATTACAGGGTGATGCAGGTGAAGAAGCGTCATTTGCAGTGCGTTCATCAGCCACGGCTGAAGATATGCCTGATGCGTCTTTCGCAGGTCAACAAGAGACTTTCCTAAACGTTAAAGGCTATGAAGCCGTGCTTGTGGCAATTAAGCACGTGTTCGCATCGCTATTTAACGACCGCGCTATTTCATATCGCGTTCACCAAGGGTACGACCACAAAGGCGTGGCGCTATCTGCAGGCATTCAACGCATGGTGCGTAGTGATATCGCATCATCGGGCGTTATGTTTACTATCGATACAGAGTCTGGCTTTGAAGACGTTGTATTTATTACCAGCTCATTTGGTTTAGGTGAAATGGTGGTGCAGGGTGCGGTTAACCCTGATGAATTCTATGTTCACAAACCAACACTTGATAAAGGCCTGCCTGCTATCGTTCGTCGTAACCTTGGTAGTAAGCTGACTAAAATGGTGTACTCAGATGATGAAGCACACGGTAAGCAAGTGTCTATTGTCGATATTGATGCAGCTGACAGCAAAACCTTCTCGTTAACTGATGACGAAGTAATGGAGCTTGCTAAACAGGCGCAGATCATTGAAAACCACTACAAGCGTCCTATGGACATCGAGTGGGCAAAAGATGGCGCAGACGGTAAACTATACATTGTTCAGGCTCGCCCTGAAACGGTACGCAGCCGTGAAGACTCACAGAGCATCGAGCGATTCCAGTTGAAAGGTCAAAGCAACATTGTTTGTGAAGGCCGTGCAATTGGTCACAAAATCGGTGCTGGTGTAGCGAAAGTGCTTGATTCAATTGAAGAGATGGACAAAATCCAGGCGGGTGATGTTCTGGTAACTGACATGACAGACCCTGACTGGGAACCTATCATGAAGAAGGCTTCTGCTATTGTTACCAACCGCGGTGGCCGTACGTGTCACGCGGCAATCATCGCGCGTGAGTTGGGCATTCCAGCTGTGGTTGGTTGTGGTAACGCGACTGACAGTATCAAGAATGGCGACAAAATTACTGTGTCTTGTGCTGAAGGTGACACCGGTTTTATCTACGGTGACGAACTAGAGTTCGATGTAGTGACGTCACGCATTGACGCAATGCCTGACCTACCGCTGAAAGTCATGATGAACGTGGGTAACCCCGACCGCGCATTTGATTTTGCTCGCTTGCCAAACGCAGGTGTTGGTCTTGCGCGTCTTGAGTTTATTATCAACCGCATGATTGGTGTGCACCCTAAAGCACTACTTAATTTCGACAGCCAGCCTGAAGAGTTGAAAGAAGAAATTAGCGATATGATTGCAGGCTACGAGTCGCCTAAGGAATACTACATCGAGAAGTTGGTGGAAGGTATTTCAACCATTGGCGCTGCATTCTCGCCAGAGAAAGTTATTGTTCGTATGTCAGATTTCAAATCGAACGAATACTTCAACTTAGTGGGCGGTTATCAATACGAGCCAGACGAAGAAAACCCAATGTTGGGTTTCCGTGGTGCAAGCCGCTACATCTCTGAAGATTTCCGCGATTGTTTTGCCCTTGAATGTGAAGCCATTAAGCGCGTTCGCAACAAAATGGGCTTGACCAATGTTGAGATCATGATCCCGTTTGTTCGTACATTAGAAGAAGGTCGTCAAGTTATCGAGCTTCTTGAAGAGCAGGGACTTAAGAAAGGTGAAAATGGCCTTCGCGTTATCATGATGTGTGAACTGCCATCAAACGCTTTGCTTGCTGATAAGTTCCTAGACATTTTCGACGGTTTCTCTATTGGGTCTAACGACTTAACGCAGTTAACCCTAGGTCTAGATCGCGACAGTGGTCTTATCGCGCACTTGTTTGATGAACGTGATGAAGCGGTCAAAGCACTGTTGTCAATGGCAATTCAGGCAGCGAAGAAGCGTGGAAAATACGTGGGCATTTGTGGTCAAGGTCCATCAGATCACGAAGACTTCGCCGCGTGGCTGGTACAAGAAGGGATTGATTCGGTATCACTTAACCCTGATACCGTGGTTGAAACCTGGCTTTACCTGGCTGAAAAGCACGGCTAATTACGTAGCTCGGATGTGAAGGCGAGATAGGGTCAGAATTATCTAGTTTTCCATCTAACGTCGTGTTATTTCACGACGTTATCGCTTTGATATTATTGAAAAAGAGACCATAAGGTCTCTTTTTTTGTTAGGCAACTTAAAGTGATGGCCACTCATCTAGAAGCAAATCTTTGCTCGTGTTTCATTCCTTAAAAAAACTGTGGTTATTTAGCAAAACTATGCATTTTTGCGTGTTGAAAACATGACTTTGTGTAATTAAAAATGTAATATTACAAAGTGACTTTCACTTTGAATCTTTGATTAATAATTAACTTGGTTGAATTCTCATGGCACATAATGACAGCGCAGTTTCAGTAAATACTTCCGAAGAAAACGTTATGCAATCACGCTCTGTGGTAGAGCAGTTGGCGGAAGCGCAAAAAGAAATTAACGAGCTTAAAATGCAGTTAATGTGGATGGAACGCAACTACGAGTAAGAATAACCTATTGGAATAAGGCGGGAATTAACCGTCAAACACTGAAAGTGTTTTCCTTCTAATTGTAAGGTTACAGGTTGATTTACAGTTTGAATGAAAGGAGGTCATGTTGGCCTCCTTTTTTGTCTCTAATGGTTGTTTGCTGCTCTTAAGCAATGGCTTAGTTAGTTGGAAATGGCGAATATGCTAATGACTAGGTTTTTTCGCCTTTTTGATGTGCAACAAAACTCAAGACCTTCTTATATTACTTGGTTAAATTATGTCCGGTTGGATTAGTGTGCTATTGTAAATAACGTTTGGCTAACAGTATGCATGAGGCAGGGAGGGAAACTAAGATGGCTTATAAATTTAAGTTTTTTGCACAACCTGTAATCAGTAACATCAGAACGTTCTGTGAAGCTGCGCTGGTTGAATTCACTATTGGTCTGATATGTGCAGTTTTCGCCTATGCAAGTTATGGTGTTTTTATTCACCTTTTTGTTGCTTGCGTTGTTATCTCGATAGCGTGTTTTTGCCTAAGTATCTATAACTTATATAGTCTTTTCTATTGAACTAATCCGCGAAGATAATTGCCCCGCCACTATTGAGACACTACCGAATACATGCATAAAAAAAGGGTTAACACAGTGTGTGTTAACCCTTTTTGATATGATTGCCTGTCTTAAATAGCGTTAGTATTTATTCATCAAACCAGCGATTAAGCCGAATCTATAGAATGCTTACGCTTTAAGCTGGTTACCAATAGGTAGCTGGCGAATACGCTTACCGCATGCAGCAAAAATGGCATTGCACAGCGCTGGCGCATACACGGGGGTTGCAGGTTCACCTACACCTGCTGGCGGCGCATCGCTTTCAATTACTTCAACTTCTACCTCTAGTGGTGAATCGCTCATGCGCGGTACACGGTAGTTGTGGAAGTTACTCTGCTGTACACGCCCTTTATCAAACGTTATACCGTCACTGATAGCTGTTGTTATACCGTAAACCGAGCCGCCTTGGGTTTGGTTTTTAACCGTATCGGTGTTAACTACAGTACCTGCATCAATAGCTACCCATGATTTAATCACGCTAAGATCGCCAGCGTCAGACACCTCAACTTCAACCACAGTAGCAACGTAAGTTAAAAAGCTACGGTGCGCAGCAATACCCAGTCCGCGGCCTTTAGGCATGTTGCGGCCCCAGCCTGCCATGTCAGATACTTTCTCAATTACATTACGAAGACGGCCTGTATCCAAAGGATAAACCGACTTATCACCCCAATAGTTTTGATATTCGGCTTTTTGATCCGTCACATCAATAATTCTATCAGGACCAATTACTTCCAATAGGTAATCTTTAGCGTCTTTGCCTGCTTTGTGGGCTGCTTCATTAATAAACGACTGTACAGCAAACGCGTGGAAGATGTTCGATACTGAACGCATCCATCCAATACGGGCTTTGGCTGGCGCTTCACCGCGCTCTAACTTCATGTTGGGCGTAAGAATAGGGTTATCCGTAAAGCCCAAATCTAACTCAAAGCTAAAGGGTGCGTTCGCGCCCTCTTGGAACGTAGAGGCAATAGGTGAAAACGCGGTTCTGTGAAGATAAGCGTCAATTTTACCGTTTTCATCAAGTGCAGCTTCAACATGTTGAGCGGAAACCGCGTGATAGAAACCGTGCTGAATATCATCTTCACGTGTCCATTGAACGCGAATTGGCTTGCCCGTTTTCATTGATAGGAATGCTGCTTCCGCTGAAAAGTCAGGCTTAGACTTACGCCCGAAAGCACCACCTAGCATGGTAACGTGAACATTGATTTTTTCTTTGTCCATGCCAACCATAGCGCCCACGGTTTCCATATCAGCCTGCGGATTTTGTGTTGCTGCCCATACGTCAACGCGATCTTTATAGTACATGGCAGTAGCACATGGTGGCTCCATTGGGGCTTGTGCTAAATGCGGCACGTAATAGTCAGCAACCAGCTTGTCGCTGGCTTTTTCTAAAACGCTCAACGCATCGCCTTTTTCTCTAACAAGCGCTTGAGGTGCATTTACTGTGTTAAGCAACTGCTCTTTAAAGTTCGCTGAGTTATAGTCGCCATTTGCGCCATCGTCCCAGGTGACGTCTAATGCTTTGCGGCCTTGCCATGCTGCCCATGTGTTGTTAGCTATAATGGCTAGCCCACCTTTTGGTTGGAACTGAGGCGCACCTTTTGGCGCTGGAATTTCAATTACATCAACAACGCCATTAACCGCTTTTGCTTTATCTGCATTGAAGCTTTTCACCTTACCGCCCACTACAGGTGGGCGTTCGATTATAGCAACAAGTGCTTTTGGCTCGCGCACGTCGGCGGCGAAGGTTGCTTTACCGGTAACGATATCTTGAAGGTCGATATGCGCCATACCGGTATTGATGTAACGCCATTCTTTCCTTTCTTTAAGCTTAAGCTTATCTGCTTCTGGCGGCGTAATGGTTAATGCATCGTCTATTAAGTCTTTATAAGCAAGCGTTTTACCTGAAGTGTGTGTTACCACATGCTGCTCGGCAACACAGGTACTTGGCTCAACACCCCAACGCTTAGCTGCTGCATGTTGCATCATATAACGCACGCTTGCGCCCATTTCTCGAAGACGCTGCATATTGAAGCGGATACTACGCGAGCCATCGGTGTTTTGGTCACCGTATTTGGGGTCGCCTTTGCCTTGAATAACAATGACTTTGTCCCACGCAGCTTCCATCTCGTCAGCTACAATTTGCGCAATGGCGGTTCGGATCTGTTGACCCATTTCGCTGCGGTGACACGTTACTTCAACCATGCCGTCAGGGCGAAGTGCAATGAACAAGTTTGCGCGCTTTGCGTTTTCCGCTGGCTTTGCTAATACGCCAGCCATGGCGCGAGGTGCACCACCCATAAAATAGGTACCAAGAACCAGTGCACCCGCCGCTGCTGTCGATTTTAAGAAACTGCGGCGATTCATATCAAAATAGGTATTCTCACTCATGCTTCTTCTCCCGCTTGGGTTGGGTCAAAGTAGCTAACGCCAGCGTTGCTGCTTATTGATTTCGACGCAGACTTAATGGCCTTGTGAATGCGAGGGTACGTGCCGCAACGACAGATGTTGCCCGACATATTCTGAACAATTTCTTCGTCACTTGGCGTTGGGTTGGTTGATAATAGACTGGCAGCTTGCATGATTTGCCCACATTGGCAGAAACCACATTGTGGTACTTTGTGTTCTACCCACGCTTTTTGGACAGGGTGATCGCCATTTTCGCTTAGCCCTTCAATAGTGGTAATTTTTCTGCCTTGAACGGCTGATACAGGCAATACGCAAGAGCGTTGTGCCATGCCATCAATGTGAACAGTACAAGCGCCACATTGCGCCATACCACAGCCAAACTTAGGTCCTGTAAGATTTAATTCGTCACGAAGGTACCACAACACTGGTGTTGATGGGTCACCAGAAAATTCGTGTTTGTTACCATTAACGGTAAACGTGATCATGGTCTTGTCTCCATAGGTAAGCGAAAGATATGACTTGGACCAGATTGTTTAAATCTGGCCTACCCAAGCAGCGCAATGCGGGGTCAACGCATTGCACAAAATCATATCGATACGGTTACATTGCCTGATGATACGAACTATCTAAGATGCTGAGCATGCTCAGATAATTGCCACTATTATTATTGTTAAAGGCTTCGCAATTTATACTTTAGATTACGTTAACACGCATTGCATCATTACGCATTTACATAAGTTTAATTGCTAACACTTTGCGACAAAGTGGTGAGAGATGAAGAGGGGGGCGAAACGCACTATGCGTTATGGCGTGCTCAACTTTCTAAAAGCACACCTGTTAGAACAAAAACAATTAACGCAGCTTTCGCATAAGAAGAAAACGATCAATTCTACGGGCACCACTCGTCATTGTTTTTTGGCTGTATTTGAGCCAGCTTCGCGCTTTTGGCCAGTCGTAACTTAAGAGCACTAAACCGCCTATCACTAACAAGATAGAGCCCGGAAGTAATGTTAGAACAATACCGCCGATAAACAAGATTGCTCCAAGGGTAAGTCTTACTATTCGCATGTATAAACACTCGGCTTGGTGAAGTTTTCATCTCACAGTTTCGCCCAAAGATGCACATTTGCCAATATGAAAAATGTAAATGTTTGTGCCCGATCTTTGAATAACTGGGTGTTGGGTATTCTTAAAGATTGTCGAATAAGTAAGCGGTTAACACCTTCGGTGGGCACAATGCCCTAATTGCGGTGGAAAGCAGGGATGAAATAAAGTACAAAGATAAAAAAGGCGTACGCTACGAACTAGTGGCAAAACTGCCTAGAAGGTAACTGAGACATGGGTATCAAGTAGCAGTACTAGTAAGAACAGATAACGATAATAATGAGAGTAAAAATGGCAGAACAACCAGAAAACCAACCAATCAGTGATGAAGAACGCGCAACGTGGGTACGAGAACAGTTTCAAAAGGCAAACAAATTTTTAGCGGAAAATGGCGTGTTGTTTGATTCTGTTATTACCGAAGAAAGTCGTTATTTAATGCCGTACCTTGCAGTTTGGAAAATTAGAGCAATGGACAGTAAACGCTATTGGGTTATTAGTGGTGATTTACCTTCTGATTACACATCAGTCGATAACGCCAAAGACGCCAAGGACGTACTGCGTCACTTTGCTATGCATTGGCAGTTGAAAGCAGAAAACCTCATTAATGCAGAGGGCGCAGACGATACTCAAAAGGCGTTTGGTGCTTTACTAATTAATCGTGCTGAAAGCTTGTTTGCCATGCAGAACGCGCCAGATCTTTGGAACTAATTCCAGGCAATAGCCTGTATTAGTGAGACGGTTTGTAAATACATAGCTTAATGAAGTTGAGTCACGTCCGGAAGAGGAAATCGCTCTGCCGGACATTTTAGGCGCTGTCTTGGAACGCCTGCGTCCATAAATACTTGCCCGTCGGGAATAAAACCAATGGATTGGTGATAGGACACGCTTTCTAAATTGCAGACTACTTTGATAATGGGGACGTTGTTTTGCTTTGCCGTGTTAATCAGCGCTTCAAACAAAGCGCGATAAACAGGCAATGTTCTGTGGCAGCGCTTAACAGCAATTCGGCCTAGTTCGCCTCGTTTGGTTAAGCGCCCAGTGGCAATGGGTTCGTTTTCATCATTGACGATAAGCACATGGCACGCTGAGCTGTCGTGTTCGTCGAACTCGCTTGCCTCGGGGACGCGCCACTCTAAAACAAATACATGTTCCCTTAGTGCTTTTAGTCGATGTTTATCCTTTTCCCAATCGACGTTTTGTATCGTAAACGCCATACTTACCTGTTAACCTTCGAACCATTCCCAGTAACCATTATTGATAAGTGTAGTTAAGGTTTCTAAAAATGTAAAAGAAGGCGCGTCTTGGCAACACGTTGCGTTCAAAACGCCTCCTGATGCCAGCACTTCAAACCATTCTTGGTCACTTTTGCCAAATTCGAACTGACTGCCATTTACAAAGAGTGCGCGAGGAAGACCACGCTTACCGTCACATAGTAATGCACGCACACCCGGTGCAGGAACAAAGCTAATGCCTGCGGCAAACTCATTTGAAATTTGCTCTAGCGATACTTCGTCTTCTAGCGGATATTCAGGAATGCCTTGTTCACTCATGGCTTCTAGAAGTGCCAAAGTAAAGTCTTCACCGTTTATCGCATCTATGAGCTGCTGCTTAAGAATGGCAACATCGCTTGGATTTACCCAAGCACGATTGCCTTGCATAGAGCGGCTTGCATCGGTAAAGCGATAATTATGTGCGCCTTTATCCAACATCATCGCCAGGCTTTCCGCTAGTTGCAGGTTGTCCGGAGCACGATAACCCACAGAGTAGGTCAGGCTATCTTCAATTGTCGCTCCATCATGAGGCCAGCCCGGTGGTACGTACACCACATCGCCAGGCTCAACCACAACATCTATAACAGGGTCGAAGCCTTCAATTTGTCTTAATTTTGGATGTGGAAAAACTTCTTTATAGTCCGCCGGCTTGCCCACACGCCAGCGTCTTCGGCCCTTACCTTGAACTAAAAATACATCATATTGGTCGATGTGAGCACCAACGCCTGCACCATTGGTGGCGAAGCTCACCATCAGGTCGTCCAATCGCCAATTAGGGATAAAAGAAAAGGGATCTAGTAGAGGGGTTACGTCGGGCACATATTTATCTACGCCTTGAACTAGTAATGTCCATTTGCCCTGACATGCTTTGTCAAAATTGGTAATTGGCCCTTGTTCAACATGCCAGCTGCCTTTCACGTTGCTAATAATACGTGCATCCACTTCCGACTCTTGTGCTAGACCGGCAAGATCGTTCTCATCGATAGGATCTACAAAGTTGTCAAAGAAGTGTTTGATGACTACCGGCTTTTGCTGCCAGTAGTTTTTTAGAAAGGTTTCTGCATTAAAGCCGTTTCCAGATTGTGCATCAATAATGTACGAATTGTCGTTAGTGGGCATAGTGTCTCTTATAGTAAGCCAATTAAATGGGTTTAATCTGTTGATTTAAGTATTGTGCGTGGCGTTACAAATATGCGGTAAGCGTTAGCACTTTGTCAAAAGCGAGGTTGAAGCTTATGGGCGGCATTATCGATTATTGAAACGTTTATTGCTACCTTGCATTTACTTCACCTGATTCAACAGGGAGAGCCGAATTCATAACGGTTCGCATAGATAATTACCCACTCAGCGAAACTTAACATGTTCGTACTCGCGGCGAGTTACTGCAGGTGTAATTCATCTAACTTAGAAATCACGTGCTTTTTAGCTCAATGTTTACATGACATGGGTGGTTATCAGATGCGCTAGACAGGAGTTAGCAAACGTATGCGCTCATTAGCATTGTTTTCGTGTGCAGCTGTTTTGGTAGGAATGTGGTTTCTTTGCGATTTTCGCCACACATTTTTGACTCACTGAGTTTCCGCTTGTCGTGTTCACGCGTTGAAAGCTCAGTGTTAGCGTTTATATTTGAACCACAAGTGAAGTACGTATTAAAGGAACAAGGGTTATTCGCACTCGCGCTAGAGCGATGAATAATCTGTCGTTTAACCAGGCTGTAAGACTTCTCACAAATAGCAATTGTATTAGGTGCTGTGTATTGCTCTAACATTGCAGCCCTATTTACCGTAGTCCCCCAAATATCAAAGCCTGCAAGCGGGCGAGAAGATTGGCCGGCAAGTAAAGAGCCTGTCGCAATGCCAACTCGCAGTTGGCTTGAAGATGAAGCTAAAAGGTCGTTGCTATTTACAAGCTCGCGAGCGCGAAATGCGAATTCGATGGCGTTCACCAGAGCGTTCAAAAGCGAGTGTGTTGTACTACTGTGTTCGCCGCTAAAACCAACCGCAATATATTGATCGCCGTTTGTTTTTAATGGCGAAAGGTGTAAATCAGCGGCAAGCACATCGAATTCAGAAAACAGGCTATCTACAAGTCTGGCGCATGTAATGTCGCCATATTTAACTGAGAGTTGTTGGAAGCCTGATAGGTCACAAAAAATGACGACGGCATTTTTTATACAGCTTTTTAAATTCGCGGCACTACTTTTGGTTTCCAGCGTTGTACTTAACACCTTCGAAACCGTGGGGGAAAGTACAACACAGTGTTTTTCCTGCAATGAGAAAGGAGTGTGGTTCGTGTTGCGTAAATCCATTTGCTTGCTCCCACGGGTATGTGAAAATTCAATGTAGAGAAATTTAGGAATAAAAAAACGCGGTACTAATGACCGCGTTTTTCAGTGTAGTGGAAAGCGTAAGGGCTTATAACTGATCTACAAGCCTGATTGCATCACCAATGTATGTAGCAGGCGTTAATGCCTTAAGCTCTGCTTTGGCCGCTTCTGGCATATCTAGGTTATCAATAAACTCAGCAATGACCTCAGCGTTTACTTTCTTACCACGGGTCAGCTCTTTTAGCTTCTCGTATGGCTTTTCAATACCGTAACGACGCATAACAGTTTGAATAGGCTCTGCAAGCAGTTCCCAATTGTTGTTTAGCTCGTTAAGTAAGCTTTGCTCATTAACTTCTAACTTGCTAATACCTTTCAAAGTAGCCTGATACGCAATAACCGCATAACCTACACCTACGCCAAGGTTACGTAGTACGGTTGAGTCAGTAAGGTCACGTTGCCAGCGAGAGATAGGAAGCTTAGCTGCTAAATGGTCAAAAATAGCGTTCGCCAGACCTAAGTTACCTTCTGAATTTTCGAAATCGATAGGGTTAACTTTGTGTGGCATGGTAGAAGAGCCGATTTCGCCAGCTACCGTTTTTTGCTTGAAGTGACCCAGTGCAATGTAACCCCAAACGTCACGGTCGAAATCGATAAGAATGGTGTTAAAGCGCGCAATGGCATCAAACATTTCTGCAATATAGTCATGCGGCTCTATTTGCGTAGTGAACGGGTTCCAGGTTAGACCTAGTGAGGTAACAAACTTCTCTGAAACTTCGTGCCAATCTACATCTTTATACGCTGACAAGTGTGCATTGTAGTTACCCACTGCACCGTTAATCTTACCAAGTAACTCAACACCTGCGATTTGGCTACGCTGACGCTTTAGGCGAATAGCCACGTTTGCCATTTCTTTACCCATGGTGGTAGGTGAAGCAGGCTGACCGTGAGTACGTGCCATCATAGGTACGTTCTGGTAGCGCTTAGCAAGCTCTACTAGCGCTTCAATTAATTTGTCACAGTAAGGAAGAATAACGGTCTCGCGGGCTTCGCGAAGCATTAAGCCATGTGAAAGGTTGTTGATGTCTTCAGACGTACACGCAAAGTGGATAAACTCATTTACTGCTGAAAGCTCACTATTGTCGGCAACCTTCTCTTTAAGAAAGTATTCAACCGCTTTCACATCGTGGTTTGTTGTGCGCTCGATTTCTTTGATGCGCATGGCATCTTCAACACTAAATTCAGCTACTATTTTGTCTAGTAGTGCATTTGACGTGTCTGTAAAAGCAGGAACTTCTTCAATTTGTGGGTTAGTAGACAGCATTTGTAACCAACGTACTTCTACTTCTACACGGTATTTTAATAAGCCGTACTCACTGAAAATACTGCGTAATTCTACGCTTTTGCCAGCATATCGACCATCGACAGGGGAAATTGCAGTTAACTGACTCAGTTCCACCTTAAGCTCCTCACTAGTTTATTAATCGTAGTGCTTTAACAGCACTGTTAAGAATGTGTTTGCGTTTAAATAAAATGTTTCTTCGTTTTCCACCCATCTGACGCCACATTACTGCAGCCCTAACACCTGCAAGCAAAAGCGCACGCACTTTATGCTGAGTAGCAGGTTGGCTTAAATAATCTGGGTTACCAGCTACCTGAATACGCGGTGCTAGCGGACTGATGATATCGCTGTAAATGCTCGCTAAAGAGGAGACTATTTGTGGGTTTTGGAAATCGATGTGAGCAAGCTGGCGCTGAACATGGGAAATACGTTCGCCCAGTTCCTGCATTGCTTTAGGCTTTCTCGCTAGCTTTCTTTCAAGGCCTAGAATACTAGCTATATAGCGGGTTAATTCCGTATCTTTTGTTGCTTGTTTGTCAGATAGCTGTGCTGCGAGTGTGGTGTAACCGGTTTTTAAGTTGGCGAGCTGGCCGAAGACCTGTTGAGGTGTTTCTGGGTCAGTAACCAGTATGCTCGATAAGCTGGCCTCTATAGCCTCGTTATCGGCAGAACCTCGTCTGGCAAGCTGCTGA
>Ga0208059_1000223_pt1 | contig 13233 bp, 9 predicted proteins | sample DeeseametaMP0959_FD_184199 | JGI IMG/M metagenome (GOLD analysis project Ga0208059, IMG submission 184199) | Marine microbial communities from the Deep Indian Ocean - MP0959 (SPAdes) | ecosystem: Environmental > Aquatic > Marine > Oceanic | place: East of Madagascar, South Indian Ocean...
ATAGAGGGGCCAGGCCAGTGCTACCGTTGCCGGGCCCAGCAGAAAGGAAATCAGGGTGGTCTGGTCGCGGTATTCCTCGTAGTCCACGCCGACCAGTGGCAGCACGATAATCACTGGAATCGAGGCCACCAGAAAGGGGTGGAACAGGGGCAGGCTGTTACTGCGGCCATACACCCACAGGGCAAAACGGTAGCTCGCCAAGGTTAGCAGGATACCGAACAACGGGGTGTGCACCAGGCCGGCCAGGTTGTCGAGTTTATCGATCATGGCTGCCCCCCGCGGATTCGCCATGCTTGCCGCCCAGCAGTTTCTTCAGCATCAGCGTCACCAGCACCAGGCTGAGCAGGGTGCCCAGTACCACAGCGACTCCCAGCGCCAGCGCATAGTCTTCATAGCGGTGCCATTGCAGGACGATGCCCACCCCCAGTGGGAAAATCAGCAGGCTGATGTGTTTGATCAGGGCGCCGGCGGCGGGAGCCACCCGCTGGCTGAAGGGCACATTGAGCAACAGTGCCAGTAACAACAGCACCATGCCGACCACCGAGGCGGGCAGGGGGATGCCGGTGAGACGGATGACCACCTCACCGAGGAACTGGAAAAACAGCAGGATCAGCAGGCCGTCGATCATGGCGGATCAGGATCTGGACAGGGGGCGGAACAGTTGCACCAGGGCGACCAGTAGCAGACCGGAAAATACCACCAGAGACCAGGCCGGCAGACTCAGCCCCAGGAATGACCAGTCCATCTCCGCGCACTCCCCGGAACCGGCCAGCACTTCCTGAATGACGCTTTGCAGGGGAAAGACGTCCAGCATGTAGTTGAGGCCGGGACCACAGGCAGGAACCTGGTCCGCCGGCAGACTCTGCAGCCAGATATGACGGAGGGAGACGGCGCCGCCAGCGATGGCTGCCAGCCCGGTAAGCGCGCCGTAAATGCGCACCCCGATCCCCTTGGGCCCATGCAGGGCAGCAATCAGCAGAACCACAGCGGCGGCGATCACGCCGATGCGCTGGAAGATACACAGCGGGCAGGGCTCAAGGCCGTCCACGTGTTGCAGATAAAGGGCACCGGCCATGGCGGCAATACAGGCCAGCAGGGCAAGCAGGTTGAGCTGACGGGGTGCGGGGATCAGGGACAGCATGGGCCACTCTTTTCGTCGGGGACCGGCGAAGGGTAGGCAAAAGCGGGGTTGGCGGCAAGGGTGGGATGGAACCGTGGGGGCGGTCGTTCCATGGCGATCTTCATGGGGCAGGGCATTCGCGAGCGAACGACCGCTGCCACAGGATGGAGGTAGAGGGTGGGGCTGTTGTCCGAATAGTGTCAGGCCTGACGCGCTTCCTGCTCGCGCAGGTTGCGGTCATGCCAGGCATCCATACCGGCTTCCCATCCCTGAAACCACCATTCTGCCAAGGCATCGTCGGCAGGGTAGGGACAACGATTACTGTCACCCCCGCCCATGCCCCACATGCATCCCTGGTTGTAGGCTTTTTCGCACTGATCACGATCCGGCATCGCGACACTCCCTTGCTGGTTAGTCCGAGACTACCACCGCAAGCCCGGTTGAATAGGGAAGAAGCACGTATTTTTGTTGTGAAATTGCACAAAAACCGGATCGGGGCATGGTGTTGGGACATGGCGCACAGCGGGTGTGTGACAACTGCACCGGGCATAACAGCAACCCGTTTCATTCCAGAGCACACCGGGAACCCTGAGATAGGATTTTCCCGGTGTGCGCTGTGGCTTCATCAGCACGCGGGGCGGTTGCGCAAGAGTTACGAGAAACGAGTTACGAGGAGCGAGTTGCGAGAAGCGAAAGGCAAAACTGTCCGTATTCTGAAACTCGCTCTTCGCTTCTCGCTTTAGTCGCGGAAGTAATCCGCCAGATAATCCTCGAAACTCTGGGTTTCCGCATCTTCCCAGTGCCGCTGCTCGGTCAGGCTGTGAGCGGCCAGTTGTTCCAGGCGCTGGTTGGTGTCGTCGCAGCGCTGCCGGGAGAGGAAGTGGTCCCGATGGGCCAGGGCCTGGTTCATGGCGAACTGGAAGAAACTTTGCTGGCGGCTTTCCAGTTTGTCGAGAATCCGGGCCGATGGGGTGGTGTCCGGGTTGTCCACCTTTTCCTGCTGGCGGGCCAGGGCGTCGCTGTAGTTGTTGCCGCCATGGGTGCGGTCGAACAGTTCGGCGATGGGCTGCATCTGCTGCAGTTTTTCTGTCGCCCAGTCTTTCAGTGATACGGCCCTGCCCCAGTTGCACAGTTCGATGGCGGTGTTGCGGCCGTCGTAGACCACCTTGCGCAGGTTTTCCTTGCTGGCATGCAGGTCGCACTTTTCCAGTTGCGGGGATTCGCGCAGCAGGCAGTAGGTGGCAAACAGGTCCAGGAAACGGATTTCCTGCTGGTTGATGCCCACCGGTTCGAACGGGTTCAGGTCCAGGGCGCGGATCTCGATATATTCCACGCCACGCTTCTGCAGGGCGGTGGTGGGGCGCTCGCCCTTGTTGATGGTGCGCTTGGGGCGGATCGAGGAGTAGTACTCGTTTTCGATCTGCAGGATGTTGGCATTCAGCTGGCGATAGTCGTTGCCCACCTTTACGCCGATCTTTTCGTAGGCCGGCTCCGGCGTCTTGATGGCGTGGGTCAGGGTGGCCACATACTCGTCCAGATTGTTGTAGCTGATCGCCAGGGACGACTGGGCATTGTTCTGGTAGCCCAGGTCGCTCATGCGCAGGCTGGTGGCGTTGGGTTTGAACAGGGTGTGATCAAAGGTATCCAGTTGGTGCTCGCGACCGGCCAGGAAGGATTTGCACAGGGCCGGTGACGCGCCGAACAGGTAGACCAGCAGCCAGGAATAACGCTGGAAGTTGCGGGTCAGATCGAAATAGCGCTTGGAGATATAGTCCTGCAGCGGGCCTCTTTCCCCTTCCAGTACCTGGTTCAGTTTCCAGAATTCTTCCGGGTAGGAAAAGTTGTAATGGATGCCGGCAATGGTCTGCATCTTGCGGCCATAGCGGTGACCCAGCCCTTCCCGGTAGACGCTCTTCATGCGACCCACGTTGGAGCTGCCGTACTGTGCCACCGGCACGTCAGCATCGTTGCTGATCATGCACGGCATGGAATTGACCCACAGCACCTCGTCACCGATATGGCTGTACACGTAGCGGTGCAGCTGCTCGAGAAATTCCAGCGGCTTGTGCAGCTCGGTGCTGGGCGGGGTGATGAATTCCAGCAGGGCTTCGGAATAGTCCGTGGTGATATAGGGGTGGGTCAGGGCGGAGCCCAGTGCTGCCGGGTGCGGCGTCTGCGCCAGGGTGCCATCGGTGGTAATGCGCAGGCTTTCTTTTTCGATGCCGCGGCGGATACCCGCCAGGGTGGCGGCGGCGTCTGAGTCCAGCAGGGCGTGAATACGCTGTTCAAGTTTCATGGTTTGGCCCTGTCGAATCGCCGGGCGGGCCCGGCGACGGGTGTGACGGAAATCCGACAATCATGGGGCAGTAGAATGACAGAGAGAAGTCACCGGGTCACAGGCGCTTCTTGCCTTTCTTCTGCTCGTCCTTGGCCTTGGCGAACAGGTCCGCGAAGGTGCCGCCACCGGTGTTCTGGGGCTGGCCTCCGCCACGCTTGTTGCCGCCCTGGCGCTGGCCGCCGCCATTGCCCTTGCGGGCGCTGGCAGGGCGTTGCCCGTCCGCTTTCTCGGCGGGCTTGTCTTCCATGCGCATGGTCAGGCTGATGCGTTTGCGGTCCAGGTCCACTTCCAGCACTTTCACCTTGACGATATCGCCGGGCTTGACCACATCGTGGGGGTCTTCCACGAATTTGTCGGCCAGGGCGGAGACGTGAACCAGACCATCCTGATGCACGCCGATATCCACGAAGGCGCCGAAGTTGGTCACGTTGGTCACCGTGCCTTCCAGAATCATGGAGGGCTTCAGGTCCTTGAGGGTTTCCACCCCTTCCTTGAAGACGGCAGCCTTGAATTCCGGACGCGGATCGCGACCGGGTTTTTCCAGTTCGCTGAGGATATCGGTGACCGTGGGCAGGCCGAAGGTATCATCGGTGAAGTCCGCGGCGTTGACCTTCTTCAGGAAGGGTACGTCAGCGATCAGATCCTTGAGCGGGCGACCGTGTTTCTCAGCGATCTTTTCCACCAGCGGGTAGGCTTCCGGGTGGACCGAGGAACTGTCCAGCGGATTGGCGGCGTCCATGATGCGCAGGAAGCCGGCGGCCTGTTCGAAGGTCTTGTCGCCCAGGCGCGGTACCAGCTTCAGGTCGGCGCGGCTGGCAAAGGCGCCGTGGCTTTCCCGGTAGGTAACGATGTTGCCGGCGATGGTGCTGTTGAGGCCGGCAATGCGAGCCAGCAGTGGGGCGCTGGCGGTATTCACGTCTACCCCCACGGAGTTCACACAGTCTTCCACCACCGCATCCAGGGAGCGGGACAGCTTCAGCTGGCTCACGTCGTGCTGGTACTGGCCCACGCCGATGGCTTTCGGATCGATCTTCACCAGCTCGGCCAGCGGGTCCTGCAGGCGGCGGGCAATGGACACGGCGCCACGGAAGGACACGTCCAGATCCGGGAATTCCCGGGCGGCGGTTTCCGAAGCGGAGTACACCGAGGCGCCGGCTTCGGACACCATGATCTTCTGGATGTTGCCCTTGCTGGCCTTGACCACTTCGCCGGCCAGCTTGTCGGTTTCCCGGCTGGCGGTGCCGTTACCAATGGCGATCAGTTCCACCTTGTGCTTCAGGCACAGGGCGGCCAGTGCGGACAATGACTGATCCCACTGGTTCTTGGGCTGGTGCGGGAAAATGGTGGTGTGTTCCAGCAGCTTGCCGGTGGCATCCACCACCACCACTTTCACCCCGGTGCGCAGGCCCGGGTCCAGGCCCATGGTGCACTTGGGGCCGGCCGGGGAGGCCATCAGCAGACTCTTCAGGTTGCGGGCAAATACCTGAATGGCTTCTTCCTCGCCCAGTTCGCGCACCCGGCCCAGCAGTTCGGTTTCCAGGTGGGTGTTGAGCTTGATCTTCCAGGTCCAGCGCATCACTTCCTTGAGCCAGTCATCGGCGGCGCGGCCCTGATGCTGCCAGCCGGTTTCCGCGGTGACCATGGCTTCGCAGGGATGCGGCTGGGCGCTTTCCAGCTCTTCCGGCAGTACCATGGAGACATGCAGGATGCCTTCGTTACGACCCCGGAACAGGGCCAGGGCCCGGTGACTGGGGATGCCCTTGATGGCTTCGCTGTGATCGAAATAGTCGCTGAACTTGGCGCCTTCCTTTTCCTTGCCGTCCGCCACTTTTGACTGGATATGGGCCTTGTCCCAGAGGAAGGTGCGCAGGCGGGTAAGCAGATCGGCGTTCTCGGCGAAGCGCTCCATCAGGATCTGTTTGGCGCCGTCCAGGGCATCTTTGACGCTGGCAATCTTGTGTTCTTCGTTCAGGTAGCCGGCGGCCAGTTCTTCCGGGTTCTGGGTCGGATCGTCCAGCAGACCGTCGGCCAGCGGTTCCAGGCCGGCTTCCCGGGCAATCTGGGCGCGGGTGCGGCGCTTGGGTTTGTAGGGCAGATAGAGATCTTCCAGCCGGGTCTTGGTGTCGGCGGCCTTGATGGCCTTTTCCAGTTCCGGGGTGAGCTTGTCCTGCTCGGCGATGCTTTTCAGGATGGCCTCGCGACGCTCTTCCATCTCGCGCAGGTAACGCAGCCGATCTTCCAGGTTACGCAGCTGGGTGTCGTCCAGGCCGTCGGTGACTTCTTTACGGTAACGGGCGATAAAGGGGACGGTGGCACCGTCGTCGAGCAGGGCGACGGCAGCGTGCACCTGACGTTCCTGACAGCCGATTTCCTCGGCGATAATCTGTTCAATACTGCGCATGACTTTTCCTGGCTGCGTGCGGCCTGCAGGCATGTCGCGTGCAGGCGTAAAACAAAACGACCGAAATCATAGGCAATGATCCCGGTCGTTAACAGATTGACTTGTGGAAGCGGCTATGTTGCAGATGCCAGCCTAGCGGGGCACTAGCCCAGCACTTCGTTGATCTTGGCGATCAGCTCGGCTTCCTTGGGCGGTTTGATGATGTAGCCGGCCGCCCCCTGACGCTGCCCCCAGACCTTGTCGGTCTCCTGATCCTTGGTGGTGACCAGGATCACCGGAATCTGTTCGGTGGCCGGGTCACGGGTGATTTTGCGGGTGGCCTGGAAGCCGTTCAGTTCCGGCATCACCACGTCCATGAGAATCAGGTCGGGTTTTTCCTCACGGGCTTTCTCGATGCCTTCCATGCCATTGGTGGCGGTAATGACCTCATGGCCTTCGCCCTGGACGATCTTGACCAGGTTGGTCAATTGGGTCGGCGAGTCATCCACCACAAGAATTTTGGCCATGTTGCTCTCCTCGCGCCGATACTGCTTGTGTCGGCGGTACTTTGTTTTTGTCTGTTTCGTTCTTCAGACGCGAATAATACCAGTCACTGGTCAAAAGGTAAGCTGTCGAATTATGGCACTATGATGCCGTTTTCGGTCAGCGTGTCAGGGTCTGTGCACTGCGCCGACTCCACAACAGCAAGGGCAATACGATTAGCGCAGTGACAAGCGCCCAGCGCGCCTGGGACCAGAACGCAGTGGCCAGTTCACTGCCCTGCGGACCGGCCAGTGGTGCCAGTGCCGCGATCAATAGACTGCCCAAACCTGTCACCAATAACCAGTATACGGCCAGCCTGGCGGCTCGCTGGCGACGGCGGAACAGGTGCCACAGGAAGGTGGCCCCCAGCCCGGCCATGACCAGCCACAGCAGCCCGGTGGGTGCCATCAGCAAGGGCCCGGCATCGGCCTCCAGGGCCTGCTGCAGCAGCGGTAGTTTGCCCACTATGGTCAGTAACAGCCAGGGGCCGAGAATCATCACCCACCACAGATGGCCGCCCAGCCCTTGCGGGCCCGGCTGCTGCCGGTGGTAGGCAGGATCAAAACGCCATGCCCGGCGTGCCAGTTCCCCCCAATTGCCCGGTGCCAGTCGTGGGCCCATCCCCCGGAAGCTGTCCCGCTGCTCCTCGATCAGCATCAGCATGGCCGGTACCACCAACAGGATCAGTACGGTACCGAACAGCAGCCCAAAGACGATACTCACGGCCATGGGCTTGAGGAACTGGGCCTGCAGGGAGCTTTCGAACAGGATCGGAGTGAGCCCGGCGATGGTGGTGATGGAGGTCAGCAGGACGGCCCGCAGACGTCGCACACAGGCTTCCACGATGGCCTGGAACCGTTCCATGCCTTCGGCCACCAGTTGCTGGTAGAAGCTCACCAGCACGATGGAATCGTTGACGATGATGCCGGACAGACCGAACAGCCCCATGGCGGAAAACATGGAAAACTTGATGCCGAAGGGGGCGGTGAAGATATGCCCGATCACCGCGCCGGTAAGGCCAAAGAAAATCGCGGTCATGATCGCCAGGGGCCAGGAGTAGGAGCTGAACACCCAGGCCAGTACCACATAAATGATCGCCAGCCCCAGCAGGGCACCGGTGGCCATGTCCTTCATGTTGTCAGCCTGTTCCTGCAGCTTGCCCTCATAGCCGACGCCGATACCGTATTTGGCTTTCAGGTCGGGCAGGGTGCTGTCGTTGAGGCTGGCAATAATCTCGTTGGCGTTGCCCTGCTCCGGGTCCAGGTCCGCGTAGACGGTGACGGCCAGTTCGCCGTTGACGCGGCGCAGTAGGTCCACGCCCTTGCGGGCATCAAAGCTCACCACGTCCCGCAGGGCGATGGCCTCACCCTGGGCGGTGATTATGGGCAGACGCTCCAGGGCGGTGAACTGACGACGTTCACTGTCCGGCAGCATCACCCGCACTTCGATTTCCTCGTCTTCCTCATTATAGAGCTGGGCCAGGTTGCCGTCGAAGGCGGCGCGTAACTGGCTTGCCACCTCGTTGAGGGTCAGCCCCAGAGCGCGGCCCCGGGCGGTCAATTCAAAGGTCAGCTGTTCCTTGCCGTAGGGCAGGTCGTCGTCCACGTTGCTGACCCCGGCAAAATCGTTGAGCCGTTCCTGCAGGGCCAGGGATGCCTGTTTCAGGGTCGGCGCATCACTGCCGGTGAGCTTCACTTCGATGGGCTTGCCGGGCGGGCCCGCTTCCGGCTGGGAAATGGTGAGCTGGTCCAGACCGGCAGGCAGGGTCAGTTTCTCTCGCCAGTTCTGGATCAGTTCGTCATTGCTGATCTGTCTGTCCGAGCCCACATAGACTTCCACCACCAGGGTGCCGTATTCATCGCCGTATTTTTCCATGCGCCCGCCGGGGTTGGGGAAGCCGGCGGCGGCGCCATGGTGACTGATGACGGTCTTGACCAGATGGCCGCCCAGTTCCTCGTTGGTCTCGTTCAGGGCGTCTTCCAGATGGGACAGGAAGCGATCCACCTGGCGCCGGTCAGTGCCGGAGGAAAACTCCACCACGGCGCGCAGCTGGTCACCATCCACCGGCGGGAAAAAGGTGAACTTGAGCCAGCCGGTGGCGATCAGGCTCAGTGCCAGGATGAACGCCGCCACGGCGGAGACGCTGACCAGGTGCCGATGGCGAATGGCCCAGGCCACCAACGGCCGGAATCGCTCCTCACGGAACCGGTGGAAGCCGGCGTCGATACCTTCCCGCACCCCGGAGGCTTTGACCTGGATACCCCGGAAGCTGTGATGCAAATGGCCGGGCAATACCAGAAAGCATTCCAGCAGGGAGGCCAGGATCACACAGATCATCACGAAGGGAATGTCGAAGGCGATCTTGCCCATGGCGCCGCTCATCATGCCCAGGGGCAGGAAGGCGGCAATGGTGGTGGTACTGGAGGCCACCACCGGCCAGAACATCCGGCGTGCACCCCCCAGGGCGGCGCGCTGGGCGGATTCCCCCTGCTGCAAGTGGGTCAGCGTGTCCTCGCCCACCACAATGGCATCGTCGACGATGATCCCCAGGGCCAGAATCAGGCCGAACAGACTGATCATGTTGATGGTGCCGCCGAACAGCCAGACCAGGCCCAGGGTGGCCATGAAGGACACCGGGATGCCCACGGTGACCCACCAGGCCACCCGGGCATTGAGGAAGAAATAGAGGGTGGCGATCACCAGCAGCAGACCGCTGATGCCGTTCCACAGCAGGGTGGAAATGCGCTCCTGAACCAGCTTCCAGGCCTCGAAATAGAAGGTCATCTGTACGCCTTCCGGGAGGGTGGTGCGGTACTCCGCGCCCCAGCTGCGAACCTTGTCGGCCAGCTCCAGCATGTCCCCGTCTTCGCCGCGCATCACCTGCAGTTCGATGGCCGGGTTGCCTTGATAGGTGAGGGTAGGCTGGTCATCCCGGGGGCGTCGCTCGATGGTGGCCACGTCGCCCAGACTCAGCTGCTGGCCGTCGGCGGTGGTGATCAGTGGCAGGTCGGCGAAGGCCCGTTCGTCACGTCGCTGGCCCAGGGCGCGCAGCTGTTTGGCGGCGTCATCCCGGCCCGCGGTGCCGGCGGGTATGTCCTGGCTGAAACTGCGCACCCGGTTGCTGATCTCGCCCAGACTCATGCGCAGATCATGGAGGGCCGCGGCGGGCACCTGGATGGCCATTTCCTCTTCCGGCAGGCCCAGGAAGTCCACCTTGCCGGCCCCCAGAGCGAGGATCTGGTCTTCCATGTTGCGCACCAGCGGGCGCAGTTCTTCCAGGGAGCCGTTTTCCGTGGACACCATGATGGAGGTGACCAGGGAGTAGTTGGTGATCTTCTGGATCACCGGTCGCTCCGCGTCCTGGGGCAGGTTGCGGATGGAGTCGATGCGCTGGCGCACTTCGTCCAGGGCCAGGCCCAGGTCGGTGCCGTCTTCCAGCTCGATAAAGATAGCCGAGGCGCCCTGCTGGGAGCGGGCGATCAGTTTCTTGGTGTTGGGCAGGGTCTTGATGGCCTGCTCCACGGGGATGGTAATGGAGCGCTGTACATCCTCCGGGCTGGCGCCTCGCCAGGGGATGGTGACGGTGATGTAGTCGAAATCAAAATTCGGAAACAGCTGGGTATTGAGCCGGTTGAGGCCGAGAAACCCGAGCATCACCATCAACAGCATCAACAGATTCGATGCGACCTTGTGCTCGGTAAAGCTGGCGATCAGGCCCCGCGATTCACTCACCCTGACGGCCCTCGTTGTGGTTGTCTTCGCCATTGTCGGTGGCAGGGGGTGCGGGCGACTCTGTCACATCACCTTCCCCGCCATCGGCGTTGCTGCCCGGCACCGGTTGCGGGTCCACCGGCAGGCCGACAATGGCCTGGGGCAGCTGGGTGGTCATGATGCGTTCGCCCCCTTCAAGGGTGGGCGCATGGAGAAGCAGCTGCGCGTTTTCCCGATCCATGGCTTCGCCGACGATATCGGCCTGGACGCGCCGCAGGCGGTTGTCGTCATCAATGACATAGAGGCGATTGAGACCGTGCAGGGCGGTGGCCGGCAGGGCAATCAGGTTATCCCGGGCCGGCAGGGTCAGGGTAATGGTCAGCGGGCGGCCCAGGGCAGCCGCGGGCACGCCATCGACAAACTCGAACAGACCGTCGATGCCACCACGGGCATCGCTGGCATCCCCGGCCAGACGTTTGAGATTCAGCGCCAGGGTGCGGCCTTCCAGTTCGGTGCTGGCGGCCAGTTCGCCCTGGCCCAGACCGTCGCGCACGGCGGCCAGATACCGTTCGGGAATCTGTGCACGCACTTCCAGCTCGGCGTCCGCAAACAGACTGAGCAAGGGTTCGCCGGGGCGCACCCGTTCCCCCGGTGCCACCGGGATATCCGTCACGGTGCCATCGAACGGCGCTTCTACCCGGGTGCGGGTCAGATCCAGTTCGGCCTGCTGGAGCTGGGCTTCGGCACTGGCCAGGCGAGCCTCCATGCGGGCCAGTTCGTTCTCGAAATCGCTGACGCTGAGCTGTCGCTGGCTCAATGACAGTTCAGCGCGGGCCTTGGCTTCTTCCGCCTGGTCCAGCTGGGTCTGGGAGACCAGATTCTTCCCGCGCAGGGACTGCAGCCGTTGCAGGTTGTCTTCGGACAGTTTTGCCAGCTTCTTTTCCAGCGCCAGGCTCTTCCTATCACTCTGATAGCGCAGGCGGGTGGTCTGCAATTGGGCGGCGGCCTCATCGCGGCTGGCCTTGGCCCGATCCCGGGCCAGTGATGCCTCGGTGTCGTCCAGCTGGATCAGCAACTGCCCGGCGCTGACCTTGCTGCCGGCCCGCACCGGAATGCTTGTCACATTGGCGGTCACCACCGCCGTCAGGTCGGCGGCGCGGGGCGACTGTACCCGCCCGAACAACTGGATGCTGGGGGAGTGTGCGCCCGGCTCTGCCAGCACATAGCGCACCCGGTCATGGCGCTCGCTCACATCACGGGTGGGCGCCGAGGGTTTGAAAATGGCCAGCAACACGATGGCGAGCATCGTGCCCAGGATCACCAGGGCCACGGGGGGAATCTGTTTCGGGCGGTCTCGCAAGGGAGGAATCCTTTGTTGATAGCCATTCTCATTTGTCGCGTACTGTAGCGATTTCTTTTTCTCATGCCTACTTTGGCGGCGGTGCTGCAGGGATCACAATCCCTTGAGGAGCGGTTAGATTCGCAGACTGCAATGTTTTTATACAATCTCTCCGGGCCATTATCTTGCACGTTCAGTCCACAACGCGTAAATCAGAGTCTGCGATACGTGGAGGCACCGTGACAGAACAGCAACTGGATAAAATTCTCGTCGTCGATGATGACGCCCGTCTGCGCAGTCTGCTGCAGCGTTTTCTGGAAGAAGCAGGCTATGCGGTGAAGGCGGTGGGTGATGCGGAGCAGATGGATCGGGCCCTGTCCCGGGAGATCTATTCGCTGATGGTGCTGGACCTGATGCTGCCGGGTGAAGACGGCCTGTCCATCTGCCGGCGTTTGCGTGAGGCGGAAAACCGGATGCCGATTATCATGCTGACCGCCAAGGGCGATGATGCGGAGCGTATCGAAGGGCTGGATGCCGGTGCCGATGATTATCTCCCCAAACCGTTCAATCCCCGGGAGCTGGATGCGCGCATACGGGCAGTGCTGCGCCGCCATGTGCGTGAATTGCCCGGCGCGCCCAGCAAGGAAGAAGGTGAGGTGCGTTTTGGCCCCTGGGAGCTGGATCTGGGCAATCGCACGCTGCTGCGGGATGGTGATCCCCAGAACCTGACCACCGGGGAATTCGCCGTGCTCAAGGCCCTGGTGCAAAACCCCCGCGAGCCGCTCACCCGTGACAAGCTGATGAGCCTGGCCCGGGGGCGCGAATGGTCCGCCATGGAGCGCTCCATCGATGTGCAGGTGTCGCGCCTGCGCCGCCTGCTGGAAGACGATCCCTCCAAGCCCCGCTATATCCAGACCGTGTGGGGTGTGGGTTATGTGTTTGTGCCGGATTGAGTGGTGGTCTGACGTCGGATGTCTGACGCTGTACCTACTGGCTGAATCCCGGCTGAATTCTTCTTGCGCTTCCGGGTATTCATGGTTGGGGCTTTGACGTCCGACCTCCGACGTCCGACCTGTTATTCTCTGCTCAAACAGTCATGGAATCTCGCCAGTGAAGTTTTATCCCCGCACGGCCTTTGTCCGTTCTGCCATCGTGGTCGGGCTGGTCATCGGCATCAGCCAGGCGCTGACCCTGTGGTTCTTTGCCCGTAACGCCTATCTGCCCGGTATCCGCGAGTATGCCCGTCTGACGGTGTTGCAGGCGGAGCTGGCGTTTTCCTCGTCCGGTGAGGAGGATGCCCGGCTCGCCCAGCGGCTGGCCGGGGCCACCAGTATCGAGGTGGCCACCCCGGACAATCTGCATCAGGGGACGGTGCTGTTGTCCCAGCCCGTGGTCAGTCGCTTTCGGGAAGAAGTGCAGGAGCGTCTGCGCGAACCGGTTACGGTGAAGCTGGAGGATAGTCGTCAACCGGTGCTGTGGGTCAATGCCCCCTCTTTCCAGGGACAGTGGCTGCGGGTGCCCATGGAATTCTTCCGCGATTATGACCGTTACCTGCTGCTGGGCTGGGGTGTCACGGTACCGTTGCTGGCCATCATCGGTGGCCTGCTGATTGCCCGGGGGTTGAACCTGCCGTTACGACGGTTGGCCCGGGTGGCATTGAAAGTGGGCCGGGGAGAAGCGGTGCCGGTACTGGACACCAGCATCGGGCCGGAGGAAATACAGGCGGTGAACGCGGCCTTCAACCGCATGACCAGCGACCTGCAGCAGGCCCAGCGGGACCGGGCCCTGTTGCTGGCGGGGGT
>Ga0208059_1000225_pt1 | contig 13167 bp, 11 predicted proteins | sample DeeseametaMP0959_FD_184199 | JGI IMG/M metagenome (GOLD analysis project Ga0208059, IMG submission 184199) | Marine microbial communities from the Deep Indian Ocean - MP0959 (SPAdes) | ecosystem: Environmental > Aquatic > Marine > Oceanic | place: East of Madagascar, South Indian Ocean...
TTACTGCACATCACGCCTAAATTGTTAATGTCGTAGTGACGATAGGCAGCGGCAAGACCTGCTTTTGCCACGCCAGAAAACCCTTTTTGTGGGCCTAGTAATTTGTTGCGAGCCACCCATAAGGCAGTGATGTTGGCAATGGTTCCGCCAGAGCAAAATGCCCCCAAAGAATGGGCCGCACTGTGTAGATGGTTGTCGTAAAAGCTTTGAGGCTGATCGTACACAAGGTTGTGCATCATACCCAATACTTGACGTTCTAGCGGCGTGAAAGCTTTAGACGTTTCTATTTTAACCAAGTTCTGGTTAAGCCCGACCATTAACTTAGAAAGCGGCAGGTGAAAATAGGGCAACGCTGAGGTCATGTGACCAATAAAGGTAGGCGAGTAAGTATTAACTGAATGCGCAACAAGCTTATCTAACAAGCTTTCAGCATGAGTAGACACAAACTCGGGTGACTCAGGCACCTTGGAGTCTGAAAAGTCTTTTTCAATTTCTTCTAACGACGTCTTTTTTGTCACTACGTGCTGCGACAAAAAATCTAAGATATTGTCAGATAAATGCTGCTCTATTTGAGCCAGCTTTGAGTCTTTGTGTTCAGGCTTGGTAAAGACCCTAAACAGGTGCTCTAAACTAACTTGCGCTTCACCCACTCAACACACCTCATACTTAAAACAATCACACATTTCGCTTACATTTATTGGGCGAAATCAACAGGCGGTTTTGTAGGACACCGGCCTGACACTTACTTTTCCTTTTAGCCAAATAGCATTCGACACAATTACTTTGCGACTGGTGCAGCTATTTATCCAACATATCCCTTAACGGTACATCGGCTGGGCTAATGCGCGTTGACGCGGTCCATTCGTTGCCAAACCTGAAAACTTATCACAATACTTTCAGGGTGTCGCACTTTACATCAGATTGCAATGCTCGCCAAGGGTTAGCGCACGGCATTTAAGCGACTATTAACGTTTTATTACATGCAAAAAACTTATGAAGCGGTTAACTCTGCACACGTATTTAAACGAATTCCCCCGAATTTTGTACCGCAAATTTTATCAGTCTCTACTATATTTAATTTATGAATAGTACCAACACGGGTCTCTCGTATTGGTTTTCCATCTTCTAATTGCGAGCCTAAGTAGCCATTGAACTCACATTCAAGCATTCATCGCTGCGATAAAGTACTGCTTCAAAGCAAGGGGGTCTGTTTATGCCCATTCGTGAAATTTCCGAGGATTTCTCTATCGATGATATCGTGCCTTATTTTCAACCCATCGTTGACTTACAAAGCCAAGGAGTATGGCGCTACGAGTGCCTGGCACGCTTGATAACCCGAGGTGATAAGACTTTTTTACCTAGCGAATTTCTCTACCTTATAGAGCGCGAACAACACGTAAATACGCTTGCAGCGAGCATGTTTGTGCAATGTGCCAGCTATTTTCACGACGTTAATATCCCTTGGAACATCAATATAACTGCCAATGACCTTCACAATGTAGAGCTTACTAATACCCTCATCACCCATTTAGCAAGCTATCCCACGCCGGAGCGTGTAAGTATAGAAGTGAGTGCTTCTACTGCCCTATCCAATCCGAAAAGCCTTACCGCATTTATCGAAAAAAGCATGCATGTGGGGCTGGGCGTTTTCATCGACAACGTTGGATCATGCCCAGGTAACATACGAGCGCTTATGAACTTGCCGGTTCGGGGGATTAAGCTCGCTGGCGGGCTAATTAAACACTATGACGAACAAGAGGCAGTGAGGGAATATGTAGACTATCTGCTGTCGCTATGTGAACGCCATGGAGTAAGCACTATTGCCGAGCACGTAGAAGATGAGGCGCATCTAGAACGCGTAAAACGCCTGCCCATTCGTTATGCACAGGGATATGTGTTTAGTCCGCCCATGGCGAATGTGCGAAGTGCCACTGCGCGCCATTAACAAGCGAATTATACGAATTTGAATAACAAACGGGGCGAGATTTTCATCTCACCCCACTTTTATCAGCTTTCAGTATTTCTTGCTGCTATAGCAGACTCAGCTTTCTTCGCTACGGCAGTTAAGCAGCCAGCACGATTGACCGCTCCCTCGGTACTTTCGCTCAAACGGCGTCATGTGATCATCGCCAGTAACTTCAGATAAATCAGATACCATGCCGTAATGTTTAGCCGCTTGCGCAAATTCCATTAGATAAATAAGCCAGTTGCTACGCACTTCAATATTTGGAGTGATCGCCATCAGGTCCACCATGGCCGCACTACCGTGCCAGCGCTTTTGAACCTGCGTCTTTTTAGGATAGGGGTTGGGATACAGCAGAAAGTGCTGAGTCACGTTCCAATTAGACTGCTTTACTAAGCGCCAAAAGTCGTTCACATCGGCACGAATAACCCGATAGTTGTCTTGCTGTGCGCTGTAATGTTCATGTTTATCCACCCGCAGCGCCGACTTATCGATACCGATAACACGCGCATCGGGGTTTGCTCTTGCAATATTCGCCGTACTTTCGCCAACGCCGCAGCATGAATCTAAAATGATCTCGCCGCTAAAGCCATCAAGCCACGCGCTGACATCATCAAACGCAGCTTGTGTATGGTCGCTAATCGGTCGCTTATTTTCACTCGCTTGGTACTTTTTCACTAAGTCGTCTAACTTATCGTGAATACCTACCTGCGATGTTGTGATTTCTCTAGAATTACCGCTGGCCATTAGCTACGAATACCTTTACCCGTTTTAAGTAGGTAGTACGCCACACCAAATAGCAGTGCATTAAAGCCCACTAACAAGGCAAGCGACAAGGTTACATTTACGTCAGAGACCCCTAAGAAGCCATAACGAAACCCGTTAACCATATACACAACAGGGTTCGCCTTACTCACCCACTGCCAGAACTCAGGCAATAGGGTAAGTGAATAAAACACACCACCTAAGTAAGTTAACGGTGTTAATACAAACGTTGGAACCACGCTAATATCATCAAAGGTCTTCGCAAATACCGCATTAATTAAACCCGCAGTCGCAAACAAGGTAGAAGTGAGTAACAACGTGAGCGCAATAATGCCCAAATTGTGTATTTGAACATCAACGAAAAACAGCGACACTAAGGTAACGATAATACCTATCAGTATGGCGCGGGCCACGCCGCCGCCCACATACCCAAGAATGATGACCGAAGTGGGTACTGGTGACACCAACAGCTCTTCAATATTGCGCTGAAATTTAGCACTAAAAAATGAAGAGGACACGTTGGCGTAGGAGTTTGTGATCACCGACATCATAATAAGGCCGGGCACAATAAACTCCATGTAAGTAAAGCCGCCCATTTCGCCAATACGGTTGCCGATGAGGCTACCGAATATCACGAAGTACAAACTCATTGTAATAGCTGGCGGCACAAGGGTTTGTACCCATATGCGCAAAAAGCGCGTGCATTCTTTTATCCAAATAGTGGTTAGCGCCACATAGTTTTGCTTAAACCAACCCACGTTTTCTTCTGTGTTCATTTGTGTACTTTCAGTTTTCATGTTTTTCACCTTTACCTGCTGTGGGTTTAGCCAGCTTGCTTCGCTGATTCAACTAAACGCACAAATAGCTCTTCAAGGCGATTTGATTTATTGCGCATGCTCATTACTTGAATACCCTTTTCACTTAGCTGGGTGAAAACCGGGTTCAATCCTTCCGTTTTCTCAACATCAACTTCAAGGGTATGGTCGTCAATCAAACGGTGTTCAAAGCCCGTTAGTAGGTCATCTGTCGTCGTCATGCCATCTGGAATTTTGATATCCAACACAAAGGTTTCTAGGCTTAGTTTAGACAATAAAGCTTTCATGCTGGTGTTCTCGACAATGGTGCCCTTGTTAATAATGGCGATATTGCGACACAGCATTTCTGCTTCTTCAAGATAGTGGGTAGTGAGGATAATCGTGATCCCCTGACGATTAATCTCTTCTAAGAAGCCCCACATTGAGCGGCGAATTTCAATATCTACGCCCGCGGTTGGCTCATCTAAAATAAGCAATTTCGGCTCATGCATGAGTGCTCGAGCAATCATCAGTCTTCGCTTCATACCACCCGATAGCTCACGCGCGCGGGCATCGCGTTTTTCCCACAGGTCAAGCTGGGCAAGGTATTTTTTAGCGCGCTCTTTCGCAATACTGCGCGGCACACCGTAGTAACCTGCCTGATTCAATACAATTTGCAGTACAGTTTCAAACTGGTTGAAATTGAACTCTTGTGGCACCAGCCCAATGCAGGCTTTGGCTTGCTCTTTTTGCGTTGTGAGGTCATAACCAAACACCGACACACTGCCATTGGTTTGGTTTACAAGTGAACTGATAATACCAATAGTGGTAGATTTACCCGCCCCATTTGGGCCAAGTAATGCAAAGAAGTCTCCTTCTTGTACTGTAAGGTCGACGCCTTTTAGTGCCTGTACGCCACCTTTGTAGGTTTTGGTTAACCCTTTAATGTCCAACGCTTTCATGATTTGCCCGTAGTGAGAGTGTGATCACTAAGACGTATTGACCTTTGATGCAAACCAAAGGTCAGCACGCCCTAATTAACTTTAGTGAGATGCAGTTATCTGTCGCTAACAACTTACAACCAACGAAGTGTAACCTAGTTCATGCTATTAAATGAATACACTCGCGTTTAGTGGTTGCTTTAAACAGTTTAAGCTTTCGTCTTCTAAATGAGAGCGAAAACGCCTTTTTTCAACCCCAATAAAAAAGCGCCGCGTACCGTTGGGGTAGTACGCAGCGCAAAGGGTAGCTTAATACCAGTCTGAATAGATAATTAAGACTTTTACGTAGAAGTTCAGCCTTACCGCTTCCACGGCACTGTTTCCCCTCTCCTAGTCTTTGAAGAGGCTTCTACAGTGCAATCCGCCTATCTTGCTTGGCACTTAAAAAAAAGCAGTGCGCTAAACTCGACGGACAAATACTATTAAACCCGTTATTCATGGCAAAAAAAGCGCGTAATTGTGGAAATGTGGTGGTGATTTAGCTTTCCTATAGATTTAGCACGTGAAGCTGCACGCCAAGCGTTTTATTAATCCGCGCTTCGGGACGTTGTGTGGGGCTGCCGCCAAAGATAAAGTTCACGATAAGCCCCTCAAATATGGCGTAAATGAGGCAGGCTTGAGGATTTTATGCCGAACTTAGGCAATAGCTGTCATTCATAGGTATAGTGTGCGCTCTATCAGAATTATATTTGCGGGTTAATGTATGCCAAAGACAATTGCATTAGTGGAAGATGACGCGGCCATTCGCGAAAATTACATTATGGCGCTTAAAGCGCAGGGCTATAGCGTGAATGCCTATGAGGACAGGCCTTCTGCTGCTGAAGCGTTTAACCACACCTTACCCGACTTAGCCATTATCGATATTGGTTTGAAAGATGAAATTGAGGGGGGCTTTATGCTGTGTCAGCAACTGCGAGGCCTATCACAAACCCTACCTATCATCTTTTTTACTGCACGAGATAACGACGTAGATACTATCAGCGGCCTTAGAATGGGCGCGGACGACTACCTGACTAAAGATATTAGCATGGCTCATCTGCTAGCACGCATTGCAGCCTTGTTTAGGCGTACAGATTTACTTGCTGCCCCCACAGAGCAAAAGGATGAACTAAAAGTGGGCGACTTAAAAGTAGACGTGTCGAGAATGACGGTAAGCTGGCAAAACCAGCCCGTTTTGTTAACGGTAACAGAGTTTTGGATGCTGCATGCGCTTATTAAGCGCCCTGGCCATGTGAAAAGCCGCCAACAGCTAATGGATGAATCCAGAATGGTGGTAGACGACACCACCATTACTTCGCATATCAAACGTATGCGTAAAAAGTTTGTGCAGCTTGACCCAAACTTCGATCATATCGACACCGTGTACGGCATGGGATATCGCTGGCAGCTGTAGCGGGCTTTCGACTAAAACTGCGTTTCGTCTGATTAAAAGATAAGGGCAACCGACTAAAAACATGGGATTTCGCTTTTCAATACGCCTTCAGCTTATGGTGCTGTCGCTGTTCTTATTCACCATACCCTACTTAGGTTATAACTATGTGTGGGAGCTTGAGCAGTATCTGCGAAACGGTCAAGAACAAACCATGATTGGCACGGCGCGAGCTGTTGCCACTGCCCTTCACGAGCGTCCCGCTTTATTTGATAGCCAATCGGCGTATCTTCAAGACGTGCGCCCTGGAACAGATCTTTACGCGCCACCTATCCCGTCCCCCATTCGACTGGATGGCGAACTTAACGACTGGCAGCAAGTCAGCGAGTTAATGAGTGAGTATGGCAGTGGCGAAGTTATTGAGTATTACAATGGCTATGCGGGTGAACCTACCAGCTTATCGTTCAAGCATATGGTGGGGCGCTACGGTCAATTTCTGTATGCCATGTTTGAAGTCAGTGATGACGTACTGCTGTGGCGGCAACCCAATAGTTTAAGCGTGGAGACAGGCGACCACCTGCTTGTGGGCATGGAAACTCCACAGGGAGAATTAGCAAGATATGTTGTCGCTCCTTATGAAAGTGGCTGGGTAAATGCGTACAAGCTGGCAGATAACACAACGACAACTCGGGCGGTAGAGAACGCGCTCTCTATTCAAGGCCGATGGCAAGAGACTGCCACGGGCTACAACATTGAACTGCGCTTTCCGCTATCAATGACCACAGGCGGCTTAGCATTTTCAATTGTCGATGTGGACGACAGGGCAAGTCGATTGAAGCAGTACGCGTTAGGTACGGCGAATACAAAAGAGCTCGCTGAATTAGGTACTGTTATCACTCCTTCCCCTGAAATTGAGCGCATTCTGGCAGGTTTAAAATATGCCGATTCACGGGTTTGGGTTGTAGATAAGCACAAGCGGGTACTCGCCCGCGCTGGTGACATTCAATCGGCCACAGGCATTGAAGTAGATGAAAAAGAAACCTCTTCAAATGCAATTTGGCACTGGGTTGAGAGTGAGTGGTTACTTCCACTTTATTATCAGATTCTTACGCGGCCACCTGCCGACTTTATTGACGAGCTAGACGATGCTTATGCATTGGTAGGGCAGGATTTAGGCACGGCGCTGAATGGCCAACCCGATTCACTATGGCGTTTGTCACCCGATAACAAAGCCATAGTACTCTCCGCTGCCTACCCAATTTTTATTGAAGGCAACGTAATGGGGGCGGTTATTGTAGAGCAAACCACCAATGGCATTCGTACTTTGCGTAACCGGGCATTAGAACAGCTCTTTCACGTGATTTTAGCAGTGATGACCATAGGTACATTAGGGTTACTGCTGTTCGCTACGCGAATTTCAAACCGCATTCGCTCCCTTCGCGATAACACCGAAGCGGTGATAGATGATAATGGCAAAATCATTGGCACCCTTCCGGTTTCAAATCAGCGTGATGAAATTGGTGATTTATCCCGTTCATTTGCGGATGTGCTTTCGCGGTTACAGCAGTACAACTCCTATTTAGAAAACATGGCATCCCGCTTGTCTCACGAACTTAGAACGCCCATTGCCGTGGTAAAATCGTCGCTGGATATGCTGACTCAGGTGAATGACGCCGACCAACAAGCCGTTTTTGTTGAGAGGGCGCAATCAGGGGTGAACCGCCTAAGTACAATATTAAACAGTATGAGTGAAGCCACCCGATTAGAGCAGGCCATTCAACAAGAAGATTTAGAACCATTCGACTTAGTTAAGGTGATATCTGGGTGTATTGCTGGTTACGAACATGCCTATAGCCATCGACGCTTTAGTTTTACCCACAATGCTGATACTGCGCGCATACTTGGCTCCCCTGAACTTACGGCTCAAATGTTCGATAAAGTTATCGCTAACGCCGTAGATTTCAGTGAAAAAGAAAGTGAAATCCAAGTCAGTATTACGGTTAAGGACAAGCAAGCTGAGCTAACCATTAGTAATACCGGACCGCTCCTTCCAGAAGGAATGAGGTCTCAGTTGCTTCAGTCTATGGTGTCGGTGAGAAAAGAAAACGATGTGCAAAATGCCTCTTCACCGCACTTGGGGCTAGGGCTTTACATTGCCAACATCATAATGACCTTCCACAAAGGTCAGTTATCTTTATTCAATCGGAAGGATAGTACAGGTGTAGTCGTCAGCGCACGCTTTCCTTTGATGTAAATGAATGAAAAAAACGTCCAACTCGGTCTATAGTTAAAGTCTAATAAACTTTGCTACATAGATAGCGAAAGCCGAGCACATACCTCATACCAGTCCGCATAGGTTATTATCTATACGGATTGGTATTGAATAGGCTATACGTAGTCATATGCTTTCGTGTCAACAATGGACGCACAGCGCTTTGCCTTTCTGTCAAAGGCTAAAGCCATTATAAAGAATGAATTACAATGCAAAAAAACAACACGTTATTGATTAAATCCATGTCATTTGCGCTTTCTATTTTCTTTACTTCCCATCGAAGGGCGAGCACGTTCAACATAACTAGTTTTATCACAGGTACATTCACATCGAGCGCTCTCTTACTAGCCGGCGCTCCCCTTTCATGGGCACATGCCGCTGAGACATCCTTATCAGCAACGCCAACCATTTCGATATACGTTAGCGACGCCAATGGGGAGCCTGTGAAAGATATGGTGTTAACCCTAACGCCTAACTTTACGCTTGCATCAACGCCACAGCGTGAAGAAGAGCCCGCCATAATGAATCAAATCGATAAACAATTTGCGCCTCACGTGCTTGTTGTTCAATCAGGCACAGATATTTCGTTTCCAAACGCAGATAATCTTTTTCATCACGTGTATTCTTTTTCGCCTACAAAACAGTTTGAGCTAAAACTCTATAAAGAGTTTACCGCTGAACCGCTTCGCTTTGAGCAAGCTGGTATTGTAGATATTGGCTGCAATATTCACGACTGGATGCTGGGCTATATTGTGGTAACCGACAGTCCATTTTTCGCAAAAACCGATGAAGAAGGCGTAATGAATGTTTCACTTCCGGTAGGCGAGTACAGTGTTATGACCTGGCACCCGCAGCAACCTGATGTGAAACTATTTAACAGCGCAACATTGCATATCACCAACTCACAAGAATACAAATTTGTTCTTGATGCAGTTTTCAGTGACGATGACTTCGACGAAGGATTTGGCGATTATTAATGCGTAATGTCTTTGCCTTAACCGTCTGTTTGCTTTGCACGAGTTTAACACTTCAGGTTCACGGAGAAACCAAGGCCCTAGTAAGAACAAGCTTTGTGGCAAAAGATGATTCGCGGAGCTTTCAGCAAATGGGGGCCGGTCATCAGCGTTATGAAAGTAACGGTATACAGCTCTCTCATGCTGTAGTAATAGCTGACTTTATGTTAGCGGATAGTTGGTCGGCAGTTGGCGTCATCAATGGTTATAGCGATGGGGAACAAAAGGTTGGATTTTCCGAGCTTTATTTAAAATATCGCCCGTTAGTCGCATCCAGCATAAAGCCTGAAGTAAAAATAGGGGCATTTTTTCCCGCTCTCTCAGCGGAAAATACCGACGCGGGTTGGTTATCGCCTCATTTTCTGAGTAACTCAGCAATTAATAGTTGGGTGGGTGAAGAACTAAGAACGGGCGGCATCGAAGTAAGTCTACGACAAAATGGCAGGCAAATAAGAAGCCACTGGTCATGGAAAGTATTGGGCAGCGTGTTCAAAGGTAACGATTCCACCGGCACTCTGCTTTCTTGGCGAGGGTTTGCCCTTCACGACAGGCAGTCCGTTTATAATGATCGCGTAAACTTCCTCCCCATTCCCGGCGTCGTCGATGAAGATAAGTTAAACGCACCGGCATGGACTGAACCCTTCAGGGAAATTGACAATCGGTTTGGGTACTACGTAGGAGCTCACTTAGCCTATGCTAGAAAGGCCGAGTTGCGTTATTACTATTACGACAATAATGCAGACCCGAACATTGTTGACCCAGACCGCATTTATGCCTGGCATACGCGCTTTCATTCATTAACACTGCGATATTTACCACGACCTGAGTTAACGGTGTTTTCTCAAGTGCTACTAGGTGACACTTTGATGGGGGAGCATATCGTAGACAACGATTTTTCCAGTGCGTATATCGGTGCGGCATACAACCTAAAGCAATTAGGCTGGGAAGATTTAACTTTAGCCATGCGTGGGGACTGGTATCAGGTGGTAGATAACGATGATGTTATGTATGACCCGAATGGAAGCAGAGGTAACGCCTTTACCGTTAGCGTAAGGTACGACATTACCGCTTATTTATCCGTTAGCACAGAATGGCAATTAAATTCAGGGCATCAGGAGAATTTGCGTTTTTTCCAATCCGACGAGGACTATAGAGAGCAACTATTTCAACTGGCATTCACTGTAACTCTGTAGCGACGCGACTGTTGTTCAGTCCTACCCTTTCGCCACTTCAATTAAATCAAATTTTGTTTCGCTGTCACCTTTCACCATCACCTGACACTGTCCCCAAGAGTTTGGAATTTGCCAGACATGCGCTTCGGCAACCGTGAATTTTTCTCGATGAGTATCACAACGGACTTCAACGGTATCAAGCTCGCCTTGGATGTTGCCAAAAGCAAACTTACTTCGCACAAGAGTGTGGAACCAATTCCCATCACTTCCTATCGTTACGGGCACGGTTAAGTTTTGCTCAGATGCAATAGATTCTTCAATCTGACTAATTAGCGGCGCGATCTCGCCAATACGCGTTTCTTGCGCTTCCATGTCTTGAAGTGTGGTGTAGGATTTTAATGCTTCTGCATAATATCCGCGCTGAGCATCGAGTATGATTTTTCTTTGAAGGGCGTATGCCACATAATCTTCATTAAACACCATGTTATTGAAGCGCTTACTACCGTTGCTGGCAAGTAATCGCGTTAGGCTTTGCGCTTCCCTCTCTACGTCGCCTTGTTTGCTCGCTATATGAGACTCCAAGTTTAGCAACCACGTATTTTCATAGCGGTTTAGCGTATCCCAAGCTAGAAGCTCTTTAAGTGCTTCATCAGCCGCGTCAACATCACCCGCATTAAAGCGCTCGTCTGCGTCTTTATAAGCTTTAATAAATTTGCGTGTGGCACCGCTTTTTCCGCTTATAGCGAAATCCATTTGGACTGCTTGATGACACTGCTGGGTAGGTTCGCCATCTTTGATCGCGGGGTTATATTGCCATTTCTTAACCGCTGACAGTGCACTGCGTTTGAAAGAAGGGCTTCCAAAGAAGTCTTCTACAACAGGGTCTTTCACTCTGCCTTCTTCGTCGATAACGTAGCTTAGCCTAACCCAACCTTCTCGGCCTTTTCTAATGGCTTGAGATGGGTATTTAGGATCGACACGTTTCAAAGGCGTCGCTGGTGTAAATGCGCTTATGCGCTCTACTTCATCAGCTTTCGATTCTGCGAGCGCTTTTTCTTCAAGATCATCACATGGGATACTCAGTTCCTGTGCAGCTGCACTTGCCGTGAAACCTGTCGCGAGCAAAGCCGCTAAAACGAGCGATGGTTGGGTTCGCTTAACAATATTTTCGTGGGCTGAATATTCTGTTCTCAATGCTTTTTTCCATAAATCCTGTTTCATATTTATCATCCTTAATAATTGCTAAACATTACGAGTGAATTGGCGCTAATTCTATTTTTTAGACGAACTCTCAAGTGACGCATCGGGTACGTTTTTGATCATCATTTGTTCTTTGCGTTTCATCATCATCTTGGCAAGCCTACGCATGCTAACCGTGGTGTCTTTTTCATCTACAATATCGACACCTAGCAAGCGTTCGAGCAGGTCTTCTAGCGTAAGCACCCCTTCTAAACCGCCGTACTCGTCAACCACCAGTAACATATGCACGTGCTTATTGATGAAGTGCTCGAAGGTGACTGACAGCGGCATAGTGTTTAACACGGTAACCATATCTTTTGCGTATTCAGAAAGCGGCTTATCAGTGTTACCTCTGGCTTGTGCCACCAATAAATCAGAACGCATAACAAAGCCGGTAATGTTTTCTGAGTCGCTGTCTTCAAACACAGGGATACGAGAAAATTCTATATTGGCGTGCTTGTGGAAAAAGCCTTCTACCGTCATCGACTCCGACACTTTAAATAGCGCCGTGCGGTGGGTAATCGCATCTTTCACTTTCAGCTCGTGCAAACTTAACAAGCTTTGCAGAAACGCCGCTTCGTGATTCGCTAGCTGACCTTCTTGCCCCGACAACTCTGCCATGGCGTGAAGCTCACTACGGCTTAACCCGCGAAGTGGACTGTCTTCTTTAAAGCCTTTCGTCATTAGCTCAGACATTTTAACGAACGGCATAAGTACAATTGAAAGGTATTTAAGAAAATATGCGGTTACTGGCGCTAGTGTTCGCCAATAGGTTGCACCAAGTGTTTTAGGGATAATCTCAGAAAAAATAAGAATAAGGAGTGTAAGGACTGCTGAAATAACGCCTAGATAGGCGTCACCAAATACTGCTGCCGCTTGCGCACCTGCCCCGGCAGCCCCCATAGTATGAGCAATAGTGTTCAGCGTTAATATTGCTGATAAAGGCGTATTTATATTATCGGTTTGTTTACGTAGTAGCGCACCACTGGCTTTGCCCTCTTTCTCTAACACAGAGATATAAGCGGACGAAACACTCAGAATCACAGCCTCTGCAATGGAGCACAAAAAAGAAAAGCCCAGTGCAATGAAGACGTACACAATAAGTAAAAGCATGTAGTTATTCCAAGCGTCCTTGTAGGTTTAAACGCGTTTTAATTTTAATAAGTTGAACGACTATTATGGATAATAGAGCGGGATATACAAGCGCTCTATGAATATCATTTGAGCGCTTTATTATGAAAGGCATCCGCTGGGCTACTGTTAGCCGCAGCACGCCGAATGTTGCTCTTGGTTATGACGGTGTTGCTGCAGCTTTTTCAGACCCAGCCTTAACATTAACCCCGCCAATAAAATCGCGCATAGCCCATAAATCACCTGAACGTCTGCACCGTGCTCATGAACATGGCTTTGCGTTTTGATCATAGAGGCTAAAGAAAACGAAGCTACTAGGTAGTTCAGTGCGTAACCAAAACCAATACTCGCAGAGATAACACTGAAAAGGTAAAGCACTAACGTTCGCGTGCCCATTTCTTGTTTGATCATTCCCATCGTTGATACGTTAGTGGCTGGTCCCGCCATT
>Ga0208059_1000227_pt1 | contig 13120 bp, 10 predicted proteins | sample DeeseametaMP0959_FD_184199 | JGI IMG/M metagenome (GOLD analysis project Ga0208059, IMG submission 184199) | Marine microbial communities from the Deep Indian Ocean - MP0959 (SPAdes) | ecosystem: Environmental > Aquatic > Marine > Oceanic | place: East of Madagascar, South Indian Ocean...
TGAATATTAAACTTGGGAAGTAATTTTCCTAGTTACAGCTAACGCGTTAAATATTCCGCCTGGAGAGTACGATCGCAAGATTAAAATTTAAAGGAATTGGCGGGGATCTGCACAAACGGTGGAGCATGTGGTTTAATTCGATACACCGCGCAAAACCTTACCAACTCTTGCTATGTAAGAATAAGTTTAATAAACTTAGGATAGTATTTATGTAAGTAAAACTATTTATTTTTTTTATATTTAATTATATTACTTCTTACACAGGTGTTGCATGGCTGTCGTCAGTTCGTGTCGTGAGATGTTTGGTTAATTCCTTTAACGAACGCAACCCTCATTTTTAGTTGTTAACAGAATATTTTATTGCTGAACACTCTAAAAAAACGGATAATTCAATAAATTATAGGAAGAAGAGGATGACGTCAAGTCTTTATGACCTTTATGAGTTGGGCTACACATGTGCTACAATGGAAATGACAAAAAGAAGCAATAACGTAAGTTGGAGCAAATCTTTAAACATTTTCTTAGTTCGGATTGTTCTCTGAAATTCGAGAATATGAAGCAGGAATCGTTAGTAATCGTGAATCAGCACGTCACGGTGAATATGTTCTCAGATCTTGTACACACCGCCCGTCACACCCCGAAAATTTATTGTTCTTGAAATTATTTCATAACTTTTAATTTTTTATATATAAAGTAATATGTATTTATATTATGGTTTGTAAAAAGTTGAAGCAATTGTTATAATTAGAGTATAATAAGTAATTGAGGTGAAGTCGTAACAAGGTGGCCGTAGGGGAACCTGTGGCTGGAAAAAGTCTTTTAATAAAATTAAAAGTTTGCAGTTTTTATCTTAAAATTAAAAAATTACACAAGAAAAATATATGTTATTATCGCCATTTGAACAATTTGAATTAAGGTTATTTTTACCTATTTCATTTAATGAAGTAAACATTTCTATTAGTAATACTACTGTATCTATGGGGTTAGTAGTAGGTACATTTTGGTTGTTATATTATTTAGCAATTCAAAAAAATCCTGAATTAGTTCCAAGAGCTTGGCAAGTAGTTCTAGAGTTTGTTTATGAAACATTATTTAGTATTGTAAAGGATAATACAGGTGGTAAAAAAGGATTAATTTATTTCCCTTTTTTATTTACGCTATTTTCATTTATATTTTTATGTAACGTATTAGGTATGATGCCATATAGTTTTACTGTAACAAGTCATATTTGCATTACATTTGGATTAGCATTTTCTGTATGTCTAGCTTTAGTAGTTATTGGTTTAATGACTCATAAATTAAAATTCTTTAGTTCTTTCTTACCTAAAGGATCACCTTTAGCATTAGCTCCATTATTAATTGGTATTGAATTATTATCATATGTATCACATGCATTTAGTTTATCAATTCGATTATTTGCCAATATGATGGCTGGTCACGCATTATTAAAAATTTTAGCAGGATTTATTTGGATAATGGGTTCAGTAGGTGGATTATTTTATTTAGCTAGTTTAATTCCTTTATCAATTGTATTTGCTTTAACATTTTTAGAAATTGGTATTGCAATGTTACAAGCTTATGTATTCACTGTTTTAAGTGCTATTTACATTAAAGATACATTATATTTACACTAATTTTTAAAATTAAATAATATTTATATACATTATTCATAAAACATGAAAAATATTGATAAATTTTCAACAATTATAAGAAACGGTTATAAATCTGGACTTTCTACAGTTAATGTATTAAATTCTAAGAGTATTATAAATATTTTAAATATATTAAAATATTCTGGATATATATATGGCTTTGAAAATATAGATTCAAAAACTATGAAGGTTTTTTTGAAATATAATAATAATAAACCAGCGATATCAAAAATAAATCAGTTATCTAGTTCTAAAAAAAAGGTTTATATACATATCAAGGATTTAAACCCGCATAACTTAAATTTGTATATTTTATCAACAAGTATGGGTATTATTAGTCATTATGATGCTATTAAATTTAATGTTGGCGGTGAATTATTATTACAGATAGATTAAACAAAATTAAGAAATAAAATCTCTAGTAGCTCAGATGGCAGAGCAGGTGGCTGTTAACTACAAGGTCGTTGGTTCAATCCCAACCTAGAGAGGTTATAGAAATAAAATTATATATAATTTTTAGATTATATATTTAGAAATGTTAAGAGTAACATTAACGTAAATTATGGATACCTAGGCGATAAATTGGGAAAGGACGTAAACAAAAACGAAAGTATATACGTAGAATTATCTTCTGTGATGTATATATATCCTAAAAGAAAACTGATTTTTTAAATCGTAGTAAAATTTACTAAAAAATTAAGTGAACTGAAACATCTAAGTAACTTAAAAAGAAATCAACAGAGAGTCCGTTAGTAATGGTGAGTGAACGCGGATTAGGCCTATAGATTTTTTATTACAAAATGTGATAAGTTTGGAATACTTAGCAATATTGGGTGACAGCCCCGAAACATTTAAAAGTATTTAAAATCTAACGAGTAGAACGGAACATGTGAAATTTTGTTCGAATATAGGAGAACCATCTTCTAAGCCTAATAACTTTTATCGACCGATAGTGTACAAGTACTGTGAAGGAAAGGTGAAAAGAACCCTGGGAAGGGAGTGAAATAGAAATTGAAATAATTTACGGACAAGCAGTTATTGTTATTTAAAATAATGATAGCGTACCTTTTGCATAATGGGTCAGCAAGTGAATTAATATAGCAAATTTAAGTTATTAAACGTAGATATAGCGAAAGCGAGTTTGAATAGAGCGTCAAAAGTTATATTATTTCGACCCGAAATCAAGTGATCTAACCATGAGCAAATTGAACACATGATAACTCATGTGGGAGGATTGAACCCGTGTATGTAGCAAGATACTGGGATGACTTGTGGTTCGGAGTGAAAGGCTAATCAAACTTGAAAATAGCTGGTTTTCCACGAAATCTATTTAGGTAGAGCATCATAGCATGAATTTAAAAGGTAGAGCACTTGATAGGTTAGGGGGGTCCTAAAACCTTACCACGCTTAACTAAACTCCGAATGTTTAAATATCAACTATGGTAGACAGACTATGGGTGCTAAGATTCATAGTCGAAAGGGAAACAGCCCACATCGTTAATTAAAGTTTCTAATTTATGATTAAGTGGAAAAGGAAGTATTAAAATCAATATAATCAGTAGGTAGGCTTAGAAGCAGCCATCCTTTTAAAGAAAGCGTAATAGCTCTCTGGTTTAGCAATTCAGGTTTTAATGCACTTAAAATGTAACGAATCTTAAATCATAAACTGAAATTACGAATAAAATTTTAATAATTTTATGGTAGTGGAACGTTCTGTAAGCTGACAAAGATTAATAGTAATATTAGTTGGAGGTATCAGAATCGATAATGCTGACATGAGTAGCAATAATTAATGTGAGAAACATTAACGCCGAAAATTTAAGGGTTCCCATGCTAGGCTTTTCCACATGGGGTAAGTCGGTCCCTAAGAAGAAAATGATAATTTAATTTGATGGGAAATATTTATAAATAATATACCTTTTCTTAATAAAAACGAGTGACGGTGACAAACGTTTTTTAAAAACTAATGGATTATTTTTAGAAAATTATGTCATCCAGGAAATAGCTCAAAAAGAAAAGACCGTACCGTAAACCGACACAGGTAAATTAGTAGAGTATACTAAGGCGTATGAACGAATTATATTGAAGGAACTCGGCAAAATGACCCCGTAACTTAGGAAGAAGGGGTACCAATTATAAGGCAACTTATAGTTGGTGGCACAGAATAGGGAGTTACGACTGTTTAATAAAAACACAGGACTCTGCAAAATAGTAATATGAAGTATAGGGTCTGACACCTGCCCAGTGCTAGAAAGTGAAATTTAAAAGTATTATGCTTTTTTTTAAGCTCTAGTAAACGGCGGCTGTAACCATAACGGTCCAAAGGTAGCGAAATTCCTTGTCGGGTAAGTTCCGACCTGCACGAACGGTGTAACGATAGCTCCACTGTCTCCAATATAACTTCAGCGAAATTGAATTCTCCGTGAAAATGCGGAGTACTAATAGCTAGACGGTAAGACCCTGTGCACCTTTACTACATCTTTATATTGTTTTAATTCTTAGACTGTGTAGAATAGATGGGACGTTTATGATGTATATTTATATACTAGACAAAAGTGAAATTACCATCCTTTTTAAGCATTAAAACTAACTATATATATTATATAGGACAGTGTATGGTTGGTAGTTTGACTGGGGCGGTCGCTTTCTAAAGAGTAACGAAAGCGTACAAAGGTAAGCTCAAATTGGTTAGAAATCAATTGTAGAGCATAATGGTATAAGCATTACTTGACTGCGAGACTTACAAGTCAAGCAGGGATGTATAAATTTATTTATATGTCGGTCATAGTGATCCGGTGATTCTAAATGGAAAGGTCATCGCTCAACGAATAAAAGGTACGCCAGGGATAACAGGCTAATAACTTCCAAGAGACCATATCGACGAAGTTGTTTGGCACCTCGATGTCGACTCATCACATCCTGGAGCTGAAGGTGGTTCCAAGGGTTCGGCTGTTCGCCGATGAAAGTGGTACGTGAGTTGGGTTTAGAACGTCGTGAGACAGTTTGGCCCCTATCTACTATTAGTGTTAAAGAATTGAGAGATGCTGACTCTTGTACGAGAGGATCGAGAAGGGTGTACCAATGGTGTATTAGTTGTTTTTCCAAAAGCATTGCTAAGTAGCTACGTACATAAGATATAATTACTGAAAACATCTAAGTAAGAAGATCATCTCAAAATAAGTTCTTTTAATAAATGGAAGAAGACTACTTCCTCGATAGGTAATATGTATAAATTTTGTAAAAAATTTAGCTAAATTATACTAATATAATAAATAGATACTCTTAACATAAATATATATCTATTAGAAATACTTTTAAGTAAACAATGAATTAAACTAACACAATATTTGCAATAAAATTATTGCTTTAATAAAATCTAAATCAATTATAAAAAATTTATATGGACAAAATAGATATATGTAAAAGAGTGACAGGTATACAGTTTGAACTTAATGAACTGTTAAATTGTGATTTAAATCACTACCGTCAAATGATTAACGATGACTATATAAATTTTTCATCAAATTTGTATTATTCCTATTACCAAGCTTCTTTAAGAATTTGGGTAGATAGTACACAATATACCACAGGTTGGTATGATACTTTTAAGTATAACTTATTACACAAACTAATTTTTTTATACCCACAACATATGTATACACTTAATTCATTAATATGGGATATTAAGTTACAACTTTTACTAGCTAAAGGTTATTTATTTAATACAGTAAAAAGTAATAATTGGACATCATATAATATTTTTGGACCTTATGATGGACAGATGACATTTCAAGATGGTCATTCTCCAATTATGGAAGGTATTTTAGGATTACATCATGATATTATGTTTTTCATGGTTGTAATTTTAATTTTTGTATGTTGGATGTTAGGATCTATTTTATATAATTTCAACCACAATAAAAATGCTATGGCTACATATAATACTCATGGTACAGTTATTGAAATTGTATGGACATTAATACCAAGTTTCTTACTAATTATTATTGCTATTCCTACATTCGCATTATTATATTCTTTAGATGAAGGTATTGAACCTACATTAACATTAAAAGTGATTGGTCACCAATGGTACTGGTCATATGAAATAGCTTATTCGTATACAGAAGCACAATCAGCTGCTACAGCTTCAGCAGATAGTACTGTATTACATACACCTGAAGCTATGAAGTCTTTTTTATTAGAAAGTAAGCAAGTTAAAAATGTAGCAGATGCTTCATTAGATAATATTGCTAATTATACAAAATTTTTTGTAGCAGATTGGATTAATTATGTAGGATCTAAATTACCAAATAGTTTTAAAACAACAACTGCAAACGATATGTCATGGGTTGCATGCCATGGATGGGATATTAGTGCGCCAAATGCAGAAGTTGCTGAATATATTAACAATGAATTATTACCAAAAAATCAATTAAGATACCAAGAAGTAACAAGATGGATTTTCTGGCCTACTAAGCATGTTTCATTATTAAATGATGCATTTGCAGCAGCTAATAGTGATTTTGTTTTATTTAACAATAAACATTTAATGTGCACACCTGTACATACACCTGTTGTATTAGATACATCAATTGAATTAGTAACAAAAGATTATAATATTGCTTTTGATAGTTTTATGATTCCTGAAAAAGAATTAGATAATCCTTTACAATTAAGATTATTAGAAGTTGATGCACCTGTTTTATTACCTATTGATACTCATATCAGAGTATTAGTTTCATCAGCGGATGTTTTACATAGCTGGGCAGTTCCTGCTTTAGGTGTTAAGTTAGATGCAGTAGCTGGACGTTTAAACCAATTAGCTGTTTATATTAACAAAATTGGTACTTACTATGGACAATGTAGTGAGATTTGTGGACCAAATCATGCATTTATGCCTATTGTTATTCATGGAGTAACATGGAACGATTTTGAAGAATGGTTAGCATCATTTGATTAAGCTACAAAATCTTAATATTATAAAAAACAATTAGTTTAGTTAATCATAATTTTATAGGAACCACCCGATAACACTTTGACCTCGATTCGTGAAATTATAAAATGCCGTAAATACTTGTTAATGGGAAAGACGGTTTTAACTAAACTCACAATAATATAAATTATATTCAATTATTAAAATAAAAAATAACATAGAAACATGTCAATTTGGTTACAAGCTATTTTATTTGGTACAGCTCTTTTCACAAAAGAAATCTACCAAGCAAACGAAGAAGCAGTAGTTGCAGCAATGTTTGTATTATGCGTATCTTTCGGTTACAAACTAATTAGTGAAAGTATTGGTAATGCTTTATTAGAAAAAGCATCATCAATTTATCAATTATTTTTAGTAAGTTGGAAAATTAAGCAGGATATATATTATGAAACATATAAATGGTTTTCATATACAGAATCAATTTTAAATTTAGTAAAAAACTTTATCTCAAGTATCGAATCATTAATTAACTCTGAGTTAAAAGATTCTTCTTTATTAGAAGATAGAAAAGTTTGGGAACGTAACATCGTTTTAGAAAACATTAAGTTACAAATGAATGATATTGTTAATAAGGAATTATTCTTAACTAAATTTTTATTAGAGAAATTTACAACAACTGTTTATAGTAACATCGAATATGTTGCTACAGATTGGAATTCTACAGATGTAGATTTATTATTAGATAATCAAATTAGAATTTTAGAACAGTTAAAAAAATAATTTTTTAACAAAAAATGTTATATAATTTTAAATATTTAGGCTGTGATACTAATTGGATAGATTTTACAAATATATTTGATAAATTAGAAATTTTTATATTTCTTAAATTATTTAATTTGGTTTGTTTAGTATATTTAGGATATCTTTTAAAGATTTCAATTTATGGTAAATTAATTAAAGAAATTTTTGTAAATTTGTTGATTTATGTATTGCAGACTACTTTAATGGTAATAAGTTTAAATAACATAATAAAAATAAACATAAATTTATTATATATACCTATATGTGTTTACATTATACTATGTATATATACATTTATTATATTTTTTTTTCTAAATATATTAAAAATTAGAAATAATTTAAGTTTAATATTTCTTAGTAGTACTTCTTTAAATTTTGGTTACGTAGGTGGTTCGATATTAGTATTTTTATATAGTATTTCCGATGTTATAAGTATTATTAACTTATTTAGTATTGGAAGTGTTTGTTTTTTATATACTGTTGGTATTTATAACAGTTCAAATAATAAAACATTTAATGTAAAATTAATTTTTACTTTACCATTATTATATACACTAATAATATTTATTTTATTTAGATATTTTAGTATTTTATCTGCATTAGAACCAATTATTTTAAAAATATTTCCTTTATTATCATTCCTATTTTTAAAAATAGGAATAATATCATTAGGATTAAATTTCAAACCTTATAAACCTAAATTTTTAAAAGTATTAAAAGAACTTTGGTTTAAAATTATAATTTTTAATAAATATATAATATTACCTATATTTACAATGCTAATTATAGCCTTGTTGCGTAAATATAACATTACTCATACAGTAACAAAATCACAGTTTGATATTATTCAAGCATTATCATTCTGTCCGATAGCGTTCAATCTTATTTATATAAATTCATTTTTATATAAAGAACTAGATTTTTACAAATTAATAAATAGTATTTTACTAACATTGTTAATATCAACAATACTATTAGTTACATTTTTATATTTTATGGTATAGAGTTGTATCATAAGATATTATTTCGGTAAGGGTGTATAGCTCAGTTGGTTAGAGCACCAGACTTTTAATTTGGGTGTCTTGGGTTCGAGCCCCAATACACCTACCGTACAATATATATATATTACTAAAATTTCAATTTATAAAATTACATGCGATTAGGAAAGAATAAATTATTCGAAGTTTTTAACATGTTATTAATTGATTATCCTGTACCTACAAACTTAAATTTCTTTTGGAATTTTGGAGTTTTAGCAGGATTAACACTTGTTGTTCAATTATTAACAGGTATTTTTGTAGCTATGCATTACACACCTCATGTAGATTTAGCATTTAACAGTGTTGAACATATTATGCGTGATGTTAATAATGGATGGTTAATTAGATATATGCACGCAAATGGTGCATCTATGTTTTTCATAACAGTATATGCTCATATGTTCAGAGGTTTATACTATGGATCATATATGGCTCCTAGACAAGCTGTTTGGGGAGTTGGTGTAGTAATTTATATTTTAATGATGGCTACTGCATTTTTAGGATATGTATTACCTTGGGGACAAATGAGTCTTTGGGGTGCTACAGTTATTACTAACTTATTTTCAACAATTCCATTTTTAGGTGACGATATTGTTGCATGGTTATGGGGAGGATTCTCTGTAAATAATGCTACTTTAAATAGATTTTTTAGTTTACATTATCTATTACCTTTTGTTATAGCTGCTTTTTCAGGTATACATATTATTGTATTACACCAACATGGTGGTAACAATCCATTAGGTATTTCTGCAAAAACAGATTTAACACCGTTTTATCCTTATTATTATACTAAAGATTTATTTGCAGTGGTATTATATTTTATACTATTTTCAATTTTAGTATTCTTTTATCCTAATTTATTAGGACATCCTGATAATTATTTAGTAGCTAATCCAATGGTAACACCACCTCATATCGTACCTGAATGGTACTTCTTACCAATGTATGCGATCTTAAGATCAATTCCAAATAAGATTGGAGGTGTAATTGCTATGGGAGCTGCTATTGTAGTATTATTAGCATTACCTTTCTTAAATATTTCAAAAGTACGTAATAATAATTACAGACCATTATTCTCATTCTTCTTCTGGTTATTTGTTTTAAATAGCTTAATTTTAGGTTGGGTAGGTGGTAAACCTGTTGAAACACCATTTATTGAATGTGGTCAAATTGCTACAGTGTACTATTTTGCATTCTTCTTTGTAATTATACCAGCAATTGGTTACTTAGATAACTGGGCTGCAAAAACACAACAGCAATTTGCATTAAAACATTCAGGTAATAAGATGTACCTTTAAATAGAATTAAATTAAAAAATTAAAAAGATGGTTGTAACGATTAAACTAAGTAGTTTTAGTGTTATAGCGTTGGAAAAGGCTTTTAATAATTTTAAAAACTTAATTAATTCAAAAACATCTATATCAGTTAATGATAGTATGTTTTCATTGAGTAATTTAAAATATGTTAGATTACCTAAAAAGAAAACAGTTATAACAATATTAAAATCACCACATATAGATAAAAAGGCTAGAAATCAACTAGCCACTATTTCTCATAATAGGTTAATTGTACTTAAACTTGATAATATAGATTCGTCTTTTGATAAAAAAGATTTTTTAAAATTAGAAAGTCTTTTGTATAATTTAAAAAATTTATCTATTAAAGTAAAATTTAACAAAAAATTGTAAAAATTAGTACTACATCATAGTAGTCATTATAGATTCCTCGTAAAACACGTATACTTTTATTGCCAATTAAAAAAAACACAATAACAAAATGTATTTAAAAAAATATAATCCGGTAACTCCTTCTTCAAGACAGAAAATTACAATTAGTAGGGATAACTTGTGGAAAGGTAAACCATTTAAATCTTTAACTGTTGGTAAATTGAATAAAGCGGGTAGAACAAGTTCTGGTAGAATTAGTGTTTGGCATAAAGGTGGTGGTCATAAGCGTAAATATAGATTTATTGACTTTTCACGTTCTAAGTCAGAACCAGCTATTGTTCATAGATTAGAATATGATCCTAATAGAACAGCGTACATTGCATTAATTCAATACATAAGTGGAGAATTTTCGTATATTTTAGCACCTCATAACATTAAACAAGGGGATATTATAACTGCTAATAATAGTACTACAAGTAATTCAATGGCTGTTGGTAATTCATTACCTTTAAGGTTAATACCCGAAGGTATAAAAATACATAACATTGAAGTGCGTCCTGGTAAAGGTGGTAAGCTATTAAGGGCTGCTGGAGCTTTCGGTTCTATTATAAAAAAAACAGATACACATGCTGTGGTTAAAATGCAGTCAGGTATTAATAAATTATTACCACTAGAATGTATGGCTACTGTAGGAATTGTTTCTAATTTAAATAATTATTCTAAAGTTTTAGGTAAAGCAGGTGCTTCAAGATGGCGTAATAAAAGACCTACAGTTAGAGGTGTTGCGATGAATCCTATTGATCATCCCCATGGAGGAGGTGAAGGTAAAAAATCAGGACATCGTCAATTAGTAACCCCTTGGGGTAGACTAACTAAAGGTGTAAAAACACGTTCTAAACAAAAAAAGAATAATAAAAGTTTATTATACAATTAATAAAGTAAAGATAAACCTACGGGATGTAGCGTAGCTGGTTAGCGCATCTGTTTTGGGAACAGAAGGTCACGTGTTCGAATCACGTCATCCCGATAAATATTACATGGGTGAGTAGTGGGACTTGAACCCACAACTTTCAAATTCACAATTTGGCACTCTACCGATTGAGTTATACCCACCCGTTTATACAACTGCCGAATTAGCTCAACTGGTTAGAGCAGCTGTCTTGTAAACAGCAGGTTGTCAGTTCAAGTCTGATATTCGGCTTCTATTTAATAAAATTTTTAAGAGAGAGTAGTTCAACGGTAGAATAATGATCTCCAAAGTCATTGATAAGGGTTCAAATCCCTTCTCTCTTGCTTCAATAAATATAAAGCAAAATACTTTGCAAGACGGAATAGTTCAATTGGTAGAACGGTAGAATCATAATCTATATGTTGAAGGTTCAAGTCCTTCTTCCGTTAAACAATACTCTTAAATTAAAATAAAATACTATTCATGTCAAAATCAATAAAAAGTAATATTAAATTTAATGCTTTTGCTACAAAAGTAACAGCAGGTCCACCTATAGGTCCTATATTAGGACAGCAAGGTATTCCTATAATGGATTTTTGTAAGGCATTTAATAATGAAACAGTAAGTTTCAATAAAGATATACCATTACGTGTACAAATGACTGTTTATACTGATAAAACATATAAGTATAATGTGTTATTACCATCAGTAATGTTCTTTGTTAAACATATTCAAGCACATACTGGTAAAAAAGATATATCAATTTTATGGGTATACGAAATAGCCCGTGTTAAATCAAAAGACTTTAAAGGTTATGATATAAAATCTATTTGTAAGATGATATTATCTACTTTAAAATCAGGTAATATTAGTGTATATTAATAACCTATGGAGTATCGCCAAGTGGTAAGGCATCGGTTTTTGAGATCGACATTCAAAGGTTCGAATCCTTTTACTCCAATATTAAACAATAGTGCTTGTAGCTCAATTGGAAGAGCATTAGACTACGAATCTAAAGGTTGAGAGTTCGAGGCTTTCCAAGCATATTTATAAAATTTTAGGAAGTTAGCTCAGATGGTAGAGCATCTTGTTTACACCAAGAATGTCATCGGTTCGATTCCGGTACTTCCTATTTAGCATTTTTTAATTAATTATTATATAAAAAATAATATCACAAATGAAAAAAAATTTTGAAAATTTAGAAGACTTAGTACAAGTTTTAAATGCGTATAACAGTCTAAACAAGTCAGATAGTTTATACATGCAGTTAAATTTTAACAATGCTTTTATAAAAAGTAATAAATTCTTAGATTTAACATTATCACTACCATATTCTGGTAAAAATGATACAGTATTAGCAGTAATTGGTTCTACTGAAGATGAATTTTTTGCTAAACAAAATGGGATATCTATAACAGGTATTACAGAACTACAAGATGCCTTAAATAATAAGACAAAAATAGACCATTTAATTTGTAATTCTACTCATTTAAACACTTTAAATCCAATTTTGTTAAGCTTAGGATATGCAAATTTACTACCTAGTAAAGCTAAAGGTACATTAACAACTGATGTAAAAAAATCTATAAATTTCTTTAAAGAAACAAGTATTTTTATAAAACAAAAAACACCTAAAATGCTTTATTTAAAAGTAGGTGAATTATCGTATAGTTTAGATATGATAAAATCTAATATAGATTATACTTTAAATAAGATTTATACAGATGTAGCTAGTACTAAAAGTAGCTCTAAAACACCTAATATATTAGGTATTACAGCACATAATAGTCCAATGTTGTATGTTTCCTTATAGTAAGTCAAAAACATATAAGGACCTGTAACTCAGCGGTTAGAGTGTACGCTTGATAAGCGTAAAGTCAACAGTTCAAATCTGTTCAGGTCTATGTATTATTAATTATAATAAAAAACAATAATGTCAACTATAAACCAAGTTATAAAAAGTCCTAGAAGAAAACCAAAACGTAAATCTAAATCATTAGATCTACAGGGTAATCCTCAAAAAAGAGGTGTTTGTTATAAAGTTTACACAATTACCCCAAAAAAACCTAATTCGGCTT
>Ga0208059_1000228_pt1 | contig 13073 bp, 10 predicted proteins | sample DeeseametaMP0959_FD_184199 | JGI IMG/M metagenome (GOLD analysis project Ga0208059, IMG submission 184199) | Marine microbial communities from the Deep Indian Ocean - MP0959 (SPAdes) | ecosystem: Environmental > Aquatic > Marine > Oceanic | place: East of Madagascar, South Indian Ocean...
AGCAAGCCGATGTTCGTCGGTGCAGCCAGGGTGAATCAGATAACGGCGGAATTGAGAGTGCAGCCAATAGGTCCTGTGATCGAATAGCTTCAGCAAGGGAGCAGAGATTGGGCGGAAGGCACGCTTACTCACAGTTCTTCATATATCATCTCGCCTTCAGACTCGCGCAGTGCAATCTGTTCTAGCCTCTGCGGAGTACCGTACGGCGCCAAAGGATGCATGAGAGAAGAATCGAGAAGTTCTTCGGCCACAAACCGCAGCAGGTTTGCAGCTCTGGTGTATTCTAAGAAGTCTTCCGTGTTGAGTCCGCCTTGACCGCTCTGAACCAGCTCCTCGGAAAGGTAGTCGAGGGGTCCTGACAACAACACCAATTCAGCCGTTTTGCAAGAGAGCATGGACGCTTCCCTACTCACCTAGTGGCTGCAGCATGTGACGAAACCGATGCGGAAAGGAGAGGTCTGTCCAGAGGCGCACTTCCGTCGCGTTCAGAAGCGCATCGTGCAGGAAGCGCTTGTACTTGAGCATCTCGACGGCATCCAACATGAATTTGCGAACCAGGTAGTCGTGGCGTGAGGGGCTGGCTGTCATGTTCAAGACCGCGCATCTGATCATATGCGCTCTCGGATGGTCGTACATCGGCACCTTGAGATTCAGCGTGGCCGCCATGAACTCAGTCGTCCACTCCTCGTTCGAGTGATCTTCTGCGTAGGGCAGCAGAAGTGCCCACGCAAGCTTCATCATTTCAAAGCCGAAGAGTTGAGTTTTTGCCATGACGATGCGCCCGTTGCCAAAGTCCAGTGGGATATCCAGCCAGCGGCAAGTTTGCCCGCATGTCACAAGAAAGAACGCTTGTGTGTGTCGAAGTTGCAATTTAGAGAGGGAACCGTCGAGCTCCTTTGCCGCAAGTAATTGATGAGCAAAGTGAGGAGAGAAGCCTTGGCCTATCGCTCCATGCATCTGGTAACCTGACTCGAAGAGGAAAGAGATGGCCGGATGTTGGAGGATGTGCGCGGCGTGGCGACGCAGCGAGTCAAAGTCATCTTCAACGTATCTGAGACCTAAAGGCCAGAACTTGGCGAGAGCGGGATTGTTCAGCGCGAGCAGTTCCCAAGGTGGCTGCAACTGCTCTGATCTGGGTCCGATGGTCGTCCACTCCGACATGAAGGCATGTTGCCCTTCCAAATCAGTGCTGCCCGCAAGCGCGACTTCGATTTCACTGTAGGCGTGCAGTATGTGCATCAGCGGACGTCAACACTGTGAACCAAAGACCTGTCTCTGCTCACCCAGCGGAGCCTAGTCGAAATTCCAACTGATCCGCTTCCGAAGCAACGTCAGACCACTTATCCCAATTCTTTCCCATCGCGATCTCGCCGCCTTTCAGCCATTCGGGAAGTGAGATGCTGAGAAAAGACGTTTCGGGCCAGACGATCGATGAGCTACTGATTTCATGCAGGTTCTGCAGCTCTGAAGCGGCGAAAGAGCGGATGGCGTTTGCATGGATGTGATCAGCAGTCGGAGGCTTGACAGGTTCTGGGCGAGAACGTGAAAGATCACTACTGCCAGCAGCAGTCATTGCCGAGGACGAAGAGGCCTTGCCACTTGTGTCCGATGCGCTGGCAGGCGAGGAGCTTGTCTGCTGAAGAATGAATGATGCCAATGTATTCTCTCCTTCCGTCGCAGGACTCTCGGCAGAGAGGAGATTGAAGAGATCCCAAGCTGTGAGGTCCATTTGCTCATCTTGAGCTCTTTTGCGAAATATGATAGGCTCCTTTTCTCGCGCTGCTCTGACCTTCTCCTTTGACAAGCTCGCGATAGCAGCACTTGCGTCCACATGGGCTGTCGCCTTTCCTTTGCTAGGCGTAGAGGCTCGGCCGCTGACTTTCTGCTGCTCTCGCTTCTGCCTCAGCCGATCTCGAAAAGTGAGGTAGCTGATCCCGGCTGCCTGAAATCTCTCTTTCTCGATTTTGGACAGTCTCCCAGTCTTGAGGAGCCGGTCATCTCTCGTGCATTCGACTCCAACGCGAAGGCAGTGTTGGCATGGCTGCTCCCGGCTGCACTTGCTCCGCAGTCGTCGGCATCGGTCACAAGGCCTCAAAACATCCTCGCGTGATGCATCTCGCGGACGCAAAACTTCTTGGAGCCTCCGGCTCTCGTCGAAATCCATCTTCTTGCGTTATCGTGGTTGATCTTGTCCTTGTGGGAACGCCCTCGGCCTGGCTTGCATGACTAGACACAAGGAAAGCTCCGAGAAACGAGGCTTTCTTGCGCCTTGCAGCGAGAGTCGACGCTGAATTGGCGAGAGTCGACGCGGAATTGGCGAGTTACAACGTCAAGGTCGCAGGTGTCGGTCGCTCTGAACTCGTCGTGAGGTGTTCGAGTGAGTGATTCGACGTGAGACGTAAAGGAGCCTCGACGGTCGAACGATCGAAAAACGGACCAATCGATGATCGAGGATCGTTGTCCCGCGCGTGTGCACAGGCCGCCGGCGTCTGATCTGATCTCTCCGACTGCGACTGAAAAGTTAGATATGAGATCTGAACTCTGAAGTCAAGACCCAAGTCCTTGGTCTATAAGAGCGCACGTTATGGAGGTCTGAGAGATAATTTGACACTCATTCCAGTACTTCATCAATTGATTCTGCGTGGTGACAAAGTCGCGATCCCCCTGGGCGTTATGCAGCCCAGTCACGCGATGAGTCGAGTGCCTCGCGCAAAGATGCGATGACTGCTTCGATGATAATTGGACAAGTATACTACAGCATACCATCATATCTCATCACCTGGGTTTCATCTACGAGATTGACCTGGGCCGTGTGAGGCCGTGGCTGACGTGCTCTGCTGGGGAGACTTTGAGCAGTGAAGACGCATGCTTGGACTCCGTCTAATCTGATAAGAGTCAAATCCTCAAAGTCTCACAAAAGGACAAGACAGCCTCTGTCACACGCTGATGTTAGCCCGTGGCAGAAGGCAATGTCAGACTGCAAGTACAGTACCCGGGCCCAAATCCCCCTTCCCTGTGTAAAGTGAAAAGGAGCCTCCAGAGTAGTCCAGAGTCCGGACCGTAATCCTTTTCCCATTCCCCCACCATGAGCAGACTGCGGTCCAAAGATATGCTTGATGAGCGATCGATTGCTTGCAGGGCATGCTGTCCAATGTCCATGTATTGGAAGACCTCGTCGTAGGATGGGATCTGCGCAAGAATCTTTCGCTGTCAGGCTGTCGCTGGCTTGTACTGTACATACGTGGTACATACATATGCCGGTATGGAACTGGAACGTCAAAAGCCATCCCACGTGTGCAGCTGTGCAGGCAGCGGGGCAACATCAAGTGCGACAATCGCACGCTCTGATGACTCATGACAGCATGACAGCCCACAAGATGTTCGGATTCGCGACACTGCATATGAAACATACCAGCGCAGCAGACTGCAGAGCAGAGCAGAGCACAGCGCAGCACGCAGTTTTACGTAACTGTACTGCGCACGGCACGCACGGCATTTTCTGATCTTGCCACCTGTCGTTGATCGAGTGAGATTGTGTGTCCTGTCGTGTCTTGGACTCTTGGGACTTGGGTGTCTTGTTGACGTTGTTGGTCGACCAAGAGCAGGCTGGGTTGGTCAGCACGGCGAAATCAGCGGGGCGAGAAGCGGGGCAAGACAGAGCTTGATTTCACTTCATCTCGGAGGCTCCGAATTTCTCTGATCCAGTGCCCCAAACCCTGCCCTCTGTCAGGAACTTGGCGCAATTCATTTTCGCAGAGAGATTTGCCGTTCGCCGTGGTTCTCCTAGCGTCATAGCGGGTGTGGGCCGCGGGTCGATCCTTCACGTTGAGCCTCCGTTCCTATATCCATGCTGCTCCTGCCCAAAAGTATATGACGAACAAAGTTTCAGACCGGTGCGTTTCTCAGGTATGTAGTCGGTCGAGCCGGCACAGTAGCCTGAGAACGAAAGAAGTGATGATTCAGGATTGGCTGACTGTACTTAAAGACGCGGGCGGTGGTAGTGCTCATACCCATCAGTGACCGCCACCCCGCTCTCCTTGTCCTCATTCTCATCCTCGTCCTCGCCCTCCGATAACATCGCAAACGACCTCCTCCTACTCCCAGAAGGTCTGCTCTAATACCACACTGGTGAGGCAACGTCGTTCACTGAACAGAGGAATTTTGTTGGCTGACTACTCTTAACTCACAGCCAAGATGCGCTCAGCGAATCTCCTCCTCGTCATTTCAGCTTTGGCAGCTACCACGACCCTAGCTGCCCCAGCAGCAGCAGCGGGTCAACTCAGCGCAGAGGCCCTGATGGAGCGACAAGCATTCGGCTACGGCGCCAGCTCTTCAGCGGCTGCTGCAGCAGCGGCGGCGACAAAGAGACAGATGGTCATTCACGGTGCTGCGTTCGAACAGGGAATCGCCGCACAGACTAATCCCGCGTTGGTGAAAAGGCAAGCATTCGGTTACAGCGTCAACTCGCCAGCGGCTGCTCAAGCGACCAAGAGGGCCGAGCTCGAGCCTAGGCAGATGGTCATCCACGGGCACGCGGAGGAGAACAAGGTTGTGGCAGCTGCTCCTGCACTGAAAAAACGACAAGCGTTCGGCTACAGCGTCAACTCACCGGCAGCTGCTGCCCAGACAACCAAAAGGGCGGATCTTGAGCCCAGGCAGATGGTCATCCACGGACACGCAGAGGAGGAAAAGGCTGCGGCCGCTGTCGATGCGTTGGTGAAAAGGCAAGCATTCGGGTACAGCGTCAACTCGCCAGCTGCTGCTCAGGCGACCAAGCGAGCAGAGCTCGAACCTAGGCAGATGGTCATCCATGGCCACGCCGAGGAGGAGAAGGCTGTTGCAGCTGCCGATGAATTGAAGAAGCGACAAGCATTCGGCTACAGCGTCAACTCGCCGGCAGCTACTGCTCAGGCGACAAAGAGGGCCGAGCTCGAACCTAGGCAGATGGTCATTCATGGACACGCCGAGGAGGAAAACGCTGCGGCTGCGGCGGTAAAGGGAGCAGAGGCTAGTGTCATCAACCGTCGGCAAATGGTCATTCACGGAGATGCAGTCGACCATTAGACTGCTGCAAGCGTAATGTAGAGTCTCCCTTTTGTAATTTTGTCTTGTCTTGTTGCACTTCATTTGACACCTTGGTGCATCTATCTGCGTAGCCGCGTCTGCTCATACTGAGCTTGAGCCTGTGCATTGAGCATGGAAGGGCAGATCTAGAGCTCCGGAGATGTATGCAGCTGGTCTGTGTGGAAGAACATTTACTTGCGTGGTGCAAGAATACAGTTTGACGGTTTCGGGCATGCGCTCGTTCATTCACTGAGCACGCGAAGCGATCCTTTTCTTTTCATTCATGATTGACTGGCAAATGTCCTGATGGGATCGATCAGCCCTCGCTTAGGCGGCAAGAGCTACAAAGGCGCCGGCAACGGCAGCGGCAACGAGAGCAGCGCCACCAGTGACCTTGGCAGCGGCGTTAGGCGCGTCAGTGGAACCACTTCCTGCGTTGCCACCAGCACCGGCAGTCTGGGTAGCAGCGGCGGCAGTAGCGCTGCTGAAGGCAGAAGAAGCTGCACCCGGGTTGGCCTCAGTGTTGGCAAGGACCGCGTCGATGACGTGCACGACACCGTTGTTGGCGAGAACGTCAGTGCGGACAATCCTAGCGGTGGCGTTACCGCTGCTGACGGTAAGACCGCCGTCAGCCATCGCAAAGGTGAGGTTGTTGCCCGAGGCGGAGACGGCAGAGGTGACGGCGTTGTCGCCAGTCAAGAGGCTCGAGTAAGCAACGGTGCCGCTGTGAGAGCAAGCGAGGATTAGCCACACGTCATGCGCGCAGGAAGGAAATGCTGTTTACTCACTTGATGACGTGGGTGGCAAGGACGTTGGCGAGCTGCTCGGGGGTGGCAGCAGAGATGGCCGACTGAGCCGCTTGGAATGCAGCATCGGTGGGAGCAAAGACGGTGAGGCCATTGCGGCTGTTCTGGAGTGTCTCAAGCAGGTTGGCCTGAGTGAGGGCGCTGGCGAGCTGAGTTGCGTTGAGAGCAGTCACGACAGAGGAGAGGTTTCCGGGGATGGTCAAAACGGTGTTGATGGGCTGAACAAGGAGGTTCTGGTAGGTCGGTCCGTCCTCTCCGGAAGCGAAAGAGACGTTTCGAGCTCCCTCGACAACAGAGTAGCTGTTGTCACCGGTCCTGGAGAGCACGACGACTTGGGAAGCATTGTTAGGCAGCTGCACGTACTGCGCGTTGGTGAGGAAGGAGTTGACGATGGTGTTGCCATCTTCGCTTATGTCGCCGACCCTGACGGTGCCGTTGAGGACGTGGTACTGCAGGGTTGCGATGAGCGCCTCGGTGCTGACGTTGCCGAGCTGCGCAAAGGCGTCATTCGATGGAGCCAAGACGGTCTTGTTGCCGCCCTCTTGCAGGGCGGTGATCTAGATGTGCGGAAGGAGAGTCAGTATGCTGTGCTCCACCGTATGAGGTGCCACATTGGCAATACTCACCAGAGCAGAAGCGTTCTGAGCTGCGCTTGCGAGTGAAGTCAAGCCAGCGGACTGAAGAGCCTCAAGTAATCCAGCGCCGTACTCTTGCGACTGGGCGAGCGTGTTGCCTGCAGCCAAGGCTGCAATGATAGCGGTGCTGAAAACCTTCATGGTGCAAATAAGTCGAGAGAGTCTTTTTGGGCAGAGCGAGAAGACGTTATTCGAAGAGTGATCCGTTGTGGTTTGAAGGGGGGAGATTGTTGATGAACTTGAATTGTCCAAACGATATATATCATCAGCGAGGGAAGCCAGCTCTGAAAAAAGAGGGTGAGCATCGCATCGAATCACCGAACACACTGCGTCATAGTAGTCCTCCGAGCTCATCGACGGAGCGTGCCACGTCGCTGTGGCGATCGTCGATGTTGACACCCATCGCCAGCAATCGCATCATCGAACGGAAACAGGAAGCTCGATGTTCACCGGAGGCCAAGCAGAGCACAGCAAGACGTTCATCGGACAAGAGCGCCGATGAGGAGGAGGAGGAGGGGGCAGGAAGAATCAGTGCCGCGGAGATCGCGAGGAAGCAGGAGAAAGCACGGAGAGGAGAGGTGACGCAAGCATGCTTGAATGGAAGGCGGTCGAAAACTCGAAGGAACATGCGCCAAGCCAGACAAGACCTCTGCTCACATAATACATTCGAGCATCTGATCTCGAGGGGATTTTTGATGATGAGGTCTGTTTGATGAGATGGAATCGCGACGGAGAAGCGACGGCAGACTGCCGCTTTCGAAGGCTCAAACGCTCAAGTCTTGCATAAGTAGGCTGCACTCTGCAAGTACGCCCTGGCCTGCCCTGGCAGCGTCCTGGGACGCCCAGCAACCTCGGAGCGCGGTTCCGCCAATAGAGAGGGCTTGTGTCGAAAACGACGTCAATATTAATGTTACGCGATTGCGCCTTCTTGAGTGATTGCAGCTTGGCAAGTCGGCATTTTAACGCGCCGGCCATCTGGTTCGCGTCGGCAGTCAGCATGTCGGCCTGTGTGCTGTCAGCCTCTTAAAATACCGTCAGACCGCGCCGAAGCTCTAATGAGGTCTGTTTGAAAGAAAGGCGGGGCGACGCTGGAAATGGTGGAGATGCTCGATGATTCTGGAAAGCGCCAAGCATAGCTGGCACTCGAACGCGTCGTCTGTTTTGCGTCATCCTGCAAAACTCATCGCTCATCGCACTTTGTCCTTTCATCGCCATCGCGCCATCTTCACCAAACGAGATCCTCGGCCGCTTGGCATCTTGCCGAGAATTTGTGCCGAGCGGTGCCGAGAGACCCGAGAATTAAACCAGCTGTCAAGAAAGATGGAGAGGCTTTCTTGCTCCTGGCTGAAACCTTGAAATCCTCCGATCTCCAGGGGCGGATTGTCTTAGCTAAACTCATCATCGGATGCTTCCTGAATCCCGATTCAATCTTTCATCGGCCCGTGCATCGATTCACGAGCGATGAAAGAGTCCACTGATAATGATGATAGAACATTGATTAGGATCTAGGCAGAGAAGCTCGTGTGCAAAGGGCCCCAGGGAGCAAATCTAGCAAGAGGCGTCACGCTTGCTCACGAGATGACGCGATCAGCCACGGCGAAGTCCTGCCTCGAGACCAACTTTTTCCCTGTGCATGCTCGCACTTTCGTGCGCTTGGTCTGCTCGTCCCGGCCGTGCCACACGTCACTGCCTGGTTCTAACGGCTTTCAGCTTGGCGATATCCTGGACGTAGCCAAGGTCGAGTGGTCGACGTCGTCCAAACGACCAACAAAAGGAATATATAGCGATGTATAGTGACGCATTTCTTTCTTTTCTCCATTTGACTTCGTGATGAGAGACGCGAAGAAAGTGAAGGCCTTGCTCGATAGCACCTCTGGTTTCTTCGTATGAAGAAGTGTTGAGGCAAACAGCATTCAAATCTACGCATCTGCCCTGCTGCTGCTCTCTGCACTGAGGCAAAGGAAGCCTTCGTGCCCCGCTGCATCCCGCGCACCATGCGCGCAAGCGGAAGAGGGCTCGCTCGAGCGGCTCTACGGGCTGCTCGCACTTCGTCACGTTCCTCGTCGACGGCGGCTCCTTGTCTTCAATGTCGCCAGTCTGCTGCCAGACTCAGTGCCGCTTCAATAGACTCTACCTGGATCAGTCCGAAGAGACGGGCTGATTTGATTGCAGTATCTTCTCCCGGTGCTGCAAGATCCCTTCATTCCACCTCCACCGCTGCCCAAGATGCCGGCAGCAAGCTTGACAAGGGCAAGATCAGAGCATTTGAGGACGGTCGGCTGGTGCTGGAAGCTCCTCAGCAAAGTCTCAACTATGTGATTACTCCTTTTGATCTTCTCAAAGGTGAAGCGCTGTGCAGTCTGCTCTAAATAGAATCTGCTCACTGAAAGATGCTGTCTTGCAGATAAAGTACCGAAAGCTTTCCAGCGCTTCGTCGCCGTACAAGATCAAGATGGCAGATCACTCTCGATGACAAGCGCTCTGCCTTCTGACGTTCGGCAGCTACATTTCATCCCTTTTCCGACAAATCCCCCAGTACTTGGCTCAGACTCGCCTGAAGCACAAGCTGCGAAACTTGCGCAACGCGTTTTCTGGCTCACGTCCAGCTATGTCCTGGCAGCAGCTGTACGGCAAGTACTTGGCGAAAGAGGAAGCTTGCATCTCGGTGCTGCACCGGAGCTTGTGGAAGATACCTCGGGAGGAGCGGGGTTCTCTTACGACTTTCTGCTGGAAGCGTCGCATGCCGGCTCGAGTTCGACACCGTCAGCTCACAGCGATGCTGCGAGTCAGATTGTCGCCTTGATCGAGGGCCAGGATTCTGGGTCAGCGATCGTCAACGAAGACTTGCTGAAAGAGGTTGAAAAGGCTGCAAAGAAGCTTTGTGCTGCGGATATACCCGTGTCTGTGCATGCTATCTCGGCGAACGAGGCCTTGCAGCACTTCAGCAATCAACTCTTCAAGGCCGAGGTCCTCGCAGCCCTGCCACCAGAGACTCAGGTCGGACTCGTCAAGATTGGAGAATCGCACAGCGACCTTCTTCTGCCTCTGATCGATGGAACTTTGCCCCCATTGCTGCCGACCACGAGCCTGGTGAAAGCTTTCAAAGTACAACAATGGTCGCGTGCTACATGGCGGCCATCTTCCGACAATTCTCCAGTCCCGTCCAAGCAAGCCATGATTCGGTTACGCGGCATCTCCTTCCCGAATGAAGGACAGCTGAAATCACATCTCGCTGCCCAAGAAGTCGCAGCTGCCTCTGATCACCGCGCCATCGGGCGCGCCCAAGCGCTCTTCATGACCTCCGACGCCGCCAGCCCAGGATCTCCATTCATCCTGCCGCACGGGATGCGTATCGGGCGAAAAGTCGAGCGGGTCATTCGAGATCTCTACGATGTCTATGGGTACGACGAAGTGCACAGTCCGCAATTGTTCAAGAAGGACTTGTGGGTCAAGAGCGGGCATTGGGATAATTACCGCGATGATATGTTCAAGGTGCAGGGCTTTCGCGAGGAGAGCGAATGGTTGGCCAATCGGGAGAAGCACGATGGGCATCGATGTGCTGGGCATGGCGCCGCTTCAGAAGGGGATGATGCATTTGGACTGAAGCCGATGAATTGCCCGGGTCACTGCTTGATCTTCTCCAGTCAAGAGAGATCCTACCGCGACCTCCCGCTTCGTCTGGCCGAATTTGGCCCACTCCATCGCAACGAGTCTTCAGGCTCGTTGTCAGGCCTGACGAGAGTACGGAGGTTCCACCAAGATGATGCCCACGTCTTTTGCACGCCTGAACAGGTGTCTGGCGAGATCAAATCCATGCTGCAGATGCTCACTGGGGCCTATCGCGCTTTCGGATTCAGTCAGGTGGAGCTAGTGCTCTCGACCCGCCCTTCACAACACATAGGCGAGCTGGTAGAGTGGGACAAGGCGGAGGCAGCGCTGCGCGATGCGCTCGACCACAGTGGGCGGTCTTGGTCTATCAACGAAGGTGATGGCGCTTTCTATGGCCCGAAGATTGACTGCAGGCTGGTAGATGCTGCAGGCAAGAAACATCAGACTGCAACAATCCAGCTCGATTTCCAGCTTCCGCGAAGATTCGAGCTGCGCTACAACGATCCGAAAGCTGCAGATGGAAGTGGCTATAGCATGCCAGTCATGATTCACCGCGCCATCCTGGGAAGTGTGGAGCGCTTCATGGCCATTCTGATCGAGAGCAGCAGTGGGCGATGGCCGTTCTGGATCAGTCCGAGACAAGCAAGTGTCATACCCGTTGCTGACACGCCAGAAATCAAGGCGCACGCTCGATACGCACGAGACTTCTTGGCGCTTGGTCAAGAGATCGCCGATCGCAAGCGAGATGGCTACAAAGCACCGAGCTCAGCGCCAGCTCGACCATTGCAGGCTTTTCACGTGGATCAGGACCATGGCCTCGACACTCTCAGCAAGATGATTCGTAAAGCGCAGAGAGCCAAGTACAACTTCTCCCTGGTCATTGGAGAGAAGGAGGCACGAAACGGAACAGTCAACGTACGAGTCCGGGAAGATTATGCAGCGACGGAGCCGGTGGGGCTTCCCGGCCGACCAGTGCTGCAACAGGACATGGGCGAGTGGACGCTACAAGACCTGCGAGCTCTCTTCGAGAAGCTTGATACACATCATTGGTGATCTGCAACGCGGTGTAGAGAGTCTGGGATGTGATACATTCGATGGGATTAATAGGAGAGTCCTGCTAGCGTAATCAGTCGTTGTATTTCTCTTTCCAAATCCACGACAAGCCAACAGTGTCGTAGCCTTGCTTCTCCTGAAGATGTGACATTCGAGTCAGAAGACGATCCAAAGGATTGTTCCAGGACACACTCACTGCCAAGCGGTAGTACATTGCGGCTTTCTTCAGATCCTTCTTGCAGCCCTTTCCTGCGTAATACAACGCTCCGGCCTCGGCTTGTGCATCTGCATCGCCGAGCTTCGCCGCAAGCTCAAAGTATTCTAGCGCAGTTTGTTCTGAAGGGGAACAAAAGTCAGTGACTTCAAGAAATGGACTACGCTCTGCAACTCACTGTCCATTTTGGTGCCCCAGCCATAGCAGTAGGACTTCCCTAGCTCGTACACAGACAACTTGAGCTCGGACCGGATCGCCTTCAGTTCCGTTTCTGACTTGACGGGATTGTTGCTCATCTCTCCAGCCCTTGCAGCAGCGCGCTGGATCCATTCGAAGCCCTTCCTTGGATCTTTCCTTGCTCCCCATCCTTCACGTAGTGCCATTCCCCACATGCACATACCCACCACGCAGCCACCGTCCACTTTTGCTGAGCGTTCAAAGTAGAAAGCTGATCTTGACAAGTCTCCCTGCTCGTGATACACGATGCCTTGGCTCAAGTATTCTTCTGCTAGAGCAGGCCCAGTCTTGGTGTCCTGACCAATCTGTGAGCGCTTGGCACGGAAGTCTGCGTCACCAAGGCCCGACTTGATTGAGCCATTAGACTGTGCAAAAGACGCAGGAGACCCTGGCTCTTTCTGGAAAGATCGAGGAGGCGCTTGAAGTGCCCTGCCCTGCTGTTGATGAAGGAAAGCTGCCTGCTGCTCTTTCTGCTGAGCTCGCCACTGCTGTTGCAAGTATTGTGCTTCTGACATGCTTTGGTTGGACTGCACACGAGCTTGCGTAGGCTGCTGCTGCGTCATGGCCAATTCTCCTGTTCCTATTGTTGCGCCGCTTCGGATCGTGCTGAAGCTACCACGCCGGGTACTTCTTCCGTCCAGTCGCAGCGTCTCGACATCGAGATCCGACACCATACTTTCACGACCGTCGTGATCCGCAATGGCCCTGGCCCTCCGACTACCTGGCATAATCCCCGGTGGAAGACTCGGATCGACATAGCCTTCCGCAGCTCGCAAGTGTGCCCTATAGTCGTCCGCTGCAGAGATGTTGTTGGCGCCTAGCTGGCGAGGGCGAGCACCAGGGCCTACGACTGGAGTATGTAGCGGATGTTGCAGAGCATGTGCGATGCTGATCGGCCCAGCTACTGTCGGGGGCGGCATGCTTCGCCCCGATGCCGAGGTCTGAGCGCTGGCTGCGTCTGCGCCATTCGCTAAGGCATAACCTGTAGAGTTGAAGTTGATGATGGGCCCTTGAAGCGGCGTCGTAAAATTATCGTCGCCAGAGCTACTCCCACTGCCCCCGCTACCGACGGTGCTCAGGCTGATCAGGCTCTCTCCCGGCCCCGCTCGAGTAGGCCCATCCAGCGCAAAAGAGTCGACGCTGTACAAGCTTGCGGTCTCGACTTGAGCGCTTTGAGCTTCGTAGGATGGCGCGTGTCGAAGAGTGGTAGCCCCATCCTTGACGCCATTGATGGATCCTTGAGGGGTCGGCGGCCACACGCTGACGCTCGGGTTTTCCTCGCCTCGAACGGTCATGACACTGTCTCGCGCATTTCCTCCAGGTCTTATTGTGTAGGTCGACGAGCGGTTTTCGGAAGAGGCTGCATCGCTGCTGAAGCTGCGCCTCGACTGTTCTTCCCCATTCCAAGCACCTCCATGCAGACTCCCGGTCAGGCTCACAATCTGCGTCCGATCT
>Ga0208059_1000240_pt1 | contig 12775 bp, 10 predicted proteins | sample DeeseametaMP0959_FD_184199 | JGI IMG/M metagenome (GOLD analysis project Ga0208059, IMG submission 184199) | Marine microbial communities from the Deep Indian Ocean - MP0959 (SPAdes) | ecosystem: Environmental > Aquatic > Marine > Oceanic | place: East of Madagascar, South Indian Ocean...
CAACGTCATGACTCTTGACGATGCCCAGAACAAGCAGGAAGAGGAAGCCGCCCAGGCACTGGAAACGTTCATGAAAGAACTGGACGTGGATGAGGACGTGGCCGGCATTCTGGTGGACGAAGGCTTTACCACCCTGGAAGAAGTGGCCTACGTGCCCGAAGAAGAGATGCTCGCTATCGACGGGTTCGATGAAGATATCGTCGATGCCCTGCGCCAGCGCGCCAAGGATGTCCTGCTGACCAAGGCCCTGGTATCCGAAGAGAAATTTGAGCTGGCCGAGCCGGCTGAAGACCTTCTCAACATGGAAGGGATGGACCGTGACCTGGCTGTGGAACTGGCATCCCGCGGTATCCCCACCATGGAAGATCTGGCCGAGCAGGCAGTGGATGATCTGATGGAAATCAGTGGCATGAGCGAAGAGCGTGCCGCCGAGTTGATCATGACAGCCCGGGCTCCCTGGTTTGCCGATGAAGGCGAAGCCGGGGCGTAACGGCCTTTAATCCTGGCGGATTGGACGCGGGCACCAACAGCAGGGTGTTGAAAAGGCCATAAGGTGCTTTTCAAGCTATCTTCGCGGTATGGCCCGCAAAGATAAGCACACAATGCGCTGACCGGAATGTGCCGGGCAGCGCGGTCATTCGCCCCGAGGGCAATGGCCCAGGCTATTTTCAATAGCCTGCTAGAGACGGACAGGAGAGTGTTGCTGACATGGCAGAAACGACCGTAAAGAAACTGGCCGACATCGTAGGGACCCCCGTCGAGAAACTGCTTTCGCAGATGAAAGACGCCGGGCTACCCCATGGCGATGCCAGCGAAGTGGTCTCCGATGAGCAGAAGCAGCAGCTTCTTGCCCATCTGCGCAAGTCCCATGGTGCCGCGGATACCGAAGCCAAGAAGATTACCCTCAAGCGCAAGTCCACCAGCACTATCAAGACCACCGGTGCGGCGGGCAAATCCAAGACCGTTAACGTGGAAGTGCGCAAGAAGCGCACCTACGTGAAGCGCGAAGCGCTTGAGGAACAGGAACGCGAAGAAGCCGAACGCAAGGCGGCGGAAGAGGCTGCGCGTCTGGCGGAAGAAGAGAAACGCAAGGCGGAAGAAGCGGCCAAGCGTCAGGCCGAAGAAGAAGCGGCCAGCAAGAAAGAGGAAGAAGCCAAGGCTCGTGCGGAAGCCGAGCGTAAGGCTGCAGGTGAAAAGGCGGCGGAAGAAAAGACCAAGCGTGTCTCCGTGCCCAAGACGGCAACCGCCAAGAAGCCAGCCAAGACCGAAACCCCGGAAGAGAAAGCCAAGCGCGAGGAAGCGGAACGCAAGCAGCGTGAAGCGGATGAGGCCAAGCGCAAGCAAGAAGCCGAAGCTCGCAAGAAAGCGGAAGAAGAAGCCGCTCGCCGTACTGCTGAAGAAGCGGCGCGGATTGCTGCTGAGCTGGAAAAACGTGGCGATCAGGAAGAGAAAAAGCCTGAAGAAGAGGAAGACAAAGGGTCTTCCATTGTTGTTGCCGCCCAGGAAGCCAGTTATCAGCGTGAAGAGCGCCAGTCTCGTCGTCGTCGCCGCAAGCCGAAATCGGCGGGCGTTGCTCATGGGCAGATGAAGAGCTCCATGAACAAGCAGCACGGCTTTAAAACCCCGACGGAGAAGAAAATCTACGAAGTCGAAGTACCGGAAACCATTACCGTGGGCGATCTGGCCCAGCGCATGAACATCAAGGCCAAGGAACTGATCAAGGCCATGATGAAGATGGGTGAAATGGCGACGGTCAACCAGTTTATTGATCAGGAAACCGCGTTTTTGCTGGTGGAAGAAATGGGCCACAAGGCCGTCGCCAGCAAAGGTCAGGAAGAAGTTCTCGAAGATCACCTGGCCGATATGGTCAACCGTGACGATGTGGACCTGAATGATCGTGCGCCGGTAGTCACCATCATGGGGCACGTGGACCACGGTAAAACCTCCCTGCTGGATTATATCCGCAAGGCCAAGGTGGCCGACGGTGAAGCGGGTGGCATTACCCAGCACATCGGTGCTTACCACGTCCAGCATGAGAAGGGCATGATCACCTTCCTGGACACCCCGGGTCACGCCGCCTTTACGGCCATGCGTGCGCGTGGTGCCAAAGCCACTGATATCGTGGTGATTGTAGTCGCCGCAGACGATGGCGTGATGCCGCAAACCGAAGAGGCGATCAATCACGCCAAGGCATCCGGTGCCCCGATCATCATTGCCGTGAACAAGATTGATAAAGAGCAGGCTGACCCGGACCGGGTTCGTAACGAGCTGGCCACCAAGGACGTGATTCCGGAAGAGTGGGGCGGTGAGTACCAGTTCATCAACGTATCTGCGCACTCTGGTCAGGGTGTGGATGACCTGCTTGATGCCATCCTGCTTCAGTCTGAACTGCTGGAACTGAAAGCACCGACCACGGGCTCTGCTACCGGTGTGGTGATTGAATCGCGTATCGAAAAAGGTCGCGGTACCGTTGCGTCCATTCTGATCCAGGCAGGTCAGCTGAATATCGGTGACATGCTGCTGGCCGGTGCGCACTTCGGTCGCGTGCGGGCCATGGTGGACGAGAACGGCAAGCCGATCACCTCTGCCGGCCCCTCCATTCCGGTGGAAGTGCTGGGCCTGGACGGTGCCCCGGAAGCGGGTGAACAGGTACAGGTTGTTCCCGACGAGAAGAAAGCCCGCGAAGTGGCCGAGTTCCGTCAGGAGCGTGACCGTGACCTGAAGCTCAAACGTCAACAGGCGTCCAAGCTGGAAAACCTGTTTGCCAACATGGGCAGCGAAGAAGTCAAGACCGTCAACATCGTTCTCAAGACCGATGTGCGCGGTTCCCTGGAAGCCCTCACCGGTGCCCTTAATGATCTGGGCACGGAAGAGGTGAAGGTGAACCTGGTGTCTGCCGGCGTCGGTGCGATCAACGAGTCCGACGTCAATCTGGCCATGACCAGTGAAGCCGTGCTGCTGGGCTTCAACGTCCGTGCTGATTCCAAGGCCAAGAAACTGTGCGAGCAGGAAGGTTTGGATCTGCGCTACTACAGCGTCATCTATGAGCTGATCGACGATGTCAAGTCGGCCATGAGTGGCCTGCTGGCGCCGGAGAAGCGCGAAGAGATTCTCGGTACCGCCCAGGTTCGCGACGTGTTCCGTTCCTCCAAGTTCGGTGCCGTGGCTGGCTGTATGGTCATCGAAGGTACCTTGTACCGCAATCGGCCGATCCGCGTGCTGCGCGACGATGTGGTGGTCTTCGAAGGCGAGCTGGAATCCCTGCGTCGCTTCAAGGACGACGTCCAGGAAGTTCGCAACGGCATGGAGTGTGGTATTGCCGTGAAGAGCTACAACGACGTGAAGGAAGGCGACAAGATCGAAGTCTTCGAAGTGAAGGAGGTGGCGCGCTTCCTGTAAGGAGCGTGCCCCGTTAACCATGAGTCGTCATCGTCGCCCGCAGGGCTTTAACCGCACTGATCGGATTGCCGACCAGATTCAGCGTGAGCTGTCGCGGTTATTGCAGTTTGAAATGAAAGACCCGCGGGTAAACCTGGCCACCATTCAGGATGTGACGGTGTCCCGGGACCTGTCCTTTGCCGACGTGTATTTCACGTTGCTGGGCAAAGGCGAGGAAGAGGGCGCGGAAGCGGAAGCCGTGCTGGTGAAAGCCAGTGGCTTCCTGCGCAGCAGCCTGGCGCAAAGCCTCAATACCCGCACTACCCCGAAATTGCGTTTCCATTACGACATGACCCCGGAGCGGGCGGCCCATCTTTCCCAGCTGATCGATGAAGCCCGCGCGGAAGACCGGGAATTGCGTCCGGACAACGACGAAACCGAAAACGATTAGTGTAGCGGAGCTGTCAGGTGGCAAAACGTCGTCCCCGTGGCCGTAACGTCAACGGCATTCTGCTGTTGGATAAAAACAGTGGCGTCAGCAGTAATGGTGCCCTGCAGATGGCCAAGAAAATGTTTGCGGCAGCCAAGGCCGGCCACACCGGTAGCCTGGACCCACTGGCTACCGGGATGTTGCCGATCTGTTTTGGTGAAGCCACCAAGTTCAGCCAGTTCCTGCTGGAATCTGACAAGAGCTACCGGGTGACCGCCAAATTGGGCGTGATCACGGAAACCGGTGATGCGGATGGTGAGGTAGTCAGAACCGCCGACGTAACCGCCAGCCCGGCCCAGATTGAAGATGCCCTGATGTCCTTTAAGGGGGATATCGAGCAGGTGCCGAGCATGTATTCGGCGATCAAGTATGATGGCGTGCCGCTCTACAAGCTGGCCCGCGAAGGCAAAACCGTGGAGCGCAAAGCGCGCCCGGTAACGATTTATGATATCCGCATCCTGCGAATCGAAGGCGATGAGCTGGAATTCGAGGTGGATTGTTCCAAGGGCACCTATGTGCGCTCGCTGGTGGAAGATACCGGTGAAAAGCTGGGTTGTGGCGGCCATGTGACGGCGCTGCGCCGCTTGTCAGCCGGCCCCTACCCGGCGGAGCGTATGCTGACCCTGGAGCAGCTGGGCAAGATCAAGGAAACCGGTGGTTTTGAGGCAATCGACGAGCTGCTCTTGCCTTTATCTACCAGCGTGGCAGACTGGCCGCGCATTGAGCTGGGTGACAATGCTGCCTATTACCTGCAGCAGGGTCAGCCAGTGATGAGCTCAGACCGTCCCGCGGACGGCTGGGTCAGTATTTACCAGGCATCCAGTGAAGAATTTCTGGGTGTCGGTGAAGTGCTGGAAGACGGGCGCATTGCGCCGCGTCGACTGGTATCGGGCTGAGGCCAAACGACGGCAGCTATAAATATGCATGGCTGACCGCGTCTTTTTATTGAGCATATTGGAGAAATAGCATGGCATTAACCACTGAACAGAAAGCGGAAATCCTGAAAGAGCACGGCCAGAAAGAAGGCGATACCGGTTCCCCGGAAGTGCAGATTGCTCTGCTGAGCGCCAACATCAACGGCCTGCAGGACCACTTCAAGGGTCACAAGAAGGATCACCACAGCCGTCGCGGCCTGATCCGCATGGTAAACCAGCGTCGTAAGCTGCTGGACTACCTGGCCAAGAAGGACCGTACCCGTTACCTGCAGCTGATTGAAAAGCTGGGTCTGCGTCGCTAAAAGACAGCAGATCGGGTAACCCCAACAGAAGCTCGGCAGCCGCCGGGCTTCTGTTGTTTCTGGCCTGCGGAAAATCGGGCGGTAAGATCGCGTCGAAGTATCGTGGGCCAGAGGGCTCAGGCGTGTCTCCAGGCCAATTTACGGTTGGGCCAGGCGCCCTGGCGGGATATGATGCCCGGGCAAAAGATGAATTGTTATCAGAGGCATGGGCCTCGAAGATTGTCGTGAAGAGAGAAGAGACGAGATATGTTCAATAAAATCACTAAACAGATTCAGTTCGGCCGTGACACGGTAACCCTGGAAACCGGGCAAATTGCCCGCCAGGCCACCGCCGCTGTCATGGTCCGTATCGGTGACACCGAAGTGCTGGTCACCGTAGTAGGCAAGAAAGAAGCGGATCCCAGCAAGAACTTCTTCCCCCTGACCGTTAACTACCAGGAAAAGACCTACGCCGCCGGCCGTATTCCGGGTGGCTTCTTCAAGCGTGAAGGTCGTCCCAGCGAAAAAGAAACCCTGACCTGCCGCCTGATTGACCGCCCCATTCGCCCGCTGTTTCCCAAGGGCTTCATGAATGAAGTGCAGGTCGTTGCCACGGTCATGTCTGCTGACAAGAACCAGGATCCGGATATCGCCGCCCTGATCGGCACTTCCGCCGCCCTGTCCATTTCCGGTATTCCGTTTGGTGGCCCTATCGGCGCCGCCCGCGTGGGCTTCAAGGATGGCATGTACATCCTCAACCCCAGCCGCAGTGAGCTGGAAGAATCCGCGCTGGACCTGGTGGTTGCCGGTACCGAGCCTGCCGTATTGATGGTGGAATCCGAAGCCAAGGAGCTGTCCGAAGACCAGATGCTGGGTGCGGTGCTGTTTGGTCACATGGAGATGCAGCCGGTTATCCAGGGCATCAAGGAATTTGCCGCCGAAGTGGGCACCCCGAAGTGGGACTGGCAGGCACCCGCCGAGAATACCGAGCTGAAAAATGCCATCAAGGAAAAGTTCGAAGGCGCTCTGGCTGAAGCCTATACCATCACCGAGAAGATGGCCCGTTACGCCAAAGTGGGCGAGCTGCGTGATGCCTGCGTAGACGCGTTTGCTACCGGTGAAGAAGGTGCTCCGGAAGCCGGGGAAGTGAAGGAGCTGTTCGGCAAGGTCGAGAAATCCGTGGTCCGTGAAGCGGTCGTGTCTGGCAAGCCTCGTATCGACGGTCGCGCCCTGGATGCGGTGCGTGCTATCGAGTGTCAAGTGGGCGTGCTGGCCAAGACTCACGGTTCCGCCCTGTTCACCCGTGGTGAAACCCAGGCAATCGTTACCGCCACCCTGGGCGGCATGCGTGATGCCCAGTTTATCGATGCACTGGAAGGGTCCCGTCAGGACCACTTCATGCTGCAGTACAACTTCCCTCCCTACTGTGTGGGCGAAACCGGCATGATCGGTTCTCCCAAGCGTCGCGAGATCGGCCACGGCCGTCTGGCCCGTCGCGGTGTGGAAGCGGTAGTGCCCAACGAAAAAGATTTCCCGTACTCCATTCGTGTGGTGTCCGAGATCACTGAGTCCAACGGTTCCTCCTCCATGGCGTCCGTCTGTGGCACCTCCATGGCGTTGATGGATGCCGGTGTGCCCCTGACCGCGCCGGTGGCCGGTATCGCCATGGGCCTGGTGAAGGAAGAAGACGGCCGCTTCGCGGTACTGTCCGATATCCTCGGTGATGAAGATCACCTGGGCGACATGGACTTCAAGGTGGCCGGTACTGCCCGTGGCGTCACCGCCCTGCAGATGGACATCAAGATCGAAGGCATCACTGAAGAGATCATGGAAAAGGCCCTGGAGCAGGCCAATGCCGGCCGTATCCACATCCTCGGTGAAATGGCCAAGGCGATTGCTGAGTCCCGCACCCAGGTATCTGACAATGCGCCGACCCTGCTGACCCTGAAGATCAACCCGGACAAGATCCGTGACGTGATCGGTAAAGGCGGCGCCACCATCCGTGCGCTGACCGAAGAGACTGGCTGTACCATCGATCTGGAAGACGATGGCAGCGTGAAGATCTACGGTGAGACCCGCGAGAAAGCGGAAGAAGCCGTGCGCCGTGTGGAAGAGATCACTGCCGAAGCGGAAGTGGGTGCTATCTACGAAGGCAAGGTCACCAAGGTGGTGGATTTCGGCGCATTCGTGGCGATCATGCCCGGTACCGAAGGTCTGCTGCACATCTCCCAGATCGCTGAAGAGCGGGTGGAGAAGGTGTCTGACTACGTCAATGAAGGCGACCTGATCAAGGTGAAGGTGCTCGACGTGGATCAGCGTGGCCGTATCAAGCTGTCCATGAAGGAAGCCAAGGAAGACTGATTCTTCCTTTTCCCCATTCAAAAAGGCCGGCTTTTGCCGGCCTTTTTGGTTTTGGGAAAAGTCGGTTTCTGATTGTGGCGGAATTGTTGCAAAAAAATGTTATGCAAATAGAATGCGCGACTTGGTCTGAAAATTAAATCTATGGAAGGGAAATAATAATGAGGAATGTCGCGTTTCTCTGCCTGCTTGCTCTGACAGTATTCAGTTCAACAGGTTGTACATCGCTGAGCCGGGCTGATGAAGTTCGTTTGCGTGAGCTCAATGCTGTCGGTATTCAGGATACCGAGGTGAAAGTAAAGCACCCGGGCGTGGCTGGTGGCCTGAACCTGTTGCCGGGTTTCGGTAATTTCTATTTGGGCATTGGGACGAACGAAGGTGCCCAGTGGACGTATGGCTTTCTGAATCTGTTGTTCTGGCCAGCATCCGTTATCTGGGGTGTTCCACAAGGGGCCATTGATGCAAATACGATTAATAAGAAAGAGACGGTCTACTATTACACCTATGACCCGCATGGGAAGAAGGAATTCAAACAGCTAGAGGCCTCTCTGGCAGACCAGATGCTCGATGAGCAAGCCTCATTGTAAGACTGGATAGAATGAAAAAAGGCAGCCAGATGGCTGCCTTTTTTGTGTGTGGGAAACGGCCGGATGGCGGGGCTTACCGATTCAGCCGGGTATCGATCAGCTGATCCACCACCGCCGGGTCTGCGAGGGTGGAGGTATCGCCCAGGCTGTCCAGCTCGTTGGCGGCGATCTTGCGCAGGATGCGGCGCATGATCTTGCCGGAACGGGTTTTGGGGAGGCCGGGGGCGAAGTGGATCAGGTCCGGTTTGGCGATGGGGCCAATTTCCTGGGTCACCATATCCCGAAGCTCCTTGACCAGCTCCTCGCTGCCTTCCTTGCCGGCCATCAGCGACACGTAGGCATAGATACCCTGGCCCTTCACATCGTGTTGGTAGCCAACCACGGCAGCTTCGGAAATGCTGGTATGCAGTACCAGGGCGGACTCGATCTCGGCGGTACCCAGGCGGTGGCCGGACACGTTGAGGACGTCGTCTACCCGACCGGTGATCCAGTAATAGCCGTCTTCATCACGGCGAGCACCGTCACCGGTGAAGTAGTAGCCCTTGTAGGCACTGAAATAGGTATCAATCAGCCGCTGGTGATCGCCATAGACGGTACGGATCTGGCTGGGCCAGCTGGCCTTGATGGCCAGATTGCCGGAGGTGGCCCCCTCCAGCTCGTTGCCGTCCGGGTCCATCAGCACGGGTTGCACCCCGAACATGGGCAGGGTGGCAGAGCCGGCTTTCAGATCCACGGCACCCGGCAGCGGCGCGATCATGATGGCGCCGGTTTCGGTCTGCCACCAGGTATCCACGATGGGGCAGCGGGACTCGCCCACCACCTTGTAATACCACTCCCAGGCTTCCGGGTTGATCGGTTCGCCTACCGTGCCCAGCAACTTCAGGCTGGCCCGGGAGGTTTTGGTGACCGGCTCGTCGCCCAGGCCCATGAGGGCGCGAATGGCGGTGGGTGCGGTGTAGAAGATATTCACCTTGTGCTTGTCCACCACTTGCCAGCAGCGTGAGGCGTCCGGGTAAGTGGGGACACCCTCGAACATCAGGGTGGTGGCACCATTGGCCAGCGGTCCGTAGACAATATAGCTGTGCCCGGTGATCCAGCCCACATCGGCGGTGCACCAATAGATGTCACCCTCGTGGTAGTCGAACACGTATTTATGGGTCAGTGCGGTGTTGAGCAGATAGCCGGCGGTGGTGTGTACCACGCCCTTGGGCTTGCCGGTGGAGCCGGAGGTGTAAAGGGTGAATAGCGGGTCTTCCGCGTCGACCCATTCCGGTTCACAGTCGCTGGACGCTTGCGCCATGGCCTCGTGGAACCAGACATCCCGATCGGCCTGCCAGTCCACATTACCGCCGGTGCGTTTGACCGTCAGGCAGGTATGCACGCTCTCGATCCCGGCCATGGCCTTGTCGGCATTCACTTTCAGGGGGACGGTTTTGCCGCCGCGTACGCCTTCATCGGCGGTGATGACGGCACAGGCACCGGCATCCTGAATGCGATCTTTCAGGGCTTCCGGGGAGAAGCCGCCAAACACGACGGAGTGAATGGCGCCGATGCGGGCGCAGGCCAGCATGGCGTAGGCGGCTTCGGGAATCATCGGCATGTAGATCACCACGCGATCGCCTTTCTTGACGCCACGGGTTTTCAGCACATTACCGAATTTGCTGACTTCCTCGAATAGTTGCTGGTAGGAAATGTGCTTGTCCTGATCCGGCTCATCGCCTTCCCAGATAATGGCCGTCTGGTTGGCCCGTTCTGGCAGATGGCGATCGACACAGTTGTAGCATACGTTGAGGGTGGCGCCCTTGAACCAGGCAGCACGGCCTTCGTGGAAGTCCCAGTCACTGACCGTGTCCCAGGGGGTTTTCCAGTCCAGTAATTCCCGGGCCCGGTCCGCCCAGAAGGTATCCGGGTCATTGATGGACTGGGCATACCATGTCTCGTAGGTATCGCGATCCATCAGGGTCTGGGCTTTGAAATCTGCGGGAACAGGGTGAATGTGGGTCTTGGACATCAGGGCCTCCTTGGGATACTGCCAGTGGGGAGCGCGCTTCAGGGGCTCCCGGCTTTCCCTTGATTATTGTGTGACGCTTCCCGGCTGGCTATTCAACCATGGTCGAAGGGGGGAAACGGCTAGGTTGCTACCAAGAGTAAACAATGTGTTGGTCAATGGCCAAGGACAGAACAGTAAACGACCGCAAATGCATGGCGGCGGGTGGGGAAGGGGCACGGGAAAGCGGAGGCATAAAAAAACGCCGGCAAAAGCCGGCGTTTCAGGAATTCCTTTTCAGGTTCCGGTATCAGGCGACCTGTACCGGAATCGCGTTGCTGGTGCCTTTGACTTCGTTGCCTTCCGCCATGTAGATCAGGCTGGGCTTGAAGTTGACCAGTTCGGCGCTGGAATAGCTGGCGTAGGCGCAGATAATCACCCGGTGGCCAGGCTGGGCTTTATGCGCAGCGGCACCGTTGACGGAGATGATCTTGGAACCGGCTTCGCCACGAATGGCGTAGGTTTCAAAGCGCTCACCGTTATCGATGTTATAGATCTGGATCTGTTCGTATTCCAGGATACCCGCCATGTCCATCAGGTCACCGTCAATGGCACAGGACCCTTCGTACTCAAGTTCCGCGTGGGTGACTCGAGCCTGATGGAGTTTTGCTTTCAGCATGGTGCACTGCATCTTGGTTACCTCTTGCGCTACCCGAAGCCTGCAGACACACGGTGTTGCCACCACACAGGCACTTCAAGGGGCCGGAAGTATGCATGAATCACCGGTCACGCACAACGGCCAGACTGACATTGTCTATCAATCGAGTATTCCCCAGTTTGGCGGCCACAGCGACCACCAGATCGGTATCCCCGGCGCTGGCGGGCGCCAGGCTGCGCGCGTTGGCGACAGTCAGATAGTCCACCTGGAAGCCGGCCTGGTTCAGGCTGTCCCGGTAGCGCTGTTCCAGGGCCCGATAATCCTGCTCGCCGCCTTCAATATCGGCTTTCAGGGTTTGCAGGGTTTGGTATATCTGTGGCGCGAGTGTGCGCTCACTTTCGGTCAAAAAGCCATTGCGTGAACTGCGCGCCAGACCGTCACTCTCCCGACTGGTGGGGGCGCCGACGATCTTGACCGGAAACAGCAGTTCTTCGCTCATGCGGCGAAGAATGGCCAGTTGCTGAAAGTCCTTTTCGCCGAATACGGCCACATCCGGCTGAACAATGTTAAACAGTTTGGCCACCACCGTGGTAACGCCCCGAAAGTGACCTTCCCGGCTGGCCCCGCACAGATGCTCGACCAGAGCGTCCACGTCTACCCAGGTCTGGTTCTGGCCAGAGGGGTACATCTCGTCCACGGAGGGGGCAAAGAGCAGGTCTGTGCTCGCGTCCACCAGGGCAGCGGCATCCGTGTCCAGGGTGCGCGGGTAGCGGTCGAAATCCTCGTTGGGGCCGAACTGGGTCGGGTTGACGAAGATGGAGACCACCACCACGTCGCAACGGGCTCGGGCTTCCTTGATCAGGCTGATATGACCGTCATGGAGGTTGCCCATGGTGGGCACAAACCCCACGGACAGACCTTTCTGGTGCCAGCCGCGCACATATTCACGAACCTGGGAGACAGTATGGACGGTTTGCATCGGGAATCCTCAGGTGAAGCAGTTGAAAGTGGAAAGTTAAAAGTTTCAAAGCGCGGGCGATGCAGTGCTAAATGATGAATGCTCTGCCCGCGATTATAGGTCCAATTTGCTGCTACGGCCTTGAGCGCGGCGACAGATCTTCAAGCCCCAAGGGGCTATGATCGCGTTTAAACTTTGAACTTTTAACTTTCAACTGATGTTCTAGAAGCAGTGCTCATCGGCAGGAAAGCTGCCGTCTTTCACAGCCTGGTCATAGGCCTTGAAGGCAGCGCGGATGTCGCCGTTGTCTGCCATGAAATCCTTTACAAAACGGGCCGGTTTACCGGGGCTAATGCCGAGCATGTCATGCATGACAAGCACCTGGGCGTCGCATTCCGGGGCCGCCCCGATACCGATGACCGGCACACTCACTTCCCGGGTGATGCGAGCGCTGAGAGCCCGGGGAACGCATTCCAGCAAGAGCATGGCGGCGCCAGCCTGGTCCAGGGTCTTAGCCGCTTCCAGCAATTCGTTGGCGCCAGCGTCATCCTTGCCCTGGACCCGATAGCCCCCCAGTGCATTGACGGCCTGGGGCGTCAGGCCCAGATGGGCACAGACCGGAATGCCATTGCGATTGAGAATCTCGATGCTTTCTGTCAGCCAGGCGCTGCCTTCCAGCTTGACCATATTGGCGCCGGCCTGCATGAGCGCCGTGGCGGTTTCCAGCGCACGTTCCAGGGTGGCGGCCCCCATGAAGGGCACATCAGCAATGATCAGGCTGCCCTGATTGCCCCGGGCCACGCATTCCGTGTGGTAGGCCATCTGTTCCAGGGTCACCGGTACCGTGCTGCTCTGGCCCTGTATCACGTTTCCCAGGGAGTCCCCCACCAGAATGGCGTCTACGCCGGCTTCCGAAATCAGCCGGGAAAAACAGGCGTCGTAAGCGGTGAGTACGGAAAATTTCTCGCCGTCCTGTTTGCGTTTATGCAGGGTGCGGATGGTTACTGACATGGGAAACCTCCCAGGGAAATTCAATTGAAAGTTGAAAGTTGAAAGTTGAAGCGCGGTCCAGTCTGTCGCTGCGTACAGGCTGTGCCCGCGGTCATGTCAAAAGTTTCGCGGGCAGCGCGTCACCGTGTGGGG
>Ga0208059_1000261_pt1 | contig 11856 bp, 10 predicted proteins | sample DeeseametaMP0959_FD_184199 | JGI IMG/M metagenome (GOLD analysis project Ga0208059, IMG submission 184199) | Marine microbial communities from the Deep Indian Ocean - MP0959 (SPAdes) | ecosystem: Environmental > Aquatic > Marine > Oceanic | place: East of Madagascar, South Indian Ocean...
AAGTCTCGCTCTGCGGCTTTCATTGCAGCAGATGCGCAACTTCGTTCAGACGACCCTATAAACGAGGAATGGTTGGCTAGAGCCCGAGAAGAGGGCCTTGCGACGGCAAAGCAGGTAGCAACACGTTCAATGGTATTTAAAGGCGACGAGATGTCGCTTGTTGATTTACGAGCCGTGAATGACGCTTATCCACTGAAAGGGACGGTCAATATTACTGACCAGCCTTTTGGAGAAAAACGCAATACTGCAGAGTTGCCACAATCTGGCGAAGCATGGGTACAGTCTCGGCTTTTTCAGAGCTTGGGGCTTTCTATTGGCGATAGCATCGATATTGGTGATGGCACTTTTACCGTTACGCATGTATTGGTAGATATTCCCGATGCTGGTTTTAGCGTGTTTAATACTGACCCTATTGCGCTAATTAACTTAAACGACTTGGAAAAAACTGCGATAACCGGGCCAGGGAGTCGCGCTCGTTATGTGGGCTTTTTTGCCGGTGATGCGGGTGATATAGAAAACTTCAATACTTGGTTATTGCCCCAATTAAATGACGACTTACACTCGTGGCGGACAGTCGAAGATGACGAGTCAGCGATAGGGCGCTCTGTCGCAAGTGCTGAGCGCTATTTTCTGTTAGCGAGTTTGTTAGCAATAGTACTAGCGGCCGTTTCCATTGCCGTTGCTGCTCAGCGTTATGCTCAACGTCACTTTGATCCCGTAGCAATAATGAAGACCTTGGGTGCAACAAGCAGCACTATCCGAAAAGTCTATTTATTCCAAATTTTATTCATTACTGGGCTTGGTATATTTATCGGCCTTGTTATTGGTTTTATCGGTCAGCAAGTGGTGGTTTCACTTGTAGCGGACAGAGTGGATGTATCTCTTGACGTGTGGCATTGGCGACCACTTTTAATTGCCGTTGCTACAGGCGCTACGTGTGCATTGCTCTTTTCCTTATATCCGCTTTTGCAGCTATTTTCAGTTCCCCCGCTTCGCGTATTAAGAAAGGACATATCAGCGAATTTACGTTCCAGAAGCATTCAGTTCGTGGCATCAGGTGGTGCGATATTTTTATTGATGTGGATGTATAGCCGCGATTTAAAAATTAGCGCTATTCTTTTCGTTTCCGGCGCTGCGTTGGTGCTCGGATTACTTGGTGCTACGTATATCTTAATTGCAGTAGGTCGCAAGCTGGGCAGTGGAAGAATGGGGGCGTGGCAGTTGGCATGGGCACGTATTAAGCGACGTGCAATGGACAACAGCGTGCAGCTTATTAGCTTTTCCGTCACCATTATGTTGCTTTTAGTGGTGCTGGTAATGCGCAACGATATGGTTTCGCAATGGCGCTCGCAATTGCCAGAAGGTACACCGAATTACTTCTTAATTAACATTACGCCGGATATTCAACCCGAGTTGGACAGACACTTCGCTGACAATGGCGTAAAAATTGAAGAGTTTTATCCTGTCATTCGAGGCCGATTTGTTTCGGTAAATGGAGAAGGGGTAAACACCGAGGTTTCTAAAGAAGATGAGCCGAATCGAGAAGGCCGAAGAGGTTTAGGCAGAGAAGCAAACCTAACTTGGAGCAACACGCTTCAAAAAGAAAACGAGGTCATTGACGGGAACTGGCATGGCGATGAGGATAAACAATACAGCGAAGGATGGTTCCCGGTTTCCGTTGAAGAAGGCGTTGCAGAAAGGTTGAACATTAAAATGGGCGATCGGCTTACTTTTAATGTGGGCAGCGAGATTGTCGAAACGAAAGTAACCAGTATCCGTACGGTGAATTGGCAAACCATGCAGCCCAACTTCTTCTTCGTCATTCACCCCGAGGCGATGGCTGCATTTAGCCCAACTTATATTACTAGTTTTTACCTTCCTACCGAGAGAAAGGCTGAGTTAACCAACCTACTTAAGCCGTTTGCATCAATAACTATGTTCGACGTTGATGCTCGAATTAATCAGTTGCGAGAGATTGTGGATCAAGTGTCTGTTGCTGTTGAGTTTATTTTGGTACTGGTGTTGTTAGCGGGCAGTTTAGTATTAATTGCTCAAGTACAGGCGAGCATGGATGAACGCAGACAGGAAATAGCCATACTTCGAACGCTCGGTGCAAAGGGGGCGTTGATAAGAAAAAGTGTTATTTTTGAGTTTGTTATCATTGGTGTAGTAGCAGGCTTTATGGCAGCAATGGCCAATGAGTTGAGCCTTTATTTACTTCAAACCTCTGTATTCCAAATGGAAGCAAGCTTACACCCAGAATACTGGGCAATAGCGCCAAGCGTTGGCGCTGTCGTTGTAGGCATATTAGGTGCGTTTGGATGCTGGCGTTTGCTTACACTTAATACCAGTCAGATGCTGCGGAATATGGTTTAGGCATTCTCGCGTTAGTTTAAAATGCGCTTTAATACTAAACGGACAGACACTCGGTTAAGTGCCGTTTAGATTAAGGGCAGTGGACAGTCACTCAATTCAAATGAGTGTCTGTCCACTGTGCATTCACTGTGCATTTCACAGCAAAGTTCGCTAATTACGAAAGAATGGTTTTCGCGAAGAGTTTGAGAAGTGCTCTGGTTTGATAGTAAATAGATGTTTTTGAGGCCTGTGACTAAGCAAAGTGCCTCGCGATAATGTTGTGCAATAAATGTGGACACACACTTGCTTAGCAATTCAAGTGACTGTCCACAAGGCACGTAGCTAATTTCAGTAATTCATTTAAGCGCGATATATCTCTCTTAGCGCCTCGTCGATAGAACGGAAGTCAAAACTGAAGCCGGCGGTAGTAAGCTTTTGAGGAATGACTCTTTGCCCCTCAAGTATCATCGTCGACGATTCGCCCATTGCTACTTTCATAACAAAGCCCGGGACATTGAACAGGCAAGGCCGGTTAAGTGATTTTGCGAGCGCTTTAGAGAACATCTTGTTCGTGACAGGCTCCGGTGCCGTTAAGTTAAATGCACCAGAACATGCACTATTCTCGAGCAAGAACGAGATAGCACGCACCATATCTTGTAAGTGGATCCAGGCCAAATATTGACTACCACTACCAAGTGTACCTCCGGCCCCCAATTTAAACGGTAGTGCCATTTTCCCTAACGCTCCGCCTTTTTCGGTGAAAACTACACCAGTTCGAAGCGTTACGACACGTGTCTTAGCTTGATCTACACTTTGGGCAATAGTCTCCCATTTAGCGCACAGTTCATGGGTGAACTCGTTATGAGGAGGAGTTTCTTCAGTTACAAGCTTGTCTCCTTGATTGCCGTAGTAACCAATCGCGGAGCCCGATAAGAAAACAGACGGAGGTGCATCACAACTATTTATTTTTGAGACTAGCTCAGAAGTGATGTCCCAGCGGCTATTGCAAATTATTTTCTTTTGAGTGTCTGTCCAGCGCTTATCGGCGATAGGCTCACCAGCTAAATTAATTACTGCGTCGAAACTTTCAAAATTTTCTAACGAAGAAACGTTCTCGACGATTTTGACGTTATCCCCCAATTTGCTCTTTGCTTTTGCAAAGTCGCGAGAAATCACCGTGAATTCATGTTCTCGAGAATATTGACGAATAAATTCGCTTCCTATCAGCCCTGTTCCACCGGTCAAAAGAATGTTCACAATTAGCTCCTCGAGGTATGACCTTATCCCGTCTTATTGCAAGATAGAGTCAGGGACACGGAATCAGAAAATCTAAGGGCATGTGGCTTATCGACCTCTACCTCAGCGTAGCGCACCGAAGAATGTTCTGCGGCAATGCTTAGCACATCGGCGGTAAGTTTTTCCAGAAGAGAAAAACGGTTGTCTTCTACAAGCTTGATGATTGCCTTTGTAATCGTTTTATAGTTGAGCGCATCACTCATATCGTCGGTGTTCGTCGCTTTTTCAGCGTCGTAATCAATTTTCACGTTAACAACAACGTCCTGCTTGTTTTTTATTTCATCTTCATTGATGCCAATGTAAGTGCGTAGTCTTAAGTTTTTAATTTTAATAGTGGCAAGATTAAAGTTCATTGAAGTCTCTTGTTTGTAGTTGTTTATAAGTCGTTGTAAAGTGTTGTCGTTTCAGTCAGGAATGTAGCACAAAATGTCAATGGAACTACGCTCGCCAACAGCAAAAATTCTAATCGTTCTAGCATGTTTAGTAGTGGTAATGGCTGGTATTAAAGCCGCCAGTACGATCATGGTACCGTTTTTTCTCTCTATTTTTATAGCGATCGCGTGTAGCCCAATAATACGTTGGACTTCGAAATTTGGCGTGCCTAAATGGCTCTCTATAACTTTTGTTATACTGCTTATCGTTGTTTTTGGTTTTCTTTTAGCTGGCTTAGTTGGCCAGTCTATGACCGAGTTTCGAGAAAATTTGCCAGAATACAGAAGTAAGCTTGATACAGAGTTTGCCTGGGTTGTGTCCAAATTGGCTGAATTTAATATTCACATCAATAGAGAGTTAATCGCTTCGCACCTTGATCCAGCAACGGCTATGTCTGTAGCAACAAATTTCATCAGCGGAATGGGCGGCGTACTTTCAAACCTCTTTCTTATTCTTCTTACTGTCATTTTCATGCTTTTTGAAGCAGACAGTATTCCCCGCCGGTTGCATATTGCCCTTGCTGATCCTGGAATGAAACTAAAGCATATCGACAGATTTATTCGTTCTGTGAACAGTTACTTAGCGATAAAAACTGTGGTTAGTTTAGGGACCGGTTTGATTATTGGGGTTTGGCTGTATGTGATGGGGGTAGATCATTTCATGCTTTGGGCTGTGTTGGCTTTCATGCTCAACTTTATTCCTAACATTGGCTCAATTATCGCTGCTGTGCCCGCAGTATTGATAGCCTTTGTTCAACTTGGCCCTGCCTCAGCAGGTTTCGCAGCGCTTGGCTTTGTGCTTGTTAATACCATCATGGGAAATATGGTGGAACCCAGATTGATGGGTAAAGGCATGGGGCTTTCTACACTTGTGGTATTCCTTTCGCTAATATTTTGGGGGTGGCTGTTAGGCACCGTTGGAATGTTGCTATCAGTTCCGTTAACCATGGTGGTAAAGATAGCTCTAGAGTCTCGCGAGGAGAGCAAGTGGCTTGCGGTGCTGTTATCGAGTGAAGGTGAGAAGTCTGTGTCGTAACTTAGTGGAAGTAGAAAGTGGACAGACACTTGTTTGTGAAAGTCGATAGTGGACAGACACTCAATCGATTTAAAAAAATCTCTCATTGGTCTCTAGCTAAACAGTCAATTGAGAATGTGTCAGTCCCCCCAAACTTTTGTGCAAGATTAAGTGTGTGTCCGCTTTCCATACGCCCCAACTTTTGTAGGAACTCAAGTGTCTGTCCACTTTCATACTAGAGCAATTGAAAGCTCGAGGATTTAACGGTCATGCACAAACTTCGTTGTACTTTTTAAAGCACTATTCGTGATTGGGAAATTGAATAACGATACGAGCACCGCCAAGCGAACTGTCCTCGATGAGCATTCTACCTTCGTAGATTGAAACTAAATCGGCCGCCAACGCCATGCCTATTCCGTGGCCTTCTGTATAGGTATCAAGTCGAGTTCCTCGCTCTAACAAAAGCACCTTTTTGTCGTCAGGAATACCAGGGCCGTCGTCTTCTACTTTAATTGTTAGCCAACCAGCACGCTTCGACGCTGATACGATAATTCTATTGGTCGCTGCTTTGCATGCATTGTCTAGAAGGTTGCCACATAGTTCCATGAAGTCGGTCTCGTCTCCTTTAAACTGAGTATCCTCATCCAGTTCAAACTCTATAGTAAGGGCTTTATCTTGGTAGACCTTATCCATTGCATCGGCAAGCTTGTGCAAAATGGGTAATATATAGATAGCTTGTTGCCAGCCAGATTTTCCAGCACTCGCTCTTTTCAGCTGGCGTTTAATGATTCGGTCAATTTGCTGTAATGCTTCGTTTACCTCAGTAGGTAAATCGCTAGTGCCCGATGCTACTGCCAAAGGCGTTTTTAAGCTATGTGCTAAGTCTCCTAAACTGTTTTTATATCTCGCCCTTTGGGCGGCCTCAGTTTGAAGCAAACCATTAATGGATTGTTTTAAGGAATCGAATTCAACGGGATAGCGTGATTCTAACTGGCGTTTATGTCCACTTGAGGCTTGTGAAATTTCGTCAATTAACTTTCTAACAGGAAGAAGTACTAGGCTAATCCCGATAATAATAAAAATTAGGAGCGCTATACAGAGCGTGAAAATCCACTGCCACGTCGTGTCTAAGAACGTATTCCGCTCTGCTTCAAAAAGTGCTTTATTGTTAAATATATAAAACCGAACAGGCTCGAAGTCTCTACTTGAAGCAAATTCCGCAGTAAAGGCGTATACAAAAAACTCGGAATCTTCTTCAAACTTAGGTGTATGAGAATCCAAAAATAACTCGTTACCGACTGCAACGTCTATCTCAGGTGGTGCAAAGGTATATTCAAGAGCTGAGGCTGACTGCCAAATTACTTCGTCTCGAAACACAATCACGCCAAGATAACCTGATCCCGGAAGGTTTAACTGCTCTTCGTATAAAATTTCAGGCATATAGGGCAGGTCGCCATCTAACTCGAAAGCCGATAACAGACCTAAGTTCATCAACCTAAGCTCACTCATCTTGGCTTGCGTAAGGCTATCAGTATATGCCTCGTCTAAAATGACAACAGTAAACGGCGCAAATAACGCTAGAAGAACAATCGCTAGAAAGATACTCCGAAGACGTAGCGACAATTGCCTCATAAACTTCTATTTATCCTATAGCCTCTACCTCGAAGGGTTTCGATTGGCTTTAACTCACCGGTCGGGTCCAGCTTTTTCCGCAGTCTTCCAACGAAAACCTCTATGACATTACTATCTAAATCGAAATCTTGGTCATAAATGTGCTCGGTTAGCTCTGTTTTTGAGATGACCTTTTGCGGGTTAAGCATAAGGTACTCCATGACTTTGTATTCGTAAGCTGTTAGATCCAGAGCTTGACCGTTTAACGATAGTTCTTCACTAACGGTATCCAGTGAGATAGGGCCGAACTGAATGGTTGGGTTCGCTTGTCCAGAAGCTCGTCGAATTAGTGCTTTTGTTCGAGCAAGTAACTCTTCGTTATGAAAGGGTTTGGTGAGGTAGTCATCGGCTCCGGCATCAAGGCCTTCCACTTTCTCTTGCCACCTATCTCTAGCAGTTAAAATGAGTATAGGGCAGGAAATATCAGCTTGACGGGCTTTTCGTATAACCTCAAATCCGTCTAGCTTTGGCATGCCGATGTCGACGATAGCCAGGTCATAGCTATATTCTTTAATGAGAAAAAGCGCGTGCTCACCATTATCTGCGAGGTCTACGCTATAGCCATTTTGCTGAAGGAGCGCATCAAGCTGGGTTAATAATCTGCTATCGTCTTCGGCTACGAGGATACGCATGTTAGTCCTTATCTTTATTTGTTTTTACCTTGCCTGAGCGTTTGTCTACATCTACTGATACTACTCGCCCTGACTTTTTAAGTACTTTTACCCGGTAGTTTTTTGAGGTCTGTTCAACTTTTAAGACGCGTCCATTTACAGCAACGCGAGCACGCTCAGCAGCTTCGCTTTTTGATATATCGCCGCCAGAGTCTTGAAACGCCAAAGCTGGCGCTGTGTTAGACAAAGCTAACACTAAACAAACTACTGCAACACGAAGCGATAATTTCATACAACCTCACAATTATTATCCCACTCAGGCCAAACTACAGATAAGTATAACTTGGTTAACTGAACCCATTCTGAACTAGGTTTAGTCTACCTTGCGGAGCAAAAGCTGTATATAAGCCTTAAGTAAATGGCATTTACGAAAGAGCAAATATTGTGGACAGACACTTAGTTGCTAAGAGGCCGGAAGTCAAAATGAGAGTGTCTGTCCACAAGTCTATTTCTAAGCTTCAAAGTGGCGCATATATTTAAGTGCTCTCGTTAGTAAGTCATATTGAGTAATCTTTACTCTTATTTTGAAAAAGTGTCTGTCCACTTTGTTGATTGTTATTAAGGGGGACCAATGTTTATTGTGCAAACGAGTGACTGTCCACGGTTTTTGTAAATTAGTTCTCAACGCTCATATGGATGTATGAGTGTGTGTCCAAAGCTGTACCTAACTAGTGTGTAGTGAAGAGCTTACGTTTCTCAATAACTCTTTTGGCAGCTGAGCGGGATGATATTGACTTTTTTGGCATGCCACGTGCGAGGCATAAGCTTCAGATGAATCAATAAAATGAAAATAAGGCGTTTAGTTCAACTACCCCATTCAATAGTAACGTCGGACAGACACTTATTTTCAACAAGGAGGAGCTATGTCTAGCGATATTAAGAAAACAATGTGGAAAGCAATGTCAGATAGTCCAAAAGTAATGGTAAGTCTGGTAGGCGAGGATATGCATGCCGAGCCTATGTACGCCCAACTTGATAAAGACGCTGATAGCGAGTTTTGGTTTTACACTAGTCGAGACAACCGCATTGCTAAAGGTGGAAAAGCCATGGTTCATTTTGCATCCAAAGGTCATGATGTATTTGCTTGTATCCGAGGCAATCTCACTGTTGAATCACGTAAAGAGGTGATTGATAAATACTGGTCTAATCCAGTAGAAGCATGGTTCGAGAAAGGTAAAGATGATCCTTCTTTATTAATGCTTCGCTTCGAACTTATAGATGCAGAAGTGTGGGATGCAGACCCTTCACTCAAAGGCATGTTTAAAATGCTTACTGGTAAAACGGTAAAGCCAGAAGAGATGGGTGAACACGAAAAGGTCGATCTTTAAACGCAGTATAATGGGCCAATTTTATGACGAAGCTTTGAGGCGCTGGGACACTTACTCAGAGGAGCGAGTGTCTGTCCACAAGGGATTGGTTATTACGGTTGTTGGCTGATTATTAAGTAACTGCCCATTATCAACCAAAGGAAGCTTGGCAAACAATTACGAGTGCGTGTCCTCATTAGTCTAGCAATTGAGTGTCTGTCCACACTAGTTTAATGAATAAGTGTTAGCTTTGTTACTGTTGAAGCAACAAAAAAGCCCCTTAAAACCGGAGCTATTCGGTCTCAAGGGGCTTTCGTTATTTATCGCAGTTTGCTACTTAGCGTTTAGCTAAAAACTAAGGCAAAACCCTTTTGTAAGGTTTAACAACAACACTTTCGTAAACACCTGCTTCGATGTACGGGTCAGCATCGGCCCATGCTTGAGCAGCTTCTAGTGAATCAAACTCTGCGACTACTAGCGAACCAGTAAATCCGGCCGGACCTGGGTCTGGGCTATCTACAGCAGGGAAGGGGCCTGCCATAACTAAACGGCCCGCATCTTTTAATGCATTCAGGCGTTCAAGGTGAGCAGGTCGCGCCGCTAGTCGTTTTTCTAGACTATCCGCCACATCGGTTGCACAAATCATATATAGCATACATTTATCCTTTTGCCGTAGCGGCTTTCATGCTTTCAACAAAGCTGCCGAGCTCGCTTAGCATTTTGTGACTGTCCGATAAATTGGCAGCGATAATATTCACTGTCGCCGAGCCTGAAATTGCGCCAGCGGCACCTGCGTCAATAGCAGATTTAACCTGTTCCGGTGTAGAAATACCAAAGCCTAACAATGCTGGTGCTGCTTTGTGTTTGTTCAAGCGCTCAATAAGCTCTGAAGCAGGCACGTTTGCGGCAGTTTCTGCGCCAGTAACGCCCGCACGCCCCAGCAAATACGTGTAACCTTTCGAGTATTCCCCGATTTTTTCCATGGTTTCGTCAGTAGCATTAGGTGGTGCAATCAGAATTTGTGAAATGCCAGTGGCTTCGGCTGCTTTTTGAAAAGGTGCTGCTTCGCGAATAGGAACGTCAGCGACCAAAATTGAGTCAACGCCTGCCTCTTGCGCTTTATTGTAAAAATTTTCGATGCCTTGGGCCATTACTAAGTTGCTGTACAGAAGCAAGCCGATAGGCACATTAGGATATTTTGCGCGAACACGTGAAATAACACCCAAGCAATCTGCTACCGTCACCTTGTTATTTAATGCGCGAATAGCAGAAGCTTGAATCGTGGGGCCATCAGCGATGGGGTCAGAGTAAGGTATACCTAACTCAAGTGCGTCAGCACCGCTTTCTACTAGCTGGCAAATAATGGCTTCAGATTGCGCTAAATCGGGGTCACCCACCATTACGAAAGGTACGAAAGCGCATTGGTTCTTTTCATCAAGGCCGGCAAACATTTGTGCATATCTATCCATTATAAATCGTCCCCTAAAATGTTGATAACGTGCGCTAAATCTTTGTCGCCACGACCTGATAAGTTAACTACGATGATGGTTTCTTCTTCCGCTTCATCTGCCATATTGAGCGCGTGCGCTAAGGCATGCGACGATTCAAGGGCAGGAATAATACCTTCTTTTCTTGCAAGCAATTGGAATGCGTTCAGCGCTTCTTCGTCGGTAGCGGCCACGTATTCCGCTCGTCCAATGTCGTGAAGATAGGCATGCTGAGGGCCAACAGCAGGGTAGTCGAGACCAGCAGATACTGAGTAGCTCTCTTCAATCTGGCCTTCTTTGTCTTGCATGATGAAGGTGTAAGCGCCGTGAAGAATACCTTTTGTACCCGTCACGATAGTTGCGCCGTGCTCTTTGGTGTGCACACCTTTACCCGCAGGCTCAACGCCAACTAGGCGTACAGATGGCTCATCAATAAAGTCTGCAAACATACCGATAGCATTTGAGCCTCCGCCCACACATGCTACTACGGCGTCAGGTAAGCGACCTTCTTTTTCCATGATTTGTGCACGAGTTTCTTCACCAATCATACGGTGATATTCACGAACAATAGTCGGGAACGGGTGTGGGCCCGCGGCTGTGCCTAACAAATAGTGGGCTTTATCATAGTTTGCCGACCAGTCGCGCATGGCTTCGTTTACGGCATCTTTAAGCGTACCAGAACCGGCATTTACAGGAATAACCTCTGCGCCCATAAGCTTCATACGGAACACGTTTGGCGCTTGACGCTCAACGTCTTTCGCACCCATATAAATGCGTGCTTTAAGCCCCAACAATGCACATGCTAACGCGGTGGCAACACCGTGTTGGCCTGCGCCAGTTTCGGCGATAACCTCTTTTTTACCCATGCGTTTAGTCAGCAGCGCTTGGCCCAACACCTGGTTAGTTTTGTGTGCGCCACCGTGAAGCAAGTCTTCACGCTTTAGGTATAATTTTACCTTCGGGTTACTTACTAGATTGCGAGTTAACGTCATTGATGTGGGGCGACCGGCGTAGTCTTTTAACAGAGATAAAAACTCTTCGTTAAATGTCGGGTCGTCCTTGGCATCCAAAAATGCTTTTTCCAGTTGGTCTAGTGCTGGAATAAGTAGCTCGGGCACGTACATGCCACCAAATTCACCAAATTTTGTATCTAACTGGTTCATTACGTTGTCCTGTATTTAAATTAGTAACGGCGGCAAATGGCAAAGAGCGCATCGAGTTTTTCTTCGCTTTTCACGCCGGGTGCGGTTTCTACGCCTGAATTCACATCAATAGCACCACAGCCGGTTGCAATAGCTTCTGCAACATTCTGGGCGTTTATACCGCCAGCAAGCACTAACTTATGCTTCGCTTCGATATCGTTTAATAGCTGCCAATTGAACGCTTCGCCTGTACCGCCTTTGGCATCACCCACTTGGCAATCCAGAAGAACACGGCTTACAAGGCTATTATTTAAGTGTCTGTCCACCGCGTCTGGTAGTGCGCCAGAAGAGGTTGCTTTAACACCTTCGACTTTCCAAATTTCACAACCTTCTGGAAGCTTGGTAGCAAGCGCTGAAATGTAGGTGTCATCTTCGCTGCCGTGAAGCTGCACGGCAAAAAGGTTGAGCAAGGCGGCGAGTG
>Ga0208059_1000286_pt1 | contig 11068 bp, 10 predicted proteins | sample DeeseametaMP0959_FD_184199 | JGI IMG/M metagenome (GOLD analysis project Ga0208059, IMG submission 184199) | Marine microbial communities from the Deep Indian Ocean - MP0959 (SPAdes) | ecosystem: Environmental > Aquatic > Marine > Oceanic | place: East of Madagascar, South Indian Ocean...
GACCGGCGCCGACTACTACACGCTGACCATCCGCGACCACGGCTTCAACGCCAACCTCGGCAAGGCCGCGAACCAGGACGATCTGTCCCTGCAGGCCGTCATCCCCTGGGGCCCCAAAGACGCCGCGTGACGCAAAGAATCGGCCGGGGCAACCCAGCCGATTTCCCCCCGCGTCCCTTCGCATTGACATGCATTGCCTGCATGTTGGCGCGCACTGGTTGGTGTGCTTGGTGGAAGCAACTGAAAGCTGATCGGGCATAAGGGAGATGATGACGCAATCCGTTTCGGAGAAGACTTTTCCGTCGTCCCCCACGCACTTTAAGGCTTAGTACCTCTTGCATTTTGACAGCCGTGCAATGGAGGAAAAATAAATAATAACATAAGGTTGCGGTCGTGGTCATGTGACGCGCTAATTGGCTGGAAGTCAGAGCTTACGACAGGTCATCCCAAGATATTGGGTAGGAGCCATCCGTGATCACTACAGTTTGTCGAGGCATCTAGGCCCGCTGGCAGATTGGGTGGGGTCGAGCCGCCGGGCGAAAATCATTGTTAAGACTCATTTTTCCGTGTAGATGACACTTTAATGAGCGAAATCGCTGAAAAAGCGATATTTAGAGGGCAGTCAGATGCGACAACGGTCTTTTGAGGCTGATACGAAGGATCAACCCTTCGACGAGATCATCCTTCAGCAGGGAGAGCTGATTTCTGACCGTCTCAACATGTTGCGACAGGAACAGTATCCTCCAGACGCCCAGAAAGGTCTACGTCAGTTCTCTCTGGCAGAGGTTGCCTACTATCTCGGCGTGACCCAATCGACGATCAAGAAGCTTCACCTCGAGGGCAAAGGCCCCGAGCCCGAAACGTCGTCTTCCGGCAGGCGCAGCTACTCGGCTGAGCAAATGCTGGAATTGAGAGCCTATCTGGACAAGCATGGCCGTCCCGGAAGGCGCCGTTATGTCCCCTATCGACAGCCTGGCGAAGAACTGCACGTTGTTTCTGTCGTAAACTTCAAAGGGGGCAGCGGAAAGACCACTACCGCAGCTCATCTCGCTCAGCATTTAGCGCTGAAGGGCCATCGTGTTCTTGCGATCGACTTGGATCCTCAAGCCTCACTAACAGCTTTGCACGGTATCCAGCCTGAGCTCGACAACGTGCCCTCGCTTTATGAGACGCTCCGGTATGACGATGAGCGCAAGCCCATCTCTGAAGTAATCCGGCCGACAAACTTCCCAAACCTAGACATCGTTCCGGCAAGCCTCGAACTTCAGGAGTACGAATACGATACGCCGGTTGCTTTGACGAGCAGCGATCCCCATGAGGGCCGCACCTTCTTCACTCGGATATCCAAGGCGCTCAGTGAAGTTGATGACCGCTATGACGTGGTCGTAATCGATTGCCCTCCTCAGCTGGGCTACCTCACGCTCACTGCTCTGACGGCTTCTTCCTCGGTAATTGTGACGGTCCATCCTCAGATGCTGGACGTCATGTCGATGAGCCAGTTTCTTTTGATGCTGGGCGGGATCATGAAGACGATCCGTGACGCCGGAGCAAACATGCGCCTGAAGTGGTTCCGCTACCTCGTAACGCGGTTTGAGCCAACAGATGGTCCTCAAAAGCAGATGGTCGGGTTCCTCCAGGCGATGTTTCCAAACCAGATGCTTTCGGCTCCTGTACTGAAATCGACGGCGATCTCCGACGCTGGGATCACCAAACAGACGCTTTACGAAGTTGAGCGCTCTCAGTTCGTTCGAACCACTTATGACCGTGCAGTGACCTCCCTGAACGACGTCAACGACGAAATCGCCGAATTGATCCACAAGGCTTGGGGGCGAGAATGACTGTGGTTTTGACAGCCGTGCAGAGCGCCAATTTTGACAGCCGTGCAACTGTCGAAATGCAGACTGCGCGCCGGTTGGATTCTAACGAAGTGGAGATGACTTGATGGCTCGCAAAGACCTCCTGAAGAGCGTCATGGCTGGTTCGCCGGAGCAGCCCAAGGATTCCGGGCGCTCCGGATACGCAATGCGCGGAGCTTCGAAGTCGATGAAGGTTTCGATTGATAGCCTTGCGGAGAACTCGAAGCGTCTCCTTGAAGGCGAAACAATAGTCGAGATTGATCCGCAATTGATCGATGTGTCATTCGTTTCGGATCGGCTTAGTGATGACGATGTTGCTTTCAACGAACTGAAAGCATCGATCGCGGCCGGTCGCCAGGACACACCGGTTTTACTTCGACCGCATCCAGAAGCAGATGGTCGTTACATGATCGTCTTCGGGCATCGCCGTGTGCGAGTTGCATCGGCGCTCGGCCGTAAGGTTCGCGCAGTTGTAAAGCCGATGGACGACGTGGCCCACATTCTTGCTCAAGGGCAGGAGAACACTGCGCGCGCAGATCTCTCATTTATTGAGAAGGCCCTATTTGCGAAGAGCCTTTTGGATATGGGGCAAGCAAAGGACGTGATCCAGTCCGCCCTGACCATTGACGGTACTTTGCTTTCGCGCATGCTGTCAGTGGCGCAGAACGTCCCGCGGCACGTCATCGAACAGATTGGCCCAGCCAAGCAGATCGGGCGCGATCGTTGGGAGGATTTCAAGAAGTTGGCCTCGGAGCCCAAGAATGAGAAGATCCTCAAAGGAGCTTTGGAGTTCGACGGTTTTCAGGGTCTCGACAGCGATGCACGCTTCGAGTTCCTGCACAGCAAGCTAGCAGAAGCGGGCAGGGCGCCGAAAAGCCGAAAAGCGCGTGCCGCGCCCAAGAAACGTACTTGGACCGCCGGCAAAGGCCGCATCAAAGGCGTCATCGGCCGATCCGGAAAGGCATTCAGCATTTCACTCACGGCGCAAGACTCGACCGAGTTCGGGGATTTTCTCTCGGGCCGGCTTGATCAGCTGTACAGTGAATTCCTCGCGACGAAAGAGGAGCAGTCAGAACAATGATCTAGGCAAAAGAAAAGCCCCCAAGCAGCGTGGCCTGAGAGCTAATCTGAAAAGTTTGGTCGCTTAGAAGATATCTCTCCCGCGAATCACTGTCAACAAGAACGCCACTTCGGCGAACGGCTTTCTTTTGCCTCCACATAACTGGAGGTGAGAAACAGGCATGAAACATACAGGTTGGCGCAAGCCGACACCGGGTCTTGGCATTGCAGAGCAGCTTGCCCAAGCCGGTGAACAGTTAGCTGTACCCAAGACGCGGGCCTTCGTGGCCGTAAAGCGGGTCGGTGCATACATTGGCCTCAAGGCCGGAGACATGATGCTCCTCGACACGCTCGGGGCCTTTACTCAGGCCCAGGACTGGGAGGAGGGGCAGCGCCCGATCGTCTGGGCATCAAACGCCTATCTGATGGAGCAGACGGGCTTCTCGCTCTCGGCTCTCAAACGCCATGCGCGACGGCTGGCCGAGATCGGCGTGATCTCCTTCCAGGACAGCCCGAACGGCAAGCGGTGGGGGCGCAGGGACGCCGATGGGCGCATTATCGAGGCCTACGGCTTCGATCTGTCGCCGCTGTCGGCCCGTGTCGAGGAGTTCGAGGAGTTGCATGCCGATTTACAGGCCGAACGTGAGCTCTGTCAGCGCCTGAAGCGCCAGATCACGGTGGCACGACGGATGATCAGGGCGCGGATCGAGGCTGCCGTCAGCAACGCGCTGCGCGGGCCCTGGGCGCAGTTCACGGGGCTCTTCGAAGAGCTTTTGGACCGGCTTCCGCGCCGCCACGAAGCTTCCGAACAGCTTGTCCGGCTCTTGACCTGGTTCAAAGAGCTTCAGGAGCGTGTCGAGGCAGCTTACCTTAAGGCAACTGAGGCTGTCCAACCTGTGGAAAACACGCCTGCAACCAAGGCACAAGTCTTCGAAAAGACTCAAAAAATGAACCCCAGGGAGGTCATTTCTGACCCCCATATACTAATTACAACCCAACTAAATCCTGTAACCTGTAATCGCTCAGAAACTGAGCAAGCGGCGGGCGTGGTGCCAAATGCGCCACCGGAAGAGCAGGTTGATAGGGAGTTGGAAGAGTGGGTTGCTGAGACCCGCAAAAAACGTGGAGCAGCGCTTGATTTGCCGACTGTGATGCAGGCTTGTCCCGAATTCGCGTCCTGGGCGCGCAATATGGGCGGGTATCTCAAAGATTGGGGCGATCTGCACCGGGTTGCTGGCCAGTTGAGGCCAATGATTGGCGTCTCGGAGCATGCCTGGAACCTCGCGCAGGTTCGTCTTGGGCCTCAAATTGCAACCGCCGCGCTGGTTCTGACCTTCGATAAGCATTGCGCCGGCGAAGTCGCGTCTCCGGGCGGCTATCTCCGTGGTATTGTCCAGAAGGCCGGGGCAGGGGAGTTGCACCTCGAGCGTAGCTTCTACGGTAGGCTCAGCGGGCAGGCGGCGTAATGGGGCAGCGGATCAAAGCCCCGCGGCCTTGGTCAGGTTCACCCGGAATCTGTCGCGACGGCGTTGATACCGGCGGGTCATCTCGGCCGATGCGTGTCCGAGCTGCTTCTGGACATAGCGTTCGTCGACTTCCGCGCTGCTGGCGAGACCGGCGCGCAAGGAATGGCCTGAAAACAGCGCTAAGCGGTCTTTTTCCGGCAGCTCGGCGCGAATGCCGGATTTCAGGACGGTGGATTTGATGAGGCGGGCGACATGCTTGTCGTTGAGGCGTTTTTCCAAGGCCTTCTTTCCGTCGCGGGATGTGCGGACGAAGACCGGTCCGAAGTCGATCTTCGCGAAATGCAGCCATTGTTCCAGCGCATGAACGGGGCAGGTTTGGTTCGAAGAACCGCGGCCAATCTCCACCTCGCGCCAACCGGCTTTGGCATTCAGAGTCAGCACAGCACCGTCACCGAGGATCTCGATCCAACCGCCTGAATCATGCGTATCGTCTTTACCGACATCGAGGCTGATGATTTCAGAACGGCGCAACCCGCCAGCATATCCCAAGAGCAGGATGGCTCGGTCACGCAGGCCGCGCAGGTCGTAGGGCAGGGTGGCCACCATTGCGAGGATGTCTTCCGGCAGGATCGCTTCTTTCTGTACCGGTGGCCGCGCATGTTTGCGCTTGATGCCGGCCAGGACGGTGGCGATGTGGCGATCCTTGCGGTCCAGCGCGAACCCACGTTGCGCGTAGTTCCAGGCAAGCCCAGAAAGGCGGCGATCTAAGGTGCTCACCGAGAGGGCAGGGGACCCATTGGTCGGCGCGGCCAGGTCCGTCAGATAGAGACCAATCATCTCTGGAGACGGGGGTAGGGGCTCCGCGCCTTTCAATCTGCACCAACGCGCAAAGTGCTTCCAGTCGGCGGCGTAGGCCTTGTTGGTGTTTTCGGCGGTCGAGGCCTTGGCGTAATCACGTGCGTTCTCGGCCAGTCGATCCAGCGTACCTGAGCCGGCCACATGGGAGGGCAGGGTCAGAGCCTCGCTGGATGTCGGGTCTCTCGCGTCGTCTTCGTTGATGGAAGACCCGATTGGTGCGTCTGAGATCGATTTCTCATTCATTTTTGACTGTCGTTCTTGTTCCATGAGTGGACACTAACGTATTGATTTTATTGTGTTCATGTTCTTGTTTCATTCCCGGATCATAGTTTCTTTATCGGACATAAGACACCTATTATCCGGGTTTGGCCATGGTGGATCGATCAGACATCAACGCCGTCGACGATGCTGCGTGGGAACAGGCGGTCGCGCGAGAAGCTGTGATCCGTCGGCTTGCAAGCAAGACACCGCCGAACCGAGCAGAATTCCTTAAGGCATGCCGTGATCTTGGTCTCAAGCGTTCTCGCCTCTACGAGTTGATCTCAGCGTACAAGGCGCGCCCGGTCGCCAGCTCATTACTGGCGGCTCAGGTTGGGACACCGACGGGCAGCCGTCGGCTGCCTGACGAGATCGAAGCGGTGATTTCGGGGGCGATCGAGGAGTTCTACAAGTCCCTCCAGAAGCCAAGCATCAACGCCCTGCAAAAGGAGGTACGCAGGCGGTGCAGTCAGAGGGGTCTACGTCCCCCGTGCTGGACCACGCTGCGGGACCGTGTGGCGGCGATAGATCCGGCCGAACTCACGGCGGCGCGTGAGGGCGCTAAGGCTTCTCGCCAGCGCCATCACCCAGTGCCAGGCAGCTATCAGGTCGAACGGGCCTATGAGGTGGTTCAGATCGACCACACGCTGGTGGATGTCATTGTCGTGGATCGGGTTCATCGGAAGCCTTTGCAACGGCCCTGGCTGACGCTCGCCATCGACGTCGCCAGCCGTATGGTGGCAGGGTTCTATCTGACGCTGGAGCCTCCGTCGGTGTTGTCGGTGGCACTGGCCATTCAGCATCTGGTGCAGCCCAAACTCGACTGGCTGGAGGGCTTGGGTATTGATGCGGACTGGCCCGCAGAGGGATTGCCGGAGACCATTCACGTCGACAATGCCAAGGAGTTCCGCTCAAAGGCGATGAAGCGGGGCGCCGAGGAGCACGGGATTTCGCTGCAGTACCGGCCGATAGGGGCGCCGCATTACGGCGGTCACATCGAGCGGCTGATCGGCACGATGATGGGGGCGGTCCATCTGCTGCCGGGCTCGACCTTCAGCAGCATCAAGGACCGTGGCGACTACGATTCCGTGAGCAAGTCGGCGATGACTCTCGACGAGCTGGAGCACTGGCTGGCGCTGGAAATCACCCGTTATCATGCTGAACGGCACCGTGCGCTCGGGATTCCGCCGGTTGCGGCTTGGAACGAAGCCTATGAGCGACGCGAGGCACCTTTGCGTCGGCCTTACGATCCGGAGGGGTTCCGGGTCGACTTCCTGCCGAGCACGGAACGCATGGTGCGCCGTGATGGCATCCATCTCTTTGGCCTGCGGTATTGGGACGATGTCTTGAGCCTCTGGGCGGGTCGGCAAGACCGCCAATTGCGCGTGTCTTATGATCCGCGCGATCTCTCGACGATCTTTGTGCTTGGCCCGGAAGGCCAACGCTATCCTGTGCGGTTTTCGGACCTGCGCCATCCGTCCATCACCCTTGCGGAACATCGCCGTGCGCAGGCGATTTTGCGCGAACGCGGGCGCGCGCTCGAGGACGAAGACCTTATATTCGCGGTGATCGAGGAACAACGCGCCCTGGTTGATGCTGCCAGCAGCAGGACACGGGAGGCCAGGCGATTTTCTGAAAGACGGGACCGAGCGCTTGATGGGGTAGGGGCCTACGAGGCTCTGGACGCCGGTCCGGAGCCCAGGGAAAGCGAGAGCGTGCTCAGGGATCACCCGGGGTTCGAAGTTGAGGAATGGTCGTGAACGAAGGCACCGCATTTGCACATCTCGATCCGACCTACCGCCGGTTTGCGGCGCTGCCGGATGATGAGCGCATTGCCTGGATCCGGGCCGACCGCTGGATCGGTTTCGATCAGTCCGGGGCCGCTCTGGCACGTCTGGAGAACCTGTTGACCTATCCACCGCGTGACCGGATGCCATGCCTATTGATCTACGGCGACACCGGTATGGGCAAGACCAAGATCGTGCGCAAGTTTGAACGCGACCACCCGCCGAAGTTCAGCCAAATCACCGGCGTTGACCACCGCCCGGTGGTTGTCGCGCAGGTACCATCCGAACCCATCGAGCGCGATCTTTACCGAGAACTTCTGGCCAGCATGGGCGCGCCGGCGATGACAGGCGGTACTCTCGCCCGCGAGAAGGATATCTGCCGGTCGCTGCTGCGGACCGTAGGGGCGAAAATGATCATTCTCGACGAGGTGAACGGCATGCTGGCCGGCACCTTCCGTCAGCAGCGGATTTTTCTCAATGCGATCCGGTTTCTGGCCAATGACCTGCGGATTCCACTGGTTTGTGCCGGAACGGACCTGGCTCGGCAGGCCCTGCTGACCGATGCACAACTGGCCGAGCGCTTCGAGGCGTTCCATCTCAAGCCCTGGCAGAACGATGCCGCCTTCGCCGGGCTCCTGAAAAGTTTCGAACGCATTCTGCCCTTGCGCGAGGCATCCGATCTGATCAGCGGGGAGGCCAGAGAACGGATTCACAAGCTGACCTCCGGTGTGACGGCGCGCATCTTCCGCCTGATCGAGACGGCGGCGGAAGATGCAGTTCGGTCGGGCAAGGAGCGCCTCGACGCGGATAGTTTTGGGGACAATCTGGTGCTGCCGCTGGTTTCGATGACCCAGACCGCTCGGCGGCGGGGCAAGCCCGTGCAACAACGGGTCGGGGCATGATGGTGTCGGCCCGACTGCCCGTCGCGCCGCGTCCGTTCATGGACGAACTGCTCTCGTCCTGGATGGCGCGGGTTGCCGCGCGCTACGGGTCGGAGGCTCTTGAGCTGGTGGTGTACCTGGCGGGGCAGGGGGGTAGGAACGCAGGCGCGCGGCAGGTTGACGATGTGGCGCCGGATATGGAGTTGCTCAGGCTTTGGGCTAAGGCCTGCAGGGTCGATCCGGAACGGCTTTGTCGCAGGTCACTGGCTTCCCGATATCCTGATCGGCCGCAGGATTGGTTTCTGACCGAGACAGTGCCGGTCTGTCTTGCCTGTTTCGATGCGGATGTCGCTGCCCGTCGAGATGCCTATTTGCGGGGGCATTGGCGATTAGCAGAGCAGGTGGTTTGCCCGCCGCACCGGACCATGCTCCTGGACCGCTGCCCCGCCTGTCTCGGCCGCCTAAGGCTTTCCTTTCGCATGCTGAATGGCCTGCTGCGCCCCTTCTGTCGCAAGTGCGATGCCATTCTGACCGGCGGGGGAGGGGAGACAGAGGACCCTTTGAAGGCAGATTTCGCCGCAGGCGTCCTCGATCTCCAAAGCCAGATCAGCCGGATCGTCAGAGGTAATCCAGGCCGTTTTGATCGTCTCGAGCATGCAATTCGCACTCTTTGGGCGCCACTTGATCGTGACGGTGCGGCCCGGCCCGTCCTCGCGCTTTGGTACGATGAATCGGGGTGGAATTGTCCCTACGAGGCCCGCGCGGCCGTCGGTCGGTCTGCGCCTCTTCAGCACCTATCAGTGAGCTGGCGGGCTCTGACGCTGGTGATCTTGCATGATCTCTTTGGAGCAGATCTGGTGCCCGGCGCTGTCCTGCCGGAGGCCGCCCTCGTCCTGTTCCAGCGTGCCGCCCCATTGCCGTGGCTCACGGATGGGCCTGATCTACGGACCGGCAAAGGAAAGCGCACGATTGATGCGGGAGCAGAGCGAGTCCACAGATTGAGCAAGAGGCGTGTCCACCGGTTAAATGGAAATTTCGAGGGCGAGAGGCGATTTCGGCCGAATCCACCCATGAAACTAAAACGACATTGACATGTCGCTGAGCATATCTTTTGAGGTCCGATAATGCAAACTTATTGGACATAGAAAAGAACCACAGGGTGCGGCGGTTTGTTATCAATTATGTAGTATAAAGCGCCGTGCTGAGATAGGTTCGGAGCATGGAGTTTGCCCAACCAAACCTTACTGACGCTCCCGACAGCCTACCCCGGATGCCGCCGTGGGTCACCTCTGCGCGCGCGGAAACTCTTGAAGATGTGGCGTTTTTGTCAGGGGCGGCGCTAGCCACGCTGCATCTTGTGGTGGGGCATGACGACGTCCCCCACGCCTTGTTGCGCGATAGGCTGGCGGTGCGCGCCGCCGAGGCATGTGTGGTGAAATCTGGTCGTCCGGAACGGGCGGGGGATCTACGGGACGCGGTGCATCTGCTGAGGCCGCGCGATCAGCCAGGGCCGGCGGGTGCGATCTATCTGCAATGGCAGCGGGCGGCTGCACGACCCATCTCGGTGAAGGCGCTGCAGCGCGCCTTGCCATCGATCTCTGCTGAACAGATTGCCACGCGGCTGGATACGCAGCGGGGTGGGCCGGTCATGCGCGCCGCGACTGTTTTGGAAGGAGTTCTGAAAGAGTGCCCGCGTGAGGAGGTCATGGCCCTGATCATGGCCGATGCTGTCTTGGCGCAGTCTTTGGGATGGACGCACGTTACGCCGCTTCTGGCGGTCGGGTTGAAATCGCGCGATCTGCGCAAACGAGGCACAGACTTAGAGCTGGTGTGTCATAAAGCGCTGGTCTCGTCGATCGGTCGGGCGATTCCAATCGCATCTGACTTGACCCGCCGTGCAGCTTGCCTGCGGTCTGTTGTCCCAAAACTGCGGGCGAAGGGGGCAGGGGACGCGGTCGCGCTATTCCTGACCAAAGATGCCCTGTCGCCGGCGATTGCTTTGGCCGATCCCAGTGTCGGCATGTCTGACCGCGCGGCGCGCCGGTTCTGTGATCGGTTGGTGGATCTGGGCGTGGTGCGTGAATTGACCGGGCGCGACACCTTTCGATTGTACGGGGTCTGAGTTGGCAAAGGACCGATCTGACGCAGATATTGACCGTGAGCTTCAGGAGCTACCGGCTGAACTGCGGTGGCGCGAATGGATGCGCCGGATTGAGGCGGTGCTGTTTGCGAGTGCGTCCCCGGTACCGCGCGAGGACCTGGCCCGTGTCGTGGGGCAGGGGGTTTCAGTTGATCTGTTGATTGAAGATTTCATCGCGGATGTGGGCGACCGACCCTATGAGGTAGCAACGGTTTCCGGTGGCTGGATGCTGCGCACGCGTGCGACTTATGCCGCTGTGATCCGCGCGGCGGCAGATGTCGGTGGACAGGATCTGGATTTGCGTGAGTTTGACGTCGCTGTTCTGGCCGCCGTCGCCTACAACCAGCCGATTACACGTGATGGACTGAAGGACATTTTTGGTAAGGAGATCAGCCGTGACTTGATTGGGCGGCTGCACGCGCGTGATCTCATCGCCACTGGGCCGCGCAGTCCCCGCCGTGGTGCGCCGTATACCTTCGTGACCACGGAGAAATTCCTCGTGGCGTTTGATCTGCAAAGCTTGCGCGACCTGCCGGACAGAGAGCAGCTTGATGATGCGGGGGTGGGCGGCAGCCAATAACCGCTACACTGGAACGTTAAGTTGTCATCGTGAGAATAGAGCGAGTCAATGGTCCGTTGTCGCCGTGAAAACTCGCGATCATGGTGTCACTGTACCCTAATTAGTCAGAATTGGGTCTGAAATTATCCCGTATTATCAATGGCCGCATGTACCCTTAATTTTCATATTGTACCGTTAATTACC
>Ga0208059_1000290_pt1 | contig 10969 bp, 9 predicted proteins | sample DeeseametaMP0959_FD_184199 | JGI IMG/M metagenome (GOLD analysis project Ga0208059, IMG submission 184199) | Marine microbial communities from the Deep Indian Ocean - MP0959 (SPAdes) | ecosystem: Environmental > Aquatic > Marine > Oceanic | place: East of Madagascar, South Indian Ocean...
CTTGCAGTTAAACGAAGGTGATGCATTAACATTTGAAGTTGAGAGCGGCGACAAAGGCCCTTCCGCAGTTAATCTGCAAAAAGCTTAATCGCACACAATCTGTTGTTGCAAAGTAAAAATATTATGTTATTTTGCAACAATGATTAATAATTTAAAAATCATAAAAATTCTAAACGCAAAACACCATTTTGCACACGCTAAGCTATTGCTTAGCTATTAATCATATAAACAAATTTTAATTTTTAACAATTTAATATAAACAGGAGTTATGCAGCTGTAGCTCAGTTGGTTAGAGCGCTTGGTTGTGGACCAAGAGGTCGGTGGTTCGATCCCACTCAGCTGTACCAAATAAATGAGTAAACAAAAAAAATTAAAGCCAGAGCTAGCGTCTGGTTTTAGAGATAGAAAAGGCAATGAACTAATACTGAAAGATCGTTTGATTGAGATAATTAAACGTAATTTTCAACTATTTGGTTTTGAACCTTTGGAAACACCCGGCTTTGAGCTTTCAGAAAACATAGGTAAATTTTTACCTGATGAGGATAGGCCTATGGCTGGAGTGTTTGGATTTAAAGATGAAAAAGATTGGATATCTTTAAGATATGATTTAACTGCTCCGCTTGCACGATACGTATCTGAAAATTTTGATAATTTATCCAAGCCTTTTAAGAGATATCAAGTTGGTTCAGTTTGGAGAAACGAAAAACCAGGACCGGGAAGATACAGGGAGTTTACCCAAATTGATGCTGACATTGTCGGAACTAAAAGTGTTTCAGCTGATGCTGATATGTGTGTTTTATTAGTTGACACTTTAAATAAGTGCGGATTAGATAAAAATGAATATTTAATTAAAGTAAGTAATAGAAAACTGATTCAAGGACTATTAGAAGAATTGAAAGTAACGAGTGACTTAAAGAAACTCACTGCAATAAGAGCGGCTGATAAGTTAGATAGGGTGGGTATATCAGGCGTTAGGGCTTTATTGGGCAAAGGAAGAAAAGATAAGTCAGGAGACTTTACAAAAGGAGCTGGTTTAACTGAAAATCAATCCGAGGAGATTATTAACTTTTTAAAAATTGACAGTTTTTCTAAACTAGGTAATTTATCTTCGAATTTGACATTCAAGGAGGGAATAAGCGAATTAAATGAAATTCTTGAATTAACAAAATTAAATAAGTTTGCAGATCGCATAAAATTTTCATCTGCTGTAGTAAGGGGGATTGAATATTACACTGGTGCAATATTTGAGGCCAATTTACTTTTTAAAGTTAAAAATAAGAAAGGTAAAGAAATTGAATTTGGTTCAGTGGGAGGTGGAGGCAGATATGATGATTTAATTTCGAGATTTACTCAATCAATATATCCCGCAACAGGAGTTTCAATAGGTTTAGATCGACTTTTGTATGCAATTACTCAGAAAAAAATGGAGAAGATTAAAGATAATAATCCAGTTGTTATTTGTGTTTTTGATAAAAAACAAATGTCTCAATATAACAAATTATTAACGCTTCTTAGATCTTCAAATATTAATTCAGAAATTTACTGCGGTGATGGGAGTTTAAAAGCTCAAATGAAATATGCTGATAAAAGAAATGCTCCAGCTGTCATATTGTACGGTGATAATGAAATTAAATCAGGAATAGTCACTATAAAAAATCTTAAACTAGGAAAAGAAGCATCAGCGGATCTTAAGACAAGAGAAGATTGGACAAGTAGCAAAACTGCTCAAATTACAGCTAAAGTTGAGAATTTAGTCGATGAAATCAAAAAATTACTCTGAAAAAATTTTAGACGTTTTTAAAAAAAAGGGATTTGTTTTTTCAGAACCTGATGTTCTTTTAGATTCAAATTATATTATTCAAAGATCTGGTGAAAACTTTAAGAAATTAATGCTTACATTTGAGGACGATACTGGAAAAAATATGTGTTTAAGGCCTGATTTAACAGTTGCCGCTTGTGTTAAATATTTAAAAGAAAATTCCAGAGGTGCATCAAAGATTTATTATTCCGGGCAGGCATATAGAAGATCTAATAATAGCAAAGAATCAATTATTAATGATCAAGTCGGTCTTGAAATTATTGGTTCAAAAAAAAAATTATCAGATGATAAAGAGATTATAAACACTATTCTGAAATCGATTGATAAAATTAAAATAAAAAACGTCTCTATAAATATTGGTGATGTAAGTTTATTTAGACAACTTATAGATTCACTTAACATGCCTGAGAGATGGAAGTTAAGGTTAATAAGACATTTTTGGAGACCTAAGTATTTTGAAGATTTGCTTAATAGGTTAGAAACTAATTCAGATATCGATCCCATAACTGTTGATTTTGATAAAAAGAAATTTTCTGAAATGAAAAAGCTTAATCAAAATCAAGAAATTGCAGGTCGTAAAATTTCAGAAATATTATCTAGATTTGACAAAAAAATTCGTGATCCAAGATCTTTTGCAGAAGGAAAAAAGACTGCGAAAATTATTAGGGAATTCCTAAAAATTAGTTGTCCTATCGACCAGATGGATAAAAATCTCAATAAGTTTTTTAAAAAAAACAATATTAAAAAAAACATAATTAAGAATTTATTGCCTATGAAAAATTTATCTAAAAGTGATTACAAAATAATTTTTTCCACAAATTTTGGTAGGGATATTGAATATTATACTGGAATGGTTTTTGATATATGGGCGTCAACAAATAAAAATAAGCAAGAAATAGCCAGAGGTGGAAGATACGACAATTTATTAAAAAGCTTAGGTTCTAAGAAAGATGTTTCTGCAGTTGGAGCAGCAATAAATTTAAATAACTTATCAAGGCTTATGCAATGAAAGATTTAGTTACAATTGGTTTACCTAGCAAAGGGAGATTAAAAGAAAGCTCACTTAACTTTTTAGAAAAAAATAATCTAAAATTAAGTTCTAAAGGCGGAGATAGAGATTATTTTGCAGATTTTGATAATTTAGCAAATGCCAAAGTTATTTACTTGCATGCTAGAGAGATAATAGAAAGGCTAGGCGATGGTACACTTGATGTAGGAATATCAGGTTTAGATTTATTAGGAGAGTCTTCTAACAGCTTACAAAAAAAAGTAGAAACGTTAAAAGAATTAGATTTTGGCAAAGCTAACTTAGTTGTTGCAGTACCTGATGACTGGATTGATGTTCAAACGGTTGCTGATTTGGAGGAGGTATCCTTTTATTTTAGAGATAAGAAAAATTCACGATTAAGAATTGCTACAAAGTACCCAAATTTGACCAATAAGTTTTTTGCTACTAAAGGTGTCACTCAATATAGGCTTATTTCAAGCTTGGGTGCCACGGAAACATATCCATTTACCGGATCATCAGAAATTATTACCGATATCACCTCAACTGGAAACACTTTAAAAGCGAACAATTTAAGAGTTTTAAAAGATGGATCTATCTTCAAATCTTATGCATGTGTCATAGCTTCAAAAAAATCTTTGATTAATAAAAATAAAAAAAAAATAATAAATTTATTTTTAGGAAAATAAAAAAAAAGGCCGCAAAAAGCGGCCTTTCTAATTCATTGATTTGATTGGGCTTACATTCGCATACATATTACGACAATACTCACTTATTTAAGAACTTCATTGCAAACTTCATTGCAGATTTTTTAAACAGATAAAAAAAAAGGGCAGTAAAAACTGCCCTTTTTGAATTTTGTTTTGAGTAAGAATGATTACATTCCCATTCCACCCATTCCTCCACCCATTCCACCCATTCCACCAGGAGGCATAGCTGGACCCGAATCTTTTTCTTCCGGTTTGTCTGCAACCATTGCTTCGGTTATAATTAATAAGCCAGCAATCGATGCAGCATCCTGAAGAGCCGTTCTTACAACTTTAGTTGGATCTATAATTCCTTTAGCGAACATGTCACAGTACTCTTCGTTTTGTGCGTCATATCCTTGATTTGTTTTTTTACCTTCCAAAAGTTTTCCCACAACAACTGATCCATCAATGCCAGCATTAGCAACTATTTGCCTGATTGGTGCTTCTAAAGCTTTTTTGATGATGTCTATTCCAGCTTTCTGATCAGATCCTTTAAATTTTACCTTGTCTAAATCTTGGGATGCATAAAGTAATGCGCATCCACCTCCAGCAACAACACCTTCTTCTACTGCGGCTCTAGTTGAGTTCAAAGCATCTTCTACTTTGTCTTTTCTTTCTTTAACCGCAACTTCGGTTGCACCACCAACTTTAATTACAGCAACTCCACCGGCTAATTTAGCTAATCTTTCTTGAAGTTTTTCTTTATCGTAATCAGAAGTTGTTTCTTCAGTTTGTTGTCTAATTTGATTACATCTTGCTTCGATGTCAGCTTTTTTGCCTGATCCACCGATAATGGTACTGTTTTCTTTATCAACTTTTATTTTTTTGCAAGATCCAAGGTCATTTATTTTTACGTTCTCTAATTTAATGCCAAGATCTTCTGAGATTACTTGGCCACCCGTTAATATTCCAATATCTTCTAGCATTGATTTTCTTCTATCGCCAAAGCCAGGAGCCTTAACAGCAACTACTTTTAAACCACCTCTTAATTTGTTTACTACTAAAGTTGCTAAAGCCTCACCCTCAACATCTTCAGAAATTATCATAAGAGGACGTCCTGCCTGAACAACAGATTCTAGTAATGGCACTATTGATTGTAAGTTAGTTAATTTTTTTTCATGTAAAAGAATAAGGGGATTTTCGAGTTCTGTAGTCATTTTGTCTGCATTAGTAATGAAATATGGAGAAAGATACCCTCTATCAAACTGCATACCTTCTACAACATCTAATTCCGTTTCTATTCCTTTTGCTTCTTCAACAGTTATTACACCTTCATTTCCAACTTTTTGCATAGCTTTTGAAATCATGTCTCCAACTTCTTTTTCACCATTCGCAGAAATTGTTCCAACTTGTGCTATTTCATCATTGGTTTTAACTTTCTTTGAGGACAATTTTACTTTTTCAAGAACATGCGTAACTGCATTATCAAGCCCTCTTTTAACATCCATTGGGTTCATTCCAGCAGTAACGTATTTGCATCCTTCTTTAACGATTGCTTGTGCTAAAAGTGTAGCGGTTGTGGTACCATCTCCTGCTTCATCGTTTGTTTTGCTTGCTACTTCTTTAACCATTTGAGCACCCATATTCTCAAATTTATCTTGAAGTTCAATTTCTTTAGCAACGGTAACACCATCTTTTGTTGAACGTGGGGCGCCATAAGATTTGTCTAAAACGACATTTCTTCCCTTAGGACCCAAAGTCACTTTAACTACATTTGCAAGCGTATCTACTCCTTGCAGCATTTTAGTTCTCGCTTCCATATCAAATATTATAACTTTTGCCATTTTCTATCTCCTTAATTTACTTTTTGCTTTTTGAAATTCCCATAATGTCTGATTCTTTCATTATGCTATATTCTTTACTATCAATTTTTACTTCAGTACCAGACCATTTCCCAAAAAGAACTATATCTCCCACTTTGACATCCATAGGTGTGATTTTTCCATCTTCTGTTCTCGCGCCTGATCCTACTGCCACAACTTCTCCTTCTTGAGGTTTTTCTTTTGCTGTATCTGGTATAATTATTCCACCTGAGGTTTTTTCTTCACCATCTGAAATTTCAATTAAAACACGATCATGTAAAGGTCTAAATTTCATATTAAATGTACTCCTTATTTTGCTAGTGAGATATCATATAGATATGAGTTTTAAAATTTCAAGCCCACTTAAAAAATTTCTTAAATTATAACGAAAAATCAGCCAAAATGGTGTATTTTTTGATCTTACTTGGCAAACATGACAAAAAAAACGATTAAAGGATTGAGTGAAATTTATCATAAATATGATGTTTTTTTTATAGATCTATGGGGAGTTGTCCACAATGGAATACAACTTTATCCTGGAGCGATCGAAGTTTTAGAAAACTTAAACAGATTAAACAAAAGGTTTGTTTTATTGTCCAATGCGCCAAGGCCTTCAAAAAATGTGGAAAAATTTTTATTAAATTTAAAAATGGATAAAATTTTTGTTAAAACTGTTTTTACTTCTGGAGAAGCCGCTTTAAAGAGTTTGGAAAAAAATATTTATGGAGAAAAATTTTATCACCTTGGCCCTAAAAGAGATAATGACTTGTTCAAGGGATTTGAAAAAAATAAAAGGAGTTTAGAAGAGTCCGATTTTATTTTATGTACAGGATTTTTTGAGGATAAAGAAGATTCATTAGACTTTTATAAAGATCTTTTAAAAAAAAATATTCAACTGAAGATGGTTTGTACTAATCCAGACTTGATAGTTCATCATGGTTCTAGCAAAGAATACTGCGCAGGTACATTGGCTGCAATTTTCGAGGAATTGGGCGGAAAAGTAGTCTATTTTGGTAAGCCCTATCCAGCAATTTATAATTTTTGTATAAAAAAAAATGAAACTGTTCTTGTTATTGGGGACAATGTTCGTACGGATATTAAAGGAGCTAACAATATGAAATATGATTCATTGTTTATAACTGGGGGAGTTCATAAAGATGAATTTTTAAATTTGTCAGTAGACAAATATGATAAAATTTTAGAACAATACAAAATTAAAACTGATTATTATCAGGAAAAACTAACTTGGTAAAATATGAGAACTTTTAAAAATACAATCATTCCAAAAGAATATAGAGGTTCTGCTATAGCCATAGGAAATTTTGATGGTGTTCACAGAGGCCACCAAAAAGTTTTTAGACAAGCAAAAAAATACGCGAAAAAAAATAAAATTAAATTTGGTGTATTAACATTTACTCCATTACCTGTGATGTTTTTTAATAGAAATATTAAAAATTGTAGATTGGTTTCTGAAAATAAGAAATTTCAACTTTTTGAAAAATATGGAGTTGATTTTGTAATGAATATTAAATTTAATAAAATTTTTTCAAAAATAACTGCGGAAAAATTTATTAAAAATATTATTTTTAAACAAATAAATCCACGGCTAATTTTTGTAAGTAATAATTTTAAATTTGGTAATAAAAGAAAAGGTAATGTACGTTTGCTAAAAAAGTTTAGCAAAAAATATGATTACCGATTAGTAAATACTATGGCATTTAAACATAAAGGAAAGGTAGTTTCTTCTACCCAAATAAGAAAAAGTTTACAAAATGGACATCTTGATTTAGCAAATACCCTACTATCAAGAACTTGGTTCATTGAAGGTGTAGTTCAAAAGGGAAAAAAATTAGGCAAGAAGTTGGGATATCCTACGTGTAATATTAATATTAAGAATTATATACTACCTAAAATTGGAATTTATGCTGTTAAGGTTTTAATAGGTAAAAATAAGAAAATTTTGAATGGTATTGCTTACTTGGGATATAGACCCACATTTGGTGGAAAAGAAATTATGCTTGAAGTAAATATATTTGGTATTAAAAAAAATCTATATAAAAAGAGATTAAGAGTTTATTTCATAAAATTTATAAGAGGAGAGCAAAAATTTAAGAATTCAACTAGTTTAATGAAGCAAATGAATAAAGATGTAATTTTTGCAAAAAAAAGTTTAAAAGCAAAGTTAGCTTTATGAGTAAAGAAGATATTAATTTACCCAAAACTTCATTTTCAATGAAGGCAAATTTACCCAATAAGGAACCAGAGATCCTAAAAATTTGGGAAAAAATGGATTTATTTAAAAAACTTAGAGAATCTAGAAAAGGTAAAGAGAAGTTCGTGTTACATGATGGGCCTCCATACGCTAATGGTCATATTCATATGGGAACAGCTCTCAATAAAATTCTTAAAGATATCGTCACGAAATTCCATCAGATGGATGGGAAGGATTCAGTCTATGTTCCGGGATGGGATTGTCACGGTTTGCCTATAGAGTGGAAAATTGAAGAGCAATATAAAAAAAATAAAAAAAATAAAGATAGTGTTCCCATAAAAAACTTTAGATTAGAATGCAGGGAGTTTGCGAATAAGTGGATTGATATTCATATTAAAGAATTTATCAGGTTGGGGGTAAAAGGAGATTGGAAGAATTATTATTCTACAATGAGTTATGATGCTGAGGCGCAAATTGTAAGAGAATTGGGTAAATTTTTGTTAGATGGAAGTTTGTACAGAGGCTTTAAACCTGTTCTTTGGTCAACAGTTGAAAAAACAGCATTAGCGGACGCTGAGGTGGAGTATAAAGATCATACCTCCGATATAATTTATACTTCTTTTAAAATTAAAAATACTACAAAAGATTTTTTAAAAGATGGTCATGTTATAATTTGGACTACCACTCCTTGGACAATTCCTGCAAATCGAGCTTTGGCATATAGTAGTAAAATTAAATACTCAGTTATTAAAATCGGCAAAGATACTAAATACTTTCAAAACAAAAATATAATAATTGCGAGTGAACTTATAAAAACAGTTTCTGAAGAATGTAACTTTAAAGATTTTAAAGTTTTAAAAGAATTTAATGGCAATGATTTTAAAAATACTGTTTGCCAACACCCGCTTCTAGATTTGGGTTATAATTATGATGTACCAATGTTGGAGGGAGATTTTGTAACACTTGAGCAAGGAACAGGAGTGGTTCATACAGCCCCTAACCACGGTCCGGACGATTATAATTTATGCTTAAAACATGGACTTAAAGCCCCCGATACCATGAATGATGCGGGCATATATTCTGACGCAATACCTTTTTTTTCAGGCATACATATTTTTAAAGCGGACTCTGCTGTTATTGATAAGCTATCAGCATCCAAAAGTTTATTAGGAAATGGCAAACTTCAACATAGCTTTCCCCACTCATGGAGATCAAAAGCTCCCTTGGTTTATAGAGCTACACCGCAGTGGTTTATTTCTATGGAGAAAAATAATTTGAGAAAAAAAGCACTCAAAGCAATTGATGACACCGCATTTTATCCAGCAAAAGGAAAAGCGCGAATTAGGTCAATGATAGAAACTAGGCCAGATTGGTGTATTTCTAGACAAAGAGTATGGGGAGTTCCACTTCCTATATTTGTATCAAAAAAAACTAATAAACCTTTAAGAGATCATGAGGTAATAGAAAACATTGCTAAAATATATGAAAAAGAAGGAGCTGATTGTTGGTTTAATGATGATCCACAAAAATTTTTAGGAAAAAAATATAAAAAAGAAGACTATATTCAATCAACCGACATTTGCGAAGTTTGGTTTGATAGTGGTTCTACTCATAGCTTTGTTTTAGAAAAAAGGAAGGATTTGACGTGGCCCGCATCTATGTATTTGGAAGGCTCAGATCAACATCGAGGATGGTTTCATTCATCCTTATTAGAGTCATGTGGTACTAGAGGCAGAGCTCCTTTCAATAGTATTCTTTCTCATGGTTTCGTTGTAGATGGAAAGGGTTTGAAAATGTCAAAATCCACAGGAAATATAATTGCACCAGAAGATATACTCAAAAAATATGGCGCTGATATCTTAAGAGCCTGGGTAGCTGCATCAGATTATTCTGAAGATTTAAGGTTAGATTATTCAATTTTAGAACAACATGCTGAATCCTATAGAAAAATTAGAAATACATTTAGATTTTTGTTGGGTAATTTGCGGGATCAAAAAATCAACTTTGATACAAATTCAAAAGAAATTGAAAAGTGGCCTGAACTTGAACGTTTTATGCTACATCAAATTTTTATTTTAAATAGTAACTTTAAAAAATACTTTAAAGAATATAATTTTCATAAACTTTACAGAGAATTATTAAATTTCTGTTCACTGGATTTATCAGCATTTTATTTTGATATCAGAAAAGATACTCTTTATTGCGATGAAACGAAATCAAACAAACGAATGGCATGCATCAGATTATTATACTTAATTTTAGATATATTGTTAAAATGGTTTGCTCCAATATTATCTTTTACAACTGAAGAAATATTCAGAATTTTAAATAAAGACAAAAACTTAAGTATTCATTTGGAAACTTTTCCAACTATTCCATCTAAATGGAGAGATGAAAAATTATTTCAAAAATGGGATAAGCTTAAAATAGTGAGAAATGTTGCTAACGCAGCTATTGAGGTTAAAAGAGCAAGCAAAGAAATTGGTTCGAGCTTAGAAGCAGATATTAAAGTTTATCTAGGTGAAGAATATTTACAACACAGTAAAGATGTTAATTTACCAGAATATACTATTACTTCAAAAGCTGAAGCGAAGCCAATGATCAATGATGATAAGCTTTTTAAGTTAGATAGCGTAGATAATGTAAAAGTTTTAGTAAAAAAAGCCAAAGGAGAAAAATGTTCTAGATGTTGGAAAATTCTAGAAAGTCCCTGTGAGCGAAAAAACTGTGGTTTAAAAAATTAATTTTTTCATGAAAAAAATTATAATTGTTTTAGTTGTATTTTTTTTTGATAGGGCAACTAAAATGTATTTAATAAATTTACAAACAACCGGAACAGATATCGATTTTTATATATTTCCATTTTTAAATTTTTATCTTGTATGGAATACAGGCATTGGATTTGGTCTAGCGTCACTAGAAACAAATATTTTTTACCACATTCTAACTGCAATAATTACAATAGTTAATCTTGCTCTTATTTTTTTCCTTTTAAAAGCAAAAGGTATTTATACTTACTTGTTTGCTTTAATTATTGGTGGTTCTCTAGGAAATTTGTTCGATAGAATTTATTATTATGCTGTACCAGATTTTATCGATATTCATGTAGGTAATTTTCATTGGTTTATATTTAATGTTGCTGATATCTTTATCACAGTGGGTATAATTAGCTTTATATTTACAGAATTATTAAAAAAAGAAAAAATTTCTACAAATGTTTAAAAAAAAAACAATATTTCTTATGCTGCTTATTTTTTTAGTTACATCTTGTGCTGATTCTTGGAGCAGTGTAAAACGCGGCTTAACAGGTGCGAAGCAAAAATCAACCGATGAATTTTTGGTTCAAAAAAAAGATCCACTTATTTTACCTCCAGATTTTGA
>Ga0208059_1000293_pt1 | contig 10849 bp, 9 predicted proteins | sample DeeseametaMP0959_FD_184199 | JGI IMG/M metagenome (GOLD analysis project Ga0208059, IMG submission 184199) | Marine microbial communities from the Deep Indian Ocean - MP0959 (SPAdes) | ecosystem: Environmental > Aquatic > Marine > Oceanic | place: East of Madagascar, South Indian Ocean...
AAGCGCCGATAAAAACAGCTGGAAACGCAGGCATCTTTTTAATCGCTAAAGTGAGCAAAACGACAAGGGGAATTAACAAATGCCAACCTAAGTCAAAAGACTCGTTTAACAAAAGTTGCATTTGCTCAATGCGTTCTGCTTTGGCCTCACCCACTTCACTAAAGCCCAGTACCGTAAATAGAATAAGCGCAATAACAAAGCTCGGAATCGTCGTCCAAAGCATGTAACGGATGTGCTCAAATAAATCCGTGCCCGCAACGGCAGGCGCTAAGTTTGTTGTTTCAGATAAGGGAGAAATTTTATCGCCAAAGTACGAACCTGATACTACTGCGCCGGCGGTTATGGCTGCCGACATTTCCATGCCTGCAGAAACCCCCATTAGCGCAACACCCACAGTCGCCGCGGTAGTCCAAGAACTACCTATACTCATTGCAACAACCGCACAAATCAGACAAGCGGCAGCATAGAAAAACGAGGGGTTAAGCAACTCTAAACCGAAATAGATAAGCGTAGGCACGGTTCCAGCTAGCATCCATGTGCCAATAAGAGAACCTACCGCTAACAGAATCAAGCAGGCACCTAAAGACATTGAGATACCGTCTACAATGCCCTTTTCGATAGTTTTCCAGCTGTAGCCATTTTTCATTCCAATGATAGCAGCTAAGCCCATCGCTAAAAGAAGTGCAATTTGGTTTGGACCGTAAGAAGAGTTATCGGCAAACAAATAAACTGCGCTTCCCATCATTATGACTAACGCAAGAATAGGAAGCATTGCATCGAGAAGTGACGGCGTTTTTATTTCTTTATTCGTCATTGTCGTTTTTTAAAACCTTATTATTGTATTTGTAACGCGTTAAGCGTGCTGTCCGCTTTTTACCAGAATGCTTTAGAAAACTGAGCGGTAGAACATAAGCGCAATGATAACGGGACACACAAAGCGTACGTACCAAGGCCAAATTTTCCAGAAAATGCTGTGTTCAGCAAACTGATCACCTTGTTTAAGTTCATCGAGTATTGCATCTCTGCGCCACACCCAACCTGCGAAAATACACAAGGCGAGTCCTAGTAACGGTTGGCTATACTCGGTAGTTAATGCGATAACAAAGCCGAACAAGGTTTCAAAATTTAAGATGATGATGCAGCTTAATACAAAGATGACCGATGCCATTAATAACACGGCCTTTTTACGTTGAAGACCTTTACTTTCTACCATAAACGCAACGGGAACTTCCAACATTGAAATTGAAGACGTGACGGCAGCAATCGCCATTAGCGCGAAAAAGGTAAAAGCAACGAAAAGACCTACGCTACCAATGGTATCAAACAGTGCTGGTAGTACTTTGAAAATCAGCGTGTCACCTTGGATTAACGCGCCTTCCGGTGTGAAGATTTCAACGCCGTTGTTTAATGCAACGTACATGGCCGGGATAATAAGCATACCCGCGATAACCGCAACACCGATATCGACAAGCGCTACCGACGCGCCAATGCTAGGTAGATTTTCATTTTTACTTAGGTATGAACCATAAACCAGCATGGTACCTACACCTAGCGACATTGAGAAAAAGGCTTGTCCCATGGCGTTAATTAATAAGTCTGGGTCTAGAACGCGAGAGAAGTCAGGTACTAAATATGCTGACCAACCTTCTACGGCACCAGGCTGTAGGCTCACATAAACAATCAATGCAAGAATGAGAATAACCAATGTAGGCATCAAACGCACTGACCACTTCTCAATGCCGGACTTTACACCACCGACAACGATAAATGCAGTTAAGCCCATGAATAAGAAGCAGAAAATAATGTTACGCGTAACTGATGAAGTGAGTAGCCAGTCGCTAGCGCTCGTAAATCCCACCATGCTAACGGCAGCATCGGCGAAATAAACCAGCATCCATCCGCCTACAATAGCGTAGAATGCAAGGATAAGTGACACGGTAACACAGCCCCAAATGCCCGTTAGCCTTCCGACGAAATTGCCTGATATTTTACCTAAAGCGTCAACCATATTCGAACGTGAACTACGTCCGATTATAAGTTCTGCCATAAGTACGGGATAAGCGAGTACAAAAGCCAGCAGTAAGTATACGAGAACAAATGCTGCGCCACCGTTACTTGCTACCTTTGTAGGAAAGCCCCAAATATTACCTAGTCCTACTGCCGAGCCTGCCGCTGCTAGCACGAACCCTATTCGAGAGGAAAATTCGCCTCTGATAGCCATGTTATTTCCCTTTATTATTGTTTTAATAATTTATAGACACAAAAAAAGGGCTGGCCCTAGACCAGCCCTTTTTTCTAATCACTTAATTTCTTGTGATAGCGTAACGGCCTGTTTCGATCATATCGAAAGTAATATTGGCTGCCTCGTCCAAGAATGGATCTAATTCTTCCATATCTTCAGGTAGGTCGTCCAATGTTGTGACAGTTTCCATTCCCAATCGCTGTAAACGTTCGTTAGCACGAGCAAGCGACTTCTCTTCCGCCTCTTTCTTCTCGCCTTCACGTACAGATTTAACTAATGAGATGAAGTTCTTGTCTTTATTTTCCTTATATTCCTTTATGTCGTCTTGGATATAAGAAAACTCAGGATCTTGTAAAATACGTTTGTTGTGCTTCGCTGTTAAAACATCAAGCGCAGCAGTACCGTCTGCAAACGTCGTATAGTTAGCGCGATTGATACTGTCCCATGGCAACGCATTTTCCGCTTGGCTTTCTCCCCATTCAGCTGGTTCAACCGCCGATGGATAAAGAATGTCAGGAATAACGCCTTTATGCTGTGTGCTGCCGCCGTCAATGCGATAGAACTTGGCGATAGTAAACTGAACACTACCTAATGGGTTGTCGTAAAGGTCGTAAATTTTACCTAAACCGCGATGCTGCTGCACTGTCCCTTTCCCGAAGGTTTGTTCACCTACGATGAGAGCACGGTTGTAGTCTTGCATCGCTGCCGCAAAAATCTCTGAAGCAGACGCGCTATATCTGTCAACTAATACGGTTAACGGGCCATCATAAGCCACTTCGCCATCTGTATCACGGTTAACGCTAACTTTGCTTTGACCGTATCGAATTTGAACCACTGGACCTTTTTCGATAAATAGGCCAGTAAGTAACGTTGCTTCGGTTAGAGAACCACCGCCATTACCGCGCAAGTCTACGATAACGCCTTTAACGTTTTGCGCTTTCAAGCTTTCTATTTCTTTTGCAACATCCATACTAAGGTTGTTGTAAAAACTTGGAATGGTGATTACACCTAGAGGTTCACCCGCGTGAGGACCAGTCTCTGGCACATATACTTCCGATTTGGCTGCGCGATCTTCTAACTTAATTTTATCGCGAGTAAGGCTAACTACCGACGTGGTTTTCGCGTCCGTGGCTCCTTTTTCAACCTGTAGACGAACAGTACTTCCTTTCGGGCCTTTAATTAACTCAACCACTTCGTCCAATCGCCAACCAATCACATCAACAAACTCTTCGTCGTCTTGTGCTACGCCAACAATTTTATCTTCTGGTTTTATTGCGCCAGACTCGTCTGCAGGACCGCCAGGTACAACGCTTTTGATTACCGTGTAATCATCTTCGCTTTGCAATACTGCACCAATACCTTCGAACGACAAGTTCATGTCCATTTGAAAACGTTCAGCGTTACGTGGAGATAAGTAACTGGTGTGAGCTTCAATTGTACGTGCAAATGCATTCATTGCAGTTTGAAAAACGTCTTCGCTCTTTGCTTGCTTAGTGCGCTTAATCGCTCGCGTATAGCGTTTGGTAAGAAGTTCTTTCGCCTCTTCCCATGTTTTGTCTGCAAGTATTAGATTTAACGCGTCGTATTTAACGCGTTGACGCCAAATTTCATCCAGCTCAGCTTTATTAGCTGGCCATTCAGCATCTTCTCTGTCGTAAAAAAACTTATCGCCTTCTTTTTCAAAGTCGAACGGGCCTTTTTCTAACAGTGCAAGTGCAAATTCATAACGCTCAATGCGTCGTTTTGCGCTTACGTTATACATATCATAGGCAACAGAGAGGTTGCCTTTACTCAGCGCATCATCAAACAATGTGCGGTATTTCTCAAAACCCACAACATCAGACAGCAATAACACTTGTTTATTGTGATCTAATGAATCGATGAAGCGCTGGTAAACTCTAGCTGAGAGTGCATCATCCAACGAAATTTCCTTGTAGTGCGCCCTGGTAAAGAGTGCGCTTACTCGCTTAGCTGCAACACTGTGTTGAGATTCCTGTTGTAAAATGGGAAGCTCGTCTACCTCTGGTGTTGACGTAACTGCGCCTGCTCCTACCCCAACGGTAAGAAAAGCACTGGCGATGGAAATTCGAAGGATGTCTCTCATATTTTACGACCTCTTGGAGCGTGCCAAACGTAAAGCGTCTGCGTTTACTTTAACTACCATGCCTGAGTCTAATTGAACGTGAATGCCATCTTTAGCTACTTCGGTAATTACTGCAGGCATAGGTGCTTTACCTAATTTAACGGTAACTTGCGTACCTTGCTGTAAATCGCTATCTGTCAATTTCGCAGGTGGTGTATTGTTTGGTCTGTTATTTTTCGGTTTAGTTCCGCGCTTAGTATCAGCATGGTCCGAATTTGCAGATTTTTCACCTTTTGGACGATTAAATTGACGTTTATCTTTTCGCTTAGGCTGCTGAGCTAGCTTAGCTTTGCGCTTTTCAGCTGCTTTTGCTTTGCTTTCTTCTAACTGCTGCTGCGCATGATCAGCGTGTTCTTTTTCAATTGCATCGCCTTCAACGCCGTCTAAATCTACACGGTTTGCACCTTCTTTGATGCTATGAAGATAGCGCCAGCTGTTGGTGTAATGTCGTAGTGTAGAACGAAGTAAGGTTTTGCTAACGCGTTCCTCTTCTTCTAAACGTGTGGCAAGATCTTGAAAAATACCGATCTTAAGTGGGCGGGCCTCGCCTTCAATGCTAAAACATTTCGGAAAGGTCTCTGCAAGGAAAGCTATCACTTCCTTACTGTTGGTAAACTTCTCTGGTGATTCCATTAACTTTCTAAATTATTCAGGAGATTTCATCGTTACTTGCATCATCCCAAGTTGCCAGCGTGTGGTCAACCCAATCAAGCAATTCGTCGTCATCTATTTCTAATAAATGCTTATCTTGTTGCCAAGATTCCCATGCGTAGTGCAAAATTTGCTCTAAACGCTGTGTTTCAATATCTTCTTCTGCATTGTCGTACACCGCATGTAAGATGAAATTTAAACGTTCAGATGCCTCATCTGGGTCATCATGAAAGTCTTCCATATCCTCATACGTGGATAAAACAACGTGAATATCAACACTGGATTTCATAATTATTTCTGCGAATCCATAAGAATTTGAGCAATTTCAACGAGCCCTTTTTCGTCTTCTTCGGTAAAGCGTTCAAAAACAGGGCTGTCGATATCAAGTACGCCAACCAGCACATCGTTTAGCACTAGTGGAACAACAATCTCAGAGTTTGACGCAGCATCGCAGGCAATGTGTCCTTCGAACTGATGAACGTCTGCTATACGCTGAACAGTTCTGGTACTTGCACTCGTTCCGCAAACGCCTTTTCCAAGTGGAATGCGAATACATGCTGGTTGCCCCTGAAATGGACCGAGTACCAACTGCTCTTCTTTATAAAGGTAAAAACCTGCCCAATTCACCTCTTCGAGGCTATTGAAAAGCAGCGCACTTATATTTGCCATGTTAGCGATAAGATCGTGCTCGCCAGAAACCAAGCTCTTTGCTTGGTTTATTAACTGACCGTACTGTTGTTCTTTCAAACGAATTTCCTGCTATTGAACAATGTTAAAAGACACATTAACACGCGCTTCTATGCGCTCTTGGCCAGGTAAAGACATAGACATGTCTTTGGCAAAAGCTTCTGCGCGCATTACTGGAATCGGCATATTGCCACCAGATTCTGAGATTGCAACAACTTCACCTACTTCAATCTCTAATTCTTTTGCTAATAACTGTGCACGTTGCTTTGCGTCTTTTACCGCAGAGATAAGTGCTTTTTGATAGGCATCGCCTTCACCAACTGAAATAAAGTTGAATTGTTGTATGCGATCAACACCTCGTTTAAGCACGCCATCTAATACTTTGTCATAAGTTTCAAGGTCAGTAGATGTGACGGTGATATCTCGTGACAACGTGAAACCTTCTTGCTGACGGCCTTGAGGCGTATTGATATAGCGAGGTTGTAAGCGTACTTGCATACTCTGAATGTGCTTTTCATCTATACCTTGATTAAGCAAGAACTTAACAATAGAGCGGAGGTCCGAATCAAGCTGAGTGTTCAGTTTACCTACTGTATTACCTTCTTCTTCAACAACGAGTGTGACTGAATAAGCGTTTGGTGTCACTTCTACCGCTCCTACGCCTTGCACATTTATAACCGCTTCTTGTGCGGCCTGTGCAGCAACCATAGGTGCAGATAAGGCAATAAATGATGATGCTAACAATGCTTTTTTAACTACATTTTTAGCTGTCGAATAAGTATTGGTACGCGTGATCATTTTCATAGAGATTCCTTTTTTATGGTGCCTTTTAATTACGTTACCGAAAGGATAAATGTTTAAAACTGAATAGTTTATGAATATACGCAACAAAAGAAATCTTAGCACTGAACTGAAAATAGAAGAGATATAACTTCGCCGAGATGTGCTTTTTATGAGGCAAGACCCAAAAATGGATAAGTAATACCAGTCAACTTGATGTAGTGCCACTATACCTGCGGTAACACGACGTGATTACGAAGATTTTAAACCTCACTGAGTGGGTAATGATCTATGCGGACTGATATCAAAGCGCTATGTTAACGGCTAAAAGCCAACCGTTCAGCTAAGCATCTCGCTGAACGTGTTGACCGAAAAGAGTAAAAGGCGCTAGGCGTTTTACTTAAGCACAGTGCGCAACGCAGCAAGGCAGTGATCGATATTACGGGGTTTACATGCGTATCCCATAAGACCAATTCGCCATACTTTACCGGCATGATCGCCTAAACCGGCGCCGATTTCTAAATTAAAATCTTCAAGCAATTGCTTGCGAACGGCAGCATCGTCTACGCCGTCTGGAATTTTAACTACATTTAATTGAGGCAAACGATAAGCACTGTCTACCGTTAGCTCTAACCCAAGTTCACTTAGACCCTGCGCAAGTTTATCATGACCCAATGCATGACGCTGCCACGCATTTTCTAAGCCTTCTTCTTTTAAAATCAGAAGTGCTTCGTACATAGCGTACATACTGTTGACAGGTGCGGTATGGTGGTAGGCACGCTTGGCGCCCTGCCCCCAATAACCAACAATCAAGTTCATGTCTAGAAACCAGCTTTGCACTTTCGTTTTTCGGTTTTGAATAACGTTAACTGCTCTTTCACTAAATGAAACAGGAGAGATACCCGGCACGCAACTCAAACACTTCTGTGAACCTGAATAAATAGCGTCAATGCTCCAACCGTCAACATCTAACTCGATACCTCCAAGAGAGGTAACTGCATCAACAATGCTAAGACAATCATACTTTTTAGCCAGCTCGCAAAGCGCTTTGGCTTCATTGCGTACGCCCGTAGATGTTTCTGCGTGAACAAAGGCAAGGATCTTAATATCCGGATTGGCTTTAAGGGTGTCTTCTACCACATTAAGGTCAGTTTGCTCGCCCCATGTATTGTTGACGGTAATAGCCTCTCCACCACAACGCTCTACGTTTTCGACCATTCGATTGCCAAATACGCCGTTAATACACACGAGTACCTTATCGCCTGGTTCTACAAGATTAACAAAACATGCCTCCATTCCTGCTGAGCCCGGAGCAGAAATAGGCATAGTAAGTGCATTCTCAGTTTTAAACGCATACTGTAAAAGCTGCTTGGTTTGATCCATTAACTCAATGAATAATGGATCGAGATGGCCCAGGGTGGGTCTCGCCATGGCGTTTAAAATTCTGGGGTTAACATCGGATGGTCCTGGACCCATCAAAGTCCGTTCAGGGGGAATAAAAGTAGAAAATGATTGCATAATCCATCCTCGTATTAATGTAAGAGCCTGTTTTTAGAGTCAGTATCACGCATATTTAGCATGAACGTTGACGTCATACTACAAGGATAATGGCATGGTACAACCGTCTGTTTTCAACATAACTTACATGAATGAAAGTATGTCTATATATTTAACAAGGGTATACATTAACAACGCTTTATCACGTGGATAAAATGTGTGCAACATGTGGATATAAACTGTACACCTTTCTCTCAAAAAACATCACATCCGACCAGTTTTTAGTCCATTGATTACTAACGTATAAGTTCTACAATTTAATTGACGTTGAGAGTGTAAGATAAAATTCACACAAAAATTGTTTATAATTTAAACAAATGTATTCTATACTCATTGTCCGTTTAAAAGATTTTATTTAAACTCTCCTGTGTAAAAGTTAGCGCACGGCTCAGCAATGAGCCATTCCCCTAGGCCCGGAACGTTTGTTCTGGGCATTTTTTATGGGGATTCAAAATATCGCGAACAGCCTAGTCTTAAATTTCAGCTATCAACTGGCTGTAATGATGACTTATATGTTTTGGCGTTATCTACGTAATGTTCAGCGGACGCTTTTAGTTTGGGTTCGATCTTCTCATCAAATGTTCTAATGACTTTACCAGGCGCTCCAACTACTAAACTGTAATCTGGAATTTCCATGTTTTCCGTTATCAAAGCGTTAGCGCCAATGATGCAGTACTTTCCAATTTTTGCACCGTTTAATACGACAGCGTTAATTCCTATCAAGGAATAGTCACCAATCTCGCAGCCGTGAAGCATGACTTTATGTCCTACTGTTACCCCTTCACCTAGCACTAAAGGAATACCTGCATCGGTGTGTAATACGCTGCCATCTTGGATATTCGTATTTTTACCAACGGTTATCTTGTCCATATCGCCGCGTATAACCGCATTGAACCAAACGCTTGAACCCACTTTGAGTTCAACATTACCAATAACATGTGCGCCTGGCGCTATAAACGTACTTTCATCAACCAGCGGTGATGTAGAACCTAATTTGTAGCGCATTACCCTCTCCCTATTCGTCTACTTTTCTCATTAATCCTTCTTGCATGGTTGACGCAACAAGTTCACCATTTTGGTTAAATATTTGTCCGCGTACCAAACCTCTAGAGCCTCCGCTAAAAGGACTCTCCATTGCATACAATAACCATTCGTTCATATTGATTGGGCGGTGGAACCACATAGCATGGTCTATCGTTGCGATTCGAAGTGATTTATCGGTTACCGCAACACCGTGTGGTTGAAGCGACGTACTGAGAAAGTGATAATCTGACGCGTAAGCAAGCGCAGCTTGATGAACAGTCAGTGATGCATTCATTGTGTCTCTTGCTTTTAACCAAATATAACGCGTCGGTTCGCGTTTCGCTGACTGGTAAGAGTTAGCTGCATCTACCGTGCGGATATCTACAGGTTTATGATAGCTCAACGCTTCTTGCATAGGCCGTGCAATTTTATTGAAGTTAGCTTCATAGAATTCAATGTCAGACTGCACATCTTCCGGCGCAGGCACATCTGGCATTGTTGGGTTTTGATGCTCCATGCCATCTTGAGGAACCTGAAAAGACGCTGTCATGTAGAAAATATTTCTACCATCCTGAATGGCTTTAACCCGTCTAGCAGAGAAACTTCTGCCGTCTCGCACTACTTCAACATCGTAAACTACAGGCTTTTTAGCATCGCCTGGTAGTAAAAAATAAGTGTGGAATGAGTGTGCGACTCTACCAGCCTCCACTGTTTCGTATGCAGCTGCTAACGCTTGCCCCAAAACTTGTCCACCAAACAAGGCGCGGAAGCCTAAATCCCAGCTTTGACCTCGATAGATGCCAGCTTCCACTGTTTCGAGTTCAAAAAGTGACGATAGTTTAATCTCAGACATGTTGTACTTTCTCTTCAATTACTGCTTTTGGGTTTCGCGGGTAGTACTTTTCAGGCAATTTTGCTTTATGCTCGAAAAAGCGCGTATCTTTATAGGGTAACTTCATAAACCCTGAAATGCCTAGCCCTTTTATTTTGGGAATTTGCTGAACGAGTTGCGCTAATAATGCGTGGAAGCGCTCTTCTTGGCTGTGATCAAGCAACGTGTAATAGTTGTGAATTTTCAAATGCCGCGGTAATGCTTCAAATATAATACAGCCAGTGTGATGTATTGTATTAAGTTGAACGATGGTATCGATAATCTCCTGAGGCAGCTTTAATAGTTCGTCCGGATCATCGCCATCTTCGAAATATGAGTGAGTACGGCTTTCATCCTTTTGTGCAGAAACCCGTGATAGTTCGTAGGGAATAAACATACCGCCTGCTGGTTTAAAGTCTTCATCTTCACTTTCGCGTTCAATGTGCAGCGTGTTTTTGGCGTTGAACATACAACATTTGAACACCGCGGGCTTGTGAATAGCCCTTGCTAAATTAATGACATTATTCACTGCTAAATCAAACGCTGCTTTCATTGATTCATCATATAAGTTCAAGCTTGAATCGACATATATACCTTCTGGCTCCCAGCGCACAGCCATACCGCCAACTACAGGGTAACGGCCTAGTCTGCTTATTGCAGAAATAAATGCTTTTTCGGTATCCCCCATGCCCTGTAAATAGTTTTTGTAGTAGCGGTCAAATTGCGCATCGTCTATATAACGAAGTTCCTCTACGTCTTTTTCATCTAACGTGTCAGACAGTCTTGCTTGTTGGCGTAGGTAAGATTTTCGAGAGCTGTAAACAACGGTTTCAATATCAGCACGGTTCTGAGTGTGGGCCAGCCATGTAGGGATTAACGGTGTATATTGCGTTGG
>Ga0208059_1000298_pt1 | contig 10727 bp, 13 predicted proteins | sample DeeseametaMP0959_FD_184199 | JGI IMG/M metagenome (GOLD analysis project Ga0208059, IMG submission 184199) | Marine microbial communities from the Deep Indian Ocean - MP0959 (SPAdes) | ecosystem: Environmental > Aquatic > Marine > Oceanic | place: East of Madagascar, South Indian Ocean...
GAAAAAGCAATGAAAAATCCAAACAGCTCTGGATATAAAAAGTACTTAGAAATTAGAAAAAAGAATTTGCATAAAATGAATCCTATTCCTATTTGCAAAATGAAAAATGACTAAAAATTTAAATCTCTTTAATACCTTATCGAGAAAAAAAGAAAAATTTATGCCGATAGATTATAATAAAATTGGCATGTATGTTTGCGGTCCAACAGTTTATGATTTTCCACATATTGGTAATGCTAGGCCGCTAGTGGTTTTTGATGTCCTATATAGACTTTTATTGAAAGTATATGGCAAAAATAAAATTACTTACGTTAGAAATATTACGGATGTTGATGATAAAATAATTGAGTCATCTAAAAAGAATAAACAAACAATTAAAGAATTAACTAAAACTATTACAACTAGTTTTTACGAAGACTGTAAATATTTAAATTGCTTAAAACCAAACTTTGAACCTAAAGCAACTGAACATATTCAAGAAATGGTTAGTATGATTACGAATTTGATAAAAAACAAACATGCTTATGAAAACAAAAAACATGTTTATTTTTCTGTATCTTCTTTTAAAGATTATGGAAAATTGTCAAATAAAAAATCAGATGAACTGGTTGCTGGTTCAAGAGTGGAAGTTTCAAAATTTAAAAAAGATCCACTTGATTTTGTTCTTTGGAAACCTTCTGAGTCCAACGATCCAGGTTGGGATTCTCCTTGGGGAAGAGGACGTCCTGGTTGGCATTTAGAATGTTCCGTTATGAGTGAAAAGTTCTTAGGTAAAAAATTCGATATTCATGGCGGTGGACTTGATCTTGTTTTTCCTCACCATGAAAATGAAATTGCCCAATCTCGCTGTGCAAATCGTACAGATAATTTTGCAAATTATTGGATACACAATGGTTATGTTACCTTTGCTAAAGAAAAAATGTCAAAATCTATTGGTAATATTGTAACTGTTAAGAAATTGAGAGAAACAGTAAATGGACAAGTTGTAAGATTAGCTCTTTTGAGCTCCCATTATAAGCAACCATTAGATTGGAGTGAAAAATTAATTACTGAAAGTGAAAACACATTGGATAAATGGTATAGCCAATTTGATGAAACAACATCAGAAGAATTACCAGATGATGTATTAGACTCACTTCTGGAAGATTTAAATACACCGGAATATATATCCAAACTTCATTCACTTTATGATAAAGCATCCAGGGGAAATAAATCTTCAAAAGTTAGATTTTTATCTTCTTGTAAATTAATTGGTTTATTTGGAGAAGATGTTAAGTCTTGGAAAAATTTTAAAAAACAAAGAGCTAAAGTTGATGAAGGTTTTATTCATCAAAAGATTATAGATAGAAATAATGCAAGGAAAAAAGGAGATTATAAATTAGCGGATACTATAAGAAAAAAATTAGAGACTAATGGTGTAATTATTGAAGATAAAAAAGATAAAACAACTTGGAAATATAAATGAGCAAAGAAAAAATATATATTTTTGACACAACACTTAGAGATGGGGCACAAACAGAAGGAGTTAATTTTTCTCTTGATGATAAAAATAAAATAGCTAAAGCGCTATCTGATTTAGGAGTTGATTATTTAGAAGGTGGTTGGCCAGGAGCTAATACTTTAGATACAACTTTTTTTAACAATCCACCAAAACTGAATAATACTATTTTTACAGCTTTCGGTATGACTAAAAAAACTGGTAGAAGTGCAGAAAATGATCCAGGATTATCCGCATTGATAAATTCAAAAGCTTCCGCAATTTGCTTAGTTGGAAAATCATGGGATTTTCATGTTGATGTAGCTTTGGGCATAACTAACAAAGAGAATTTAGAAAATATTAAAGAGTCAACTAAATTATTTGTCAAAAAAAAGAAAGAATTTATGTTTGATGCAGAACATTTTTTTGATGGCTATAAAAATAATCCAGAGTATGCATTAAGTTGTATCAAAACTGCTTTTGATGAGGGAGCTAGATGGATTGTACTTTGCGATACGAATGGTGGAACTTTACCAAATGAAGTGGGGGATATAGTTTCTAAAGTAAGCCAGAAAATACCAGGAAAGAATCTTGGAATTCATGCTCACAATGATACAGAAAATGCTGTGGCAAATAGTTTAGCAGCTGTTTTGGCTGGTGTTAGGCAAATTCAGGGAACAATTAATGGATTAGGGGAAAGATGCGGCAATGCAAATTTGATTTCATTAATTCCATCATTGGTTCTTAAAAAATCTTTAAACAGTAAATTTGAAATTAAAATTAATAAAGATAAAATTAAAACACTTACTGAATATTCAAGATTATTAGATGAAATATTAAATAGAAAATCCAATAGACGCTCCGCTTATGTTGGTCCTTCTGCTTTTGCTCACAAGGGTGGTTTGCACGTTTCGGCAGTAAGCAAAGATCCCAAAACGTACGAACATATAGATCCTAGTTTAGTTGGCAATGTGAGAAATATTATTATTTCTGATCAAGCTGGCAAGTCAAATATCATGTCAAGATTAGAGAAGTACGGAATTAAAATTGATAAAAATGATCCTAAAGTTCAAAGATTGCTTAACGAAGTTAAAGATAGAGAGTTCGTAGGCTATTCTTATGATGGTGCTGATGCATCATTTGAATTATTGGCTAGACGTCTCTTAGGAGAAATTCCAAAATATTTAACAATTTCTAAATATGATGTTTCTGTAAAAAAAGATTCCTCTGAAAAAATTAACTCTTTTGCCAGAGCACATATAATTGTTGACGGACAAGAAATTGTTTGTGAAGGATCTGGAAATGGTCCAGTAAATGCTTTGGATAATGCTATCAGATCAAATGTTGGTAAAGTTGAAAAATATTCGAAATACTTAAAAGATTTAAAGTTAGTAGATTACAAAGTTAGAATTTTAAATACAGGAACCAATGCGACAACAAGAGTTTCAATTGAAAGCACTGACAGAAATGGGAAAAGCTGGTTTACTATTGGAGTTTCTCCAAATATTATTGAAGCATCGTTCAAAGCATTAATAGATAGTCTTGATTATAAGCTCTACAAAGAAAAGGCTCCCGCTAACAATTAATGAGTTATAAAAATATCTATTTTATTTTAGTTAGACCTCAATTAGGAGAAAATATTGGAGCAACCGCTAGAGCCCTTAAAAATTTTAAGTTAAGCAAATTAAGAATAGTCAATCCTCGAAGTGGATGGCCTAATCAAAAAGCCATAGCGACCTCAGTTGGTGCCAAAAATATTTTACAATCATCAAAAATTTATAATTCGCTTGATAAATCGATTGGTGATCTAGATCAAGTTTTTGCAACGACTACAAGAATAAGAAAAGTTAACAAAAAAATTATTTCTATTTTTGATTTAAATAAAAAATTAAAAAACAAACAAAAAATTGGAATAATTTTTGGACCAGAAAACTCTGGTTTATCGAATGATGAATTAAATTGCGCAGATTATATAGTAAAAATTCCTACAAATAAAAAATTTAGTTCGTTAAATTTATCTCATAGTGTAATACTTTTTTGTTTTCAACTTTTTGTTTTTTTTTCAAAAAAAAATTTTATATATAAGTCGAATTACAAAAGTTCAAGAGCCAGCAAATCAGAAGTAAATAAATTTTTAAAATTTATAATACAATCATTAGATAAAAGAGGTTTTTTGCAACCTGGCCACAAAAGACAAAGCATGATAAGAAACATTGAAAATATTTTTTATAGAACAAATTTGTCTGGTCAAGAAATACGTATTTTGCTTGGTATTTTCTCTACTTTAAATGCATTTAATAAGAAAAGCTGAATTGACAAAAGTTTTCCATTGTTTATAAATCACGAAATATAAAATATGACAAAAAGATTAGCGTCTAAGCATAAAGTGGATAGAAGACTTAAAGTTAACCTATGGGGTAGACCAAAGAGTCCTTTTAATTCACGAAATTATCCACCCGGCCAACACGGTAAAGCAAAAAAAGGAAAACTTTCAGATTATGGTACGCAACTTGAGGCTAAACAAAAAATGAAATTTTATTACGGAAATATGAATGAAAGACAATTTAGAAATGTTTATCGTAAAGCAATACAAAAGAAAGGAAACACTACAGAAAATTTAGTAGGATTTCTTGAAAGTAGATTAGATACAGTTGTCTACAGAGCAAAATTTGCTACAACAGTATTTTCTGCAAGACAGTTGATTAACCATGGGCACATTAAGATAAATGGCAAAAAAGTTAATATTCCTAGTTATTTAGTTAAAGCTGAAGATACTATTGAGATAAAAGATAAATCGAAAGACATTGTTGCGATAGTAGGAGCTTTGATGAATAAAGAAAGAGAAGTTCCGGATTATATACAAGTGGATGAAAAAAATAAAAAAGCCACACTAACCCGAATTCCAAAATTTTCAGAAGTTCCTTATCCAGTAATTATGGAACCAAATCTAGTTATTGAATATTACTCTAGATAATTAAATTTACCTTGTTAAGAAGAACATCCATAAATTTTGTAAACGATACTCTCAGCAAGAATGCCAATTGGAAGATTGCTGATATTGGATGTGGTTATAGTGCTAATAAAAATGCATCAGTAATTGCTGATATTCAAGATCTTTCTAATTTCTACAAAGGTAAAAATTTTATAAAGATTAGTGGAAAAAAGCTACCTTTTAAAGATAAGGAATTTGATTTTGTTATAACAAGTCATGTAATTGAACATGTAGAAGATTTTGAATTTTTCGTAAAAGAGCTAGAGAGAATTTCCTCAAAAGGTTATATAGAATTGCCAACAAGATTGGGTGATAATTTGGTTTTTGAAAACAGAAATGATCACATTTGGTGGTTCACATATAATGATGTTAATAATCAAATTATTGCTTCAAAAAGAAATCAGTTAATTGATCCATTTATCACTGTGTCCATGGGGAAATTATTTGAAGAAATATTTAGAGAAAGTTTTGTTTTAGAATTAGCTTGGGAAGAAAAAATTGATTATAAAATTGACAATCAAATAAGACATGATGATATTAAAAAAATATCTTTTTTTAAATTAATAAGAAAATATTTAAGTAAAAAAATAAGAACCTTTTTAAGATAGGTTTATTAAGTAGCTTTTTCTTGAAATGAAATTTGTTTCTCTTGCAATTTTTTTTGCAAATCACCTTTTTCAAACATCTCTTTTACAATATCGCAACCTCCTATAAACTCTCCTTTGATATATAGTTGTGGTATTGTAGGCCAATCACTGAATTCTTTAATACCTTCTCTGATATCAGCATCTTCAAGTATATTAATTCCCTTAAAATTCACTTTTAATTGTTTAAGTACATTCGATACAGTTAAAGAAAATCCACATTGAGGAGTTTCCGGAGTTCCTTTCATAAAAAGACAGACTTCATTTTTTTCTAATTCATCATTTATTTTTTTTTTTAAATTTTCATCCATAATTTACCTTTCCATAGTATTTAAGGCTAGCGCATGAAGGTCATTACCCATTTTACCTTTTAATTCCTTATAAACAAGCTTATGTTGTTCTATCTTGCTTTTTCCAGAAAAGATTTTTGATTTAATAGTAGCAGAATAGTGATTATCATCTCCAGCTAGATCTTGTATAGAGATTTCCGCATCTGGTAGTGCTTCTTTAATTAAACTTTTAATTTCTTCTAATTTTAGCCCCATAAAATTATTTAAAAATCCTTTTAAAAATTATATTAACTTTTTTAGTATGATAATTGAGATCAAACATTTTTTTCAAGTTAATAGCAGTAATCTTTTTAACTACCATTTTATCCTTAACTAGACTTTCGTATAGAGGCATATTGTTCTTCCATGAGTTTTGAGCATGTTTTTGGACAATGGTATAAGCTTTTTCCCGAGAAAATCCATTTTTTGTTAATTCCAACATTACTCTTTGTGAAAATATCAGACCATTTGTAATTTTGAGGTTCTCCAACATTTTTTTTGGATAGACATTCATGTTTTTTAAAATATTTTTTAATCGATGGAGAGCAAAATCTAATGTGATAGTAGAATCGGGTCCAATATTTCGTTCAACACTAGAATGAGATATATCTCTTTCATGCCATAGAGAAATATTTTCAAGAGCTGGAATAACATAACTTCTAACCATTCTAGTTAAACCAGTTAGATTTTCACTTAGAATGGGATTTTTTTTGTGCGGCATTGCAGAAGATCCTTTTTGTTTTTTATCAAAGAATTCTTCGACTTCTTGCACTTCAGTTTTTTGTAAATTTCTTATTTCCGTAGCCACTCTTTCAATCGATCCTGCAATGATAGCTAGAATTGAAAAATAATATGCGTGTCTATCTCTTGGTATAATTTGAGAAGATATAGGTTCAATTTTTAAGCCCATTTTTTTTGCTACATGAGCTTCAACTCTTGGATCAACATTTGCAAAATTGCCTACAGCTCCAGAGATAGCACAGGTAGAAATTTCTTTAACTGCACGTTCAAGTCTATTTTTATTTCTTTTGAATTCCTCATAGAAACTAGCTAATTTTAATCCAAATGTGGTTGGTTCAGCATGGATACCATGGCTTCTACCAACACAAATTGTATTTTTATATCTTAAAGATTTATTTTTTAAGACTTGTAAAATTTCGTCAATATCTTTTTTTAAAATTTTGCTTGCTTGAACTAATTGAAAATTAAAGCATGTATCCAAAACATCTGAAGAGGTCATTCCTTTATGTAAAAATTTTCCATGATTTCCCACTTTTTCTGTTATTGAAGATAAAAAAGCTATCATGTCATGATGTACTTTATTTTCAATTTTATGAATTCTGTCTACATTTATTTTAGCCTTTTTTCTAACTGTAGAAGCCACACCTTTAGGTATTAATTTAAGTTTTTCCATAGCCTGTGCTGCAGCTATTTCAATATTTAACCATATTTGGTATTTATTTTTTTCTTCCCATATCTTTGCTATTTCCTTTCTAGAGTATCGTTCGATCATGTTTTATAAGGTGGTTGATTATAATTTTTTTTAGACTTTGTAAATATTTCAAAACCTTCATTTGTTATTCCAACAGTATGTTCAAATTGTGCGGATAAAGATTTGTCTTTTGTTACTGCGGTCCAACCATCTTTTAGAACTTTGGTGTCATATGTACCTTCATTTATCATGGGCTCAACAGTAAATATCATACCGGTTTGCAATTCAATTCCTTCGCCTTTTTTTCCATAATGTAATATGTTTGGTGGTTCATGAAATGTCGTGCCTATTCCATGGCCACAAAAATCTCTTACTACGGAAAAACCTTTTTTTTCAACGAATGATTGGATGGTTTCACCAATATCTCCTAGCTTTATTCCATTTTTAATAATAGAAATTGCCCTCATCATAGATTCATAAGTAGCCGATACCAAGTTTTTGCTTTTTGTTGAAACTTCCCCCACAAAAAACATTCGACTGGTATCTCCATGCCAGCCATTTACTATAGCTGTTATGTCGACGTTGAGTATATCTCCTTCGTTCAAATATTTATTAGTTGGTATTCCGTGACAAACTACATGATTTGAGGAAGTGCAACATGATTTTGGAAAGCCTCTGTAAAAAAGAGGAGCTGAATAACCACCACTATCTCTTATAAATTCGTAGCAAATTTTATCTAATTTATCTGTGGTTACGCCAGGATTAATGTAAGCAGTTACTTCATCCAATGTCTTTGCCGCTAAACTGCCAGCAATTTTTATTTGATCAAAAGATTCTTTATAATTTTTACTCATAATTAAATTAACTCAATTTGATTATTTAGTTTTACCTCTTCATCATTTATCTTACAATCATAACAGAGTATTTTGACACCAGCTTTTATAGCTTTATCAAATGCAATTTTATAGTTGATATCAATGTCCTCGGCTATTTTAAAAGCTTTACAATCATGTCTTTGAATTAAATATAGGATACAGCTTTGAAAACCTTTTTTTTTAACATTAATGAGTTCCGTCAAATGTTTGGTGCCCCGTGAGGTAATTGCGTCAGGAAATTCAGCTATTTTTTTATTTCTTTGCAGGGTAACATTTTTAACTTCAAGAAAACATTTTTCTTTACTATTAGAAATTAAAAAATCAAACCTTGTGCTATTAGAAAATTTTACTTCAGTTTTTATATTATCGAATTTGATTAAACTTTTTATTTTTTTTAAGTTTAAAGCTTCAAAAATCAGTTTATTTGTTAATAATGTATTAATTCCAACTAAACTTTTTCCTACTTCAATTATTTCAAGAGAGTATTTTAATTTTCTTTTAGGGTTATTTGACTCTGAAAACCAAGTTTTATTACCCTCGTTTAATAAGCCCATCATGGAACCTGTATTTGGGCAGTGAGCAGTAATTATTTTATTTCTAAAGTTTATATCGACAAAAAATCTTTTATATCTTTTGACAAAAGTTCCCTGTAATAATTTATCTTTAAATTTCATTGAATTTTAATATTATCAAAGTATGAATAAAAATAATAAAAAAGTGAATGCCATAATCATTCTTATAGGTAATGAAATTTTATCGGGCAGAACACAGGACGCAAATGCTACGTTTTTATCAAAATGGCTTAATGAACTTGGTGTTAGAGTAGAAGAAGTAAGAGTTATATTAGATGAGCAAAAAGTTATAGTTAATTGCATCAATGAGGTGAGAAAAAAATTTAAATATGTATTTACTACTGGAGGCATCGGTCCCACTCATGATGACATTACATCTCAATCTATAGCAAAAGCATTCAATCTATCTTACAGCTACCACAAAGAAGCTTATAAAATATTAGAAAAATATTATAAGCCAGGTAAATTTAATGATGGTAGAAAAAAGATGGCAAAAATGCCTGACAAAGCTTCTTTAATTTACAATCCCTCAAGTGGAGCACCCGGCTTTATTATTGAAAATGTTTATTGTCTACCCGGCGTTCCATCAATACTCAAATCAATGGTGGGTGGTTTAGAAAATAAAATTAAAGGTGGAAAAAAAATTCTAAGTGAAACAATATCTGTAAGCACTGTTGAAAGTGAAATAGCCAAACCATTAGAAGATGTTCAAAACAATTTTTCTAATGTAGAGATTGGAAGCTATCCTTTTTTTAGATCAGGAAAAATTGGTGTATCTATAGTAATGCGATCTACAGAAAAGAATCAACTAAAAGATTGTGCTAAACAAATACAAAATTTCATTCAACAAAAAAAAATTCAAATTATAGAAAGAGAATAATCATGATTTTTTATTTTGCTTATGGCAGTAACTTGCATCACTTACAAATGAAAAGACGATGTCCAAATTGCCGTTTTATAAAAAAAATTATTCTCCATAATTACAAGTTAACATTCAGAAGTAAGTACGGAGCTGCGGACATAGAAAAAAAAATGGGTAAAAAAGTTTATGGAGCTTTATATCTAATTTCTAAAATTGCTGAAAAAAAGCTAGATGTTTATGAGGAATATCCTATTTTATATAAAAAAATGTTTTTTAAATATGGTAACAAAAAAGTAATGACTTATATTATGATAAAAAAAACAAAGCTAGTTCCACCCACGACTCGATATTTAAATATAATCAAACAAGGATATAAAGATTGTAAGCTTAATATAAAAAGTTTAAATGATTCCCTGTCACAGTTAAAACATATTCCATCCAGATAATAAATATTGAAAAATATTTGATTAAACATTAAAGATAATAAGTATTAAGGACTTTTTATAAAATGAAATCTAAAGCTATCGTTACTTTAGCTGACAGCAATTATTTTGAATTGCTTTTAGAGCTTATCTCCTCAATAAAAAAACATAAAGAAAGCGATAATGTTTCTATTTGTGTTTTAGACGCAGGATTAGATGAAAAACAAATAGAAATTTTAAAAAGCAAAACAGATATAATTAAAAAAGCAAAATGGGATATCCAAGTTCCTTCATATAAAGTAGCAGGTAGAGAATGGCTGAAAAGCCAAGTATCAAGAGCATTTTTACCAGACTATTTTCCGGATTTCGAAAAGTATCTTTGGATTGATTGTGATGCGTGGGTTAACTCTTGGGACTCTGTAGAATTATATTTTAAAGCTTGCGAAAATGGAAAACTTGGAATTACACAAACAATCGGCGCAGGATATAGAATACTAACTAGGGTCCAATGGATCCTTGGTAAATTTGCTGTTATCAAATCACAGAACTATAAACATGCAAAAAAATCAGGATTTTCAGAAAGTACGGCAAGAAAAATTGCATTTGCTCCCCATTTAAACATCGGAGTTTTTTCTTTAGAAAAAAAATCAAAATGTTGGAAATTATGGCAAGAAATTTTATCAAAAGCTCTTGCGTCAGGAGGGGTTTTTGGATCTGAAGGACTTGCAATAAATATAGCAGTTTATGATAAGAATGTTGATGCGGAATTTTTACCATTATATTGTAATTGGATAGCCAGTAATGTTTTGCCAAAATTCGATATAGAAAAGGAAACTTTTGTAGAACCTTATTTACCACATAACAAGATTGGAATAATGCATCTAGCTGCAGGTCTATGGAAAAATAATAAGGATATGAGAACTAATAAAGATGTTAAGGTAACAATTCAGACGATACAGGGATCAGAGTTACAAAAAAGTTTGAGATACGGTAAGGTATAATTTTTTTTGGCTGAGTATTTTACAATAACATACGGTCCAAATAAGTGAAAAATGAAAAAAACTGAAACAAAGAAAACTGAAACAAAGAAACCAACAGTAGGAACAAAAAAGCCATTTTGGG
>Ga0208059_1000307_pt1 | contig 10497 bp, 10 predicted proteins | sample DeeseametaMP0959_FD_184199 | JGI IMG/M metagenome (GOLD analysis project Ga0208059, IMG submission 184199) | Marine microbial communities from the Deep Indian Ocean - MP0959 (SPAdes) | ecosystem: Environmental > Aquatic > Marine > Oceanic | place: East of Madagascar, South Indian Ocean...
AAAAAATATGGACGCTTAGCTCAGTTGGGAGAGCATCGCCCTTACAAGGCGAGGGTCACTGGTTCAAGCCCAGTAGCGTCCACCACCTCCTCACCGTGGTTAAACAGTGAAATCAAAAATACGGACGCTTAGCTCAGTTGGGAGAGCATCGCCCTTACAAGGCGAGGGTCACTGGTTCAAGCCCAGTAGCGTCCACCATCCCTCTCAATATATCAATCTTTAGAAACACAACAATCTAACTATGTCTTAGTCGTTGTCACGTTAAAGCATTTTGGCTACTCCTACACCAAATCCAGCAATCATTATCAATAACCAGTACTGAAATTCAGCTACGAGCAGCTTCCATTATGCGATAGTCTCCATAAAGAACTATACTTAAGGTGTACTTACCGTGATATGGTAAGAAAAATAAGGGTTCTCATGTTTCAGAGGCTACTAATTGATGAAACTACACTTAGCTAGAAATACTAAGTTGTTAATTGCTGAAGACCAGGTGCTGGCGAAAAGCCATATGCACTATGCACTTGAGCAGTTAGGTTTCAAGAACATGAACTATGTTGATAGGCCCTCTCATGCCCTTTCGGCACTGCAAGAACATGATTATGACGCCATTATCTGCTCTTATAATTTGCGCTCTGAACAAGGCGGTTATTTTTTACTTGAGCAACTAAACGAAACTCAATCACTACCCCTTACCAGCGCATTCATCTTCACCAGTGCAGATACCTCAGCAGAAGTCGTCCACGCCATCATAGAGTTACAGCCGGATGAGTTTATCGCTAAGCCTTTTTCGGTTAACGAGTTAGACAGGCGACTTTCCAGAGTTTTATCAAGGAAAAAAGCGCTAAAGAATATCTATTCATTCATGGATAAAAAGGACTACGAAAAAGCCCTGGCCGAGGTTGAGTTCTTTCTATTGCAGCCTGAGCAAGCCGAACACTTTCCGCTAGCGATGAAGATTAAAGGCGATTTGTTGATTATCACAGAAAGGTTTCAAGAAGCCGTAGCCTTCTTTGAATCGATAATTAACGTTCAAGATTTTAGTTGGGCAAAAATGGGGATCGCGAAGAGTCTGTTGGCACTCAATGAATTGGACGATGCCGAAAGAGAAGTTATCCAGTTAGCAATGCGACCTGACTCTGCGCTTGAGGCCTATGACTTACTCGCCAAACTGCAAATTAAGCAGTCAGCTTTTGACGAAGCGCTGGAGTGTACATCGCTGGCGTGCAATATCTCACCTCAAAACATTGCTAGACATAAGTTAGCGATAAATTTGGCGCGGATCACCCATGATTACGAAAGTCAGTTTAACAGCGCTAAAAAGGTGGTCCGCTACGCGAAAGACTCTATCCATGACAAGCCAGATATTTATTTAACTGCCGCAAGAGCGGGTGTTGATTTTGCTATGACATCTGAGCCCGAACACGTAAACAGCATAGTTAAACAAACTAATGAGTATTTGCGACAGTTGAAAAAGGCTCACCCGAAAGCAGCCTTAAACGATGAGCTGACGGTGATTGACGCGCGTCTTCATTATTTGAAAGACGACACAGTGAAAGCACAAATGCTGTTGTCAGATTTTCACACTGATCATGCCCAACACCACTCCACAGAAGCCTTGCTTGATAGAGCCAAAGCCCTTCATGAAGTAGGAATGAAGAAAGAGTCCCTTGCGATTTTAGACGCCATTTCCTCAAGGCAGGATGAGGAGAACGATGAATTAAACCTCATGGCCACCTATTTAAAACAAGAGAAAGAAGAAAAAGAAGCGATTACGCTAAGCCCTAAAATACTTAACAACACCGCCGTTGCACAGTATAAACGGGGTAATTTAGAGCAGTCTTACACAACATTTGCTCAAGCGTTCCGCGTCATGCCTAAAAATCCCTCTATTGCGCTTAACTACCTTCAAGCAATAGTAAGGGCCCGAAAAGCTAACGCGCCTATGCTTCCCGACACCCTTTCGGCCATCAAAAAATGCAGAGAAACACTCGAGTCGGCAGCTTTGTCAGAAGATCAGTATTCTCGCTACGAGAACGTGAAAAGCATTCTAAAGAGCGAATGATAACGTCAGTCATTCCCCTCGCCCTTCTTATACCAATATGCTTATTTAATTAGAGTAGACGACTACTGTCTCGTGATAGAGTTTGTCTTTATACTCGAGCTCGTGACTAAACGTCATTCCTAGCTTTTTCATAATATTGATAGACGCACTATTTTGCGGGTTAGCAATAGCAGAGAATTTTTCAACACCTATATCATACAGCGCTTCTTTAACAGACTCCGCAGCCTCTGTTGCGTAGCCCTTGCCCCACGTATGGCGCTTAAAACGCCATCCTAGTTCCATATTGTCACTTTCGGGGTGTTGAGTAAAAAAGCCAAAGGGTCGAACTAAAATCCAACCAATGCTTTCCTTTTCGACTAGCGTTTCCACGCGCCACAGTCCCCACCCTAGAGCTGGATTGGAATAGGCTTGGAAACGAGGAACAAAGATTTCCCGAATATCTTCCTTAGAAGACTTCTTGCCACCGTTGATATATTTCATGACAAGCTCATCTTGGTCGAGCTCCCATAAAAAGTCTGCGTCTTGTTCGGTGATATAATGGTAGGAAAGACGCGCACTGTCCTTGATATGCATATACTTCCTTTATCGTTATTATTTTTAATATACTTACACCGCTGAATATAGCTCATTTTTACAACAAACCAAACTTATTCGATGTATTTATTTTGCCCTACATTTTCCTTTAACGTAGAGCCAATTAACTAGCCTCCCAGCATGGCAAGGTGCTTGGTTGCCCCTGTTTTACCTTCATGCAAATAGTGTGTTTCGTGTTTTTGACCCAGCACATCTTGTAAAAAAGCGACCACTTCATCCACATTTCCAGTGGCAAGAAGATGTCTCATGTCTATCCCATTTTCACTAAACAAGCATAGGTGAAGCTTTCCTGGGGCAGAAACACGTAGTCGATTACAAGTTTTACAAAAATCTTTGCTGTAAGGCATGATTAAGCCAATTTTACCGGCATAGTCAGGGTGGTAAAACTCTTGCGCTGGCCCCGCATCTTTTCTACGCAACAGGGGCTGCCAGCCCATTTCTAACAACGTACTTTTTAGCGGCGTACCACTTTGATGTTGCTTATTGAAAAACTGATTTAAGTCGCCTGTCTCCATTAGTTCTATAAACCGGAGCGTTACTGGCATATCTTTTAGCCAAGCAAGAAACCTATGAAGACGGCTATCTGAAAAATCGTTGAGTAAGACAGAGTTCACTTTCACGTCTAAGCCGGCATCAATCGCTGCGTCTAACCCTCGAAGTACAGCTTTAAGCTTGTCTTGTCCTGTTATAGCGGCAAACTGACGGGGATCTAAACTGTCAATACTTACATTTACTTGGTGTAACCCTGCTTCTTTCCACTGATGCGCAAACTTTTCCATTCGCGCTCCATGTGTTGTCATCGCTACACGTTCGATACCAGGCGTATTACTTGTTAGCTGTAAAATATCAAGAAAGTCTCTTCGCAGCGTTGGTTCGCCGCCTGTTAGGCGCACTTTCGACGTACCTAGCTTAGCGAACGCTTTGAGCAAGGTATCAATTTCGTTTAGCGTCATAAACTGATCGCTCGTCGGGCCTTCATATCCGTCTGGCAAACAGTACTGACAACGAAAGTTGCACGCTTCGGTCACTGACAAACGTAAATAATGAAACTGTCTACCGAAACTATCTTCTAACAAACTAACTCCTTAATCCTGTGCTGCTTAGTCATTCAATTCACGGCTTTCTCAATCTAACAAAAGCCAGTAAAACATTGAGTAAATAACAAGGTAACTAAATTAAACTACCTCTAGTGTACGCGCGGTGAAACCAAAATTAAACACATTCATCGCTATAAATAAGACCATTTTAATCTCTAGCCTATTTCAAAACGTACTTCAAAAAGCGAAAATCGCCCTACACGAGCAGGTTAGCTCAATATCTATTACAACGTTTACGAAAAGCGATTTTTTGAATCAGCGCGTTCCTAACACTGTAAACACAATAATAAAGCACACTATAAAATGAGAAAAAACCGTTTTCCTACCAATGTCGACGAACCTGTTAAATGGCACGTTCTCTCACAGCTTTGGCCTTATCTCCTAGAGTTCAAGCACCGTGTATTTCTTGCTCTACTCTGCCTAGTAGCAGCAAAGCTTGCCAGCATCGGCCTACCCTATGTATTGAAATACACCGTCGATAGCTTAAATGGCGACCTAACCACGCTTGCATTAGCGGTACCTATCAGCCTTATCGTTGCCTACGGAACACTGCGTTTACTGAATGTTTTGCTCGGCGAAGTACGCGACACGCTATTTGGTCGGGTTACAGAGCGTGCCATGCGCCGCCTTGGACTAAAAGTCTTCAAACATTTGCACAACTTAGACTTGGGCTTTCATTTAAATCGACGCACAGGCGGATTGTCACGAGATATAGAGCGCGGTACCAACGGCGTAAGCTTCCTCATGCGTTTTATGGTGTTTAATATTGTTCCTACCCTGTTAGAGATCACTCTTGTTGTAGGCTTACTCTTGTTTCAGTTTGGCGTATCTTTCGCGTTAATTATTGTAGTTAGCGTGGTGGCTTACATTGGCTTTTCGATGAAAGCCACGGATTGGCGCACTCGCTTTGTTACTCAGATGAATGAAGCAGACTCGACCACCAATTCCCGGGCGGTAGACAGCCTGCTAAATTTTGAAACCGTTAAATATTTTAACAACGAATCCTTTGAAGCCAATCGCTACGACACGGATTTAGCTGCATGGGAAAAGGCACGAAGAAAAAACCGCTTGTCGCTATTTGCATTGAATGGCGGTCAAGCTGCCATTATCGCTATCGCCATGACATCTATGATGGCAAACGCCGCCTTTGGCGTCATGAATGGCGAAATGACCATAGGTGACTTTGTATTGATAAACGCCTTCACCATGCAAATTTTTATGCCCTTAAATTTCTTGGGGTTTGTGTACCGTGAAATTCGAGGGAGCCTTGCGAATATCGATAAGTTGTTTGACCTTCTCGCCCAAACTCCGGCCATAAAAGATGCCCTCGACGCTACAGAATTAACCTGTGCGAACCCCGCACTGCGATTTAACAATGTTCATTTTGCATACACTGATAATCGACAGATACTTAACGGCTTAAGCTTTGATGTACCGCCAGGCTCAAAAGTAGCGGTAGTGGGTGAAAGCGGCGCGGGAAAATCAACGCTGATGAAACTACTCTTTCGGTTTTATGAGCCTCAACAGGGCGACATCACGATAAATGGAAAAGACATCGCATCGGTTACGCAACAAAGTCTGCGTTCACATATCGGCATTGTCCCTCAGGATACGGTGCTGTTTAACACTACCTTGCTAGAGAATATTCGCTACGGTAACCCTGACGCCAGCGATGAAGACATTAAGCAAGTTATCAAACTCGCGCATCTTGAAGCATTTGTAGAAAGCCTACCTGAAAAGCTAGACACAACGGTAGGTGAGCGAGGCCTAAAACTTTCTGGTGGCGAAAAGCAGCGCGTATCTATCGCAAGGGCCTTACTTAAAGGCGCGCCAATCATGATTTTTGATGAAGCCACCAGCTCGTTAGACAGCACGTCAGAACGTGCGATATTAGCGGCCCTTCGCGACGCTGCTAAAGGACACACCAGCTTAGTCATCGCCCATAGACTGTCCACAATTGTTGATGCCGACAAGATCCTTGTACTTAAAAACGGTACCATTGTAGAGGAAGGGACACACACTTATTTGCTTGAGCAAGGTGGTGAATACGCAGCACTATGGCAAGCACAACAACGTGAAGATGAAGACCTCAACGAAAATCCCAAGACAAAAGGTAATCAGTAAATGGACCCAACGCTTATTAAAGCCGCTATTAACCAAGTGATGCCCTTTGGCAAATACGCTGGAAGACGCCTATTTCATTTACCTGAACCCTATTTGGTCTGGTTTCACAAGCAAGGCTTTCCAGAAAACAAGCTTGGTGAACAGCTCGCTTTAATGTATGAAATTAAGCTAAACGGTTTAGAGTCTGTTGTAGAACCGCTATTAAATGGCGACTAGCAATCACACGGGGACTCGGCGTCCCCTAATGGCAAAATGAGTAAACTCTAACCACACGATGATTTATGTTAGCAAGACCCAGAAAGCAACGTCGAAGTGACGTAAACGAACGTATCAAAAAAATACATAATGCCATTGCCGACAAACTGATGTTGCAACCAGAACTATTTGAAGAAGTCGAAAAAACATTAGAAACCCGTTATCACAACAAAATGATGCGCTATGGAAGCTACCTTCTTTGGAAAGGAATAATTGAGGCTCGCCATCAACCAGACGTATTTAAGGCGCTTCTTTTGGCTGACGACGAGCGCACAGCCAACTTAAGAAGAGAAACCATCTTCGTCGGTATTTTAAGTGAAGATGAACGAGCCGCTATTTTTGCAGGTTAACCAATTGCTAGCTTAGCTTCTGGGTATTTAATGCGGCTTATTCGAGGGCTGGCAATAAAATAAGCCAATGTCAAAGGCCCTAATCTACCCGCGTACATCAGTAAGATAATGATCCACTCACCACTGTTTGACAGCTCGCCAGTTAACCCTCTGGAAAGACCCACGGTCCCAAGAGCAGAAACCGCTTCGAACACGATATCCAAAAAGTCAGCTTTTTCTGACATTAATAAAAGAAAAATAGCTATCCACGTAATACCTATGGAAATCATCGTAAGCGCTAGCGCTTTGCTGATAGTGTCATTTGAAATTGTTCTGCCAAAGAGTCGTGGTGCAGCTCCCCGCTGAATATAGTTGTATGCGGCAATGATCAAAACGATGAAAGTCATCAGTTTTATACCGCTTGCGGTACTCATTGAGCCCCCGCCGATAAACATTAACAACAACATTAATGCTGTCGTTGGATCTTCTAACGATGCTATATCCAGCGTATTAAAGCCGGCTGTTCTTGGAGTAACGGCTTGAAACCAAGATGCCCATAATGCGCTTTGAGTATCGAGGTTCGCCAAGGTTGCAGGATTATCACTTTCAATAACAAAGATAAGCAAAAAGGCGGTTACATTGACAATTAGCGTACCCAATATCATTGTCTTGGCATACACAGAGATACGTTGCCATCTGCGCTTTTTATGAAGCTCTATCCAAACGGAAAACCCGAGACCACCAATAATAAATAATGCAGAAATAGTGATGTTGATAATCGGGTCTCCCACATAGGCGGAAAGACTATCCCCACTAAGTGCAAATCCTGCGTTGTTGAACGCAGAGATGGTGTAAAAAAACGCGTGAAATAACGCTTCACTTACTCCTTTTTCCTGCATCCAGTAGGCCGACAGAATACAAAAACCCACTAACTCAACGAAGAAGGCAAAAATCAGTACCGACTTTGCTGTAGACACAAGCGTTGATAAATCTGTTTGATTAAACGCCTCCTTCACTGCCGATTGCTGCAAGAAACTGATTTTACTTCCTAAGGCAATGAGCGTGACGATGGCAAACGTCATCAACCCTAGGCCCCCCAGCTGGATTAAAACCGCAATCACCGCTTGTCCAGCTGTTGTAAAAACAGAACCGGTATCGACTACCACAAGACCCGTTACTGTAACCGCCGATGTGGAAGTAAATAGGCTTTGGATCCACGAGATGGGCTCATGAGTCATCATTGGTAATTTTAAGATAACGGTGCCTAAGAAAATCACCGCCACAAAGCTTAGAGAGAGAATAAGAGGCGGCCCTACCTGAATTTTATTGATACCTTTAGGCGAGCGCTCTATCGGTCTGTAGCCAGGATCCCATCTGTTCATTGTGCTAGCCTAGGCGCTATTTTAACAAGATTCTCTCTATGGCCACAGAGAATAACGGTATCTTTCGAAGTAACTTCAAAGTCTAACGATGGATTATGATGTAGCTGGTGACCTCGCTTAACTAACAAACAAGAGACTTGCCCCTTACCGACGGACAGCACGTCTTTTAAGAGCTGTGAAGAAAAGTGATCAGACAAAATGACATCAACGATATAAACGCCGTGCCCTATACCCAAGTAGTCATTCACCATTGGGTAGTTAAGCGCTTGCGCCACCCTTGCTCCCATCTCTTCTTCAGGATGAATAATTTTCGACACACCCAGCTTGGATAAAATAGCGTGGTGAGCAGAGCTATTAGCTTTCACCCAAATATTGGCTACGCCCAAGTTTTTTAGTGCTAACGTACACAGTAAGCTAGCTTGCATATCTTCGCCAATAGCGACAAGCACGGCTTCGCTCTGACACAAGTTTAATTCCTTGAGCGCACGCTCATCACTGGCATCACACACAACGCACTGTGTAAACTCACCTGCATACTGTTCAACCAGCTTTTCACTTTGGTCAATTCCTGTAACGGTGTGTCCCATATGAATTAACTCTAAACTGGCCGTTAAGCCAAACTTGCCAAGCCCAATTACACTAAAGTGCGACATTAATTAGCCTCCGGTTTATCAACCGCTATTCGGTAGCCTTGTTTAGGCATTGTCTCTATTAAATCTTTCTCGAACGGATCTATCTTCTTTCTTAGCTGTCTTACAAGAACGCGGATGTAGTGGGTATCTTCACTGTGATGTAGCCCCCATATTCTTCTTAACAATTCTTGCTGACTAATAAACGCCCCAGGCTGTTTTGTAAGCTCGTCAAGAAGCTGAACTTCTTTTGGGGCGAGCGCGATAACTTCGCCTTCAACGAGCAGCCGTCGCTCAGTAATATCCAACGCTATCTTGCCAATCTGTCGTGTGGGCGATGTGGGCTCAACCACAGGATTGAAGTCTCTTAGCAGTACTTTCACACGGGTGACAAGCTCTCTGATCCCAAAAGGCTTGCTGACATAGTCATTGGCACCCCGGGACAACAGGTCGACTTTGTCTAACTCCTGATCTCTTGCAGACAACACGAGCACTGGCAGGCGACTAGATTCTCTTATGCGTTTAAGTACTTCACTCCCCTCACCATCAGGTAACCCTAAATCGAGTATGACAAGGTCAGGACGGTGCTGATTAAACAATGACAAAGCTTCTCGAACCGAAGCAGCTTCAACACAAAGGTAGCCTTCTGCACCTAGCGCAATGCTCAGCATCTGACGAATATTCGCATCATCTTCAACAAGTAGAATGGTGTGGCTCATTGCGCTAATCCCTTTTTGGAATTGTAATACTGACGAGAAGGCCTGGTGTGGTATTCGACAGCTTGATAGCACCACCATGGGCGTGAACTATGCCTGCTGCTACGCTTAGCCCTAAGCCAATGCCGCCTTTTCCGCTATCGCTGCGACGACTGGTTTGAAAAAGCTGTATTGGCGCTTGTAGCTGTTCATCGCTGATCCCTTCGCCTTTATCGGCTATTTGAAACTTAAACTCTCCATCAGAGCGGCTAACCATCAGCAATACACTGTCATCGCTGAATTTAAGGGCATTATCAATTACGTTAAATAAAGCTTGTTCAAACAGTGATTCAGACACAGTTATACCGTGACTGTCACTGTTGTTGATCACTTTTAGTCGACCGCTGTTGATACGACTTTCAAGGTTAGCTAAAAAGGCGGTCAGGTTTACATGGGTTAAATTTAGCGCTAACGCGTTATGCTCAATTCGTGTGGCTTGAAGCAGGTTCTCAACGTAAACATAAAGGCGTTTACCTTCATCGTGAACCCCTTTTAACAGTGCCTGTCTCTCAACGTCATCAAGCTTGTCTTGATATGTCATATAGGTTTCAACAGAACCGATAATGGTAGAGAGCGGCGTACGCAAATCGTGGGACACAGATCGCAGGACACTAGATTGTGTTTTAACAACCTGTAGTGCATGTTGTTGAGAATTGACGTAGACAGCAAGCTCGCTAATGAGGATGGCTACAATGATGAAAACGACAAAATTTATGCTGTCTTCAACTTCTGCAATATGAAATGAGTGCAAAGGCTCGGTGAAAAAATAATTAAAGCTCAGTGCTCCGGCTACTCCTGCAAGCAAGCCGTAAAACCTTGAGGTCGTTAACGCCACAATGGCACACGCAAGCTGTAGAATGAGCAGAATACCGCCAAGCGGCAGTAACCAGTTACTAAGTGCTAAACACCCTAAAATAGCCACAGCCATAATAAAGAGTGTATAGAAACCGTGTTTAAATTGGGTCATAGGTCAATCGTGTTTACTTCAACACAATGAGCATATCAACCTAACCTCAAATATACGCGTAAAATTTAGGTAAAAAAAACGGCATCTCAATGATGCCGTTTCTTCAACTTGCCAATGCGATGTTGGTCACTTTAAGCATTACGCAAATGATCAGCCACCAAGAATGCCATTTCAAGTACTTGGTCTGCATTTAAGCGCGGGTCGCATTGCGTTTTGTAGGCTTGCGCTAAGTCTTCATCGCTAATTTCATAAGCACCGCCTGTACACTCCGTTACGTGCTGACCGGTCATTTCAAGGTGA
>Ga0208059_1000330_pt1 | contig 9937 bp, 7 predicted proteins | sample DeeseametaMP0959_FD_184199 | JGI IMG/M metagenome (GOLD analysis project Ga0208059, IMG submission 184199) | Marine microbial communities from the Deep Indian Ocean - MP0959 (SPAdes) | ecosystem: Environmental > Aquatic > Marine > Oceanic | place: East of Madagascar, South Indian Ocean | collected...
AAAAAAATTGGATGGAGGGCTTTATTAATTTCCAGCTAGGTATTGATGGAATTTCAATTTTATTTATATTACTCACCACATTTATAGCACCCATATGTATTTTTTCAGGCATTCATAGCATTAAGTTCAAGATCAAAGAATTTTTGATTGCAATCCTTGTAATGGAAACTCTGATGTTAGGGGTATTCTGTTCTCTCGATCTTGTTATATTTTATTTATTTTTTGAAGGTGGACTCATACCGATGTTTCTAATCATTGGCATTTGGGGAGGGCCAAAGAGAGTTTATTCAGCCTTTAAGTTTTTCTTATTTACATTACTCGGTTCTGTTTTGATGTTAATTGCCATTATTTCTATTTATTGGATTACGGGTACTACAGATGTAATTCAATTATTAGATATGAGAATACCCCAAGAGTATCAGTATTTGCTTTGGTTAGCATTTTTCAGTTCATTTGCCGTTAAATTGCCAATGTGGCCTTTTCATACTTGGCTACCAGATGCACATGTTGAAGCACCAACTGCCGGATCGGTAATTTTAGCAGCTATACTTTTAAAGATGGCAGGATACGGATTTATACGATTCTCATTAGGTTTATTTCCAGTAGCTTCAGATTATTTTACTCCATTAATTTTTACTCTAAGTATTATTGCAATAATCTACACATCTTTGGTGGCATTAATGCAAGATGATATGAAAAAGTTAATAGCTTATTCTTCCGTGGCGCATATGGGTTTTGTCACAATAGGTATTTTTTCATTAACCAAGCAAGGACTAGACGGAAGTATCATTCAAATGATGAGCCACGGCTTAATATCTGCTGCACTCTTTTTATGTGTAGGTGTTGTCTATGATAGATATCATTCACGTATGATTTCCTCTTACGGCGGATTAGTAAATATTATGCCAAAATATGCTTTGGTATTTATGATTTTTGCTTTAGCTGCGCTAGGATTACCAGGAACAAGTGGTTTTGTAGGGGAGTTTTTAGTTTTAGTTGGAACTTTTCAGGTAAATATTTTTGTTGCAGTTCTAGCTAGTTTGGGAGTTGTTTTAGCAGCGGCATATATGCTTTGGCTGTATAAAAGAGTAATTTTTGGAAAAATGGCCAGTTCTGAAATAAAAGAAATGGCAGATTTAAATAAAACAGAAATATATGTTTTTGCATCCTTGGTATTTTTGACACTTTTTTTTGGTATTTATCCAGAACCATTGTTTAATACTATTGATATTTCCGTAAATAATTTGATTGATAATTATCAAACAGATTTGAATTTTCATTTAGCACAAGTAAATAATTAGATGCAAACAATTGTTTATATCTTGCCTGAATTATTTTTATCAATAGCAATAATGTTTCTTTTGATGCTGGGCGTTTTTATTAAAAAAAGTTTTAAATTAGTAAGCTTGCTAACAATTTTAAGTTTGATATTTGCAATAGCCCTGGTTCTAAACCAACCAAACGAAATAATAAAACTTTTTAATGGAAGCTATATAATAGACAAGTTATCAATTTTTATGAAAGTACTTACTTTGTTATTTTGTGTATTTGTTTTGCTTTTATCCAAAGATTACATCAAAAATAATAGTATTGATAAAATAGAATATCCAATAATTATTCTAGCATCGACGCTCGGAATGATATTGATGATTAGTTCTTATGATCTAATTGTTTTTTATCTAGGTTTGGAGTTACAATCCTTATGTTTATACATATTAGCTTCTTTTAAGAGAGATGATGAACGATCCACCGAAGCTGGTTTGAAATATTTTGTATTAAGCGCTCTTGCATCAGGTCTTTTACTTTATGGTTGTTCCCTTATATACGGATTTACAGGATCTACGAACTTTGAAATTATTTCAGAAAATTTAAGTGAAGGAAATACAGGCGCAGTCTTTGGTATGGTTTTTATAATTGTTGGTTTAGCTTTTAAGGTATCTGCAGTACCATTTCATATGTGGACACCAGATGTTTATGAAGGATCACCAACTTCCGTCACTAGTTTTTTTGCTCTTGTTCCGAAAATAGCCGCTTTAACAGTTTTTATTAGATTTATGTATGTTCCATTCATAAATGTAATCAGCCACTGGCAAACAATAATTATTTTTTTATCAATAGCGTCAATGATACTAGGCGCTGTTGCAGCAATAGGACAATCTAATATTAAGAGACTGATGGCTTATAGCTCTATAGGCCATATGGGTTATGCTTTAGCAGGATTAGCTCCAGGAACTAACGCAGGAATTCAGAGCACAATAATTTATTTAACAATATATTTAGTTATGAATCTTGGTGCATTTGGCTGCATTTTTATGATGAAGAGAGAAAATGTTTTTTATGAAAAGATTAATGACTTATCTGGGTTATCAAAAAACCATCCTATGTTGGCCTTAGGTTTTTTAATAATACTTTTCTCATTAGCTGGCATGCCTCCTTTGGCCGGTTTTTTTGCAAAATTTTATATTTTTATGGCTGTCATTGAAGCTAAAATGTATACACTTGCAATCATCGGTCTTGTAACAACAGTTGTTTCGGCATTTTACTATTTAAGCATTATAAAAGTGATCTATTTTGATGAACCGATCGAACCTTTTGAGGAAAACTATGATTGGGGTCTTAAAGCATCACTAGTTTTATCTACTATATTAATTTTAATTTACTTTATTTATCCATCAATTCTAACAGAAGTAGTTTCTTCGATTGTAATTTTTTAATGAAATTTAAAATTTTTAAGTTCAAAAGCGTTACAAGCACTAATGATGTGGCTTTAAATTTAATCCAAAAAGAAAAAAAAACAATCGGGTGCGTTTATGCCGACATGCAAACAAAGGGGAGAGGTACACACGGAAGAAAATGGATTTCAGATAAAGGAAACTTATTTGGATCTCTTTTTTTCCCGTTAGAAAATAATTATCCAGCATTTAATGAATTTTCGATAATAAATCCTGTAATACTTTCTGGTGTTATTGAGAATTATTGTAAAAAAAAAAATGTATCCTTTAAATGGCCAAACGATGTACTTGTAAATAGAAAAAAAATTTGCGGAATTTTACAAGAACTAATAACTTCAAATAATAAAAAATTTTTAATTATAGGAATAGGAATAAATATTGTTTCTCATCCAAATATCAATAATGAATATCAAGCTACAAATATTTTTTTGGAAACCAAAATTAAACTTCCAATTAGAGAAATAATGGACAAAATAATTTTTTCATATGAAAATTTTTTTTTAAATTTAAATTCATATAATTACTCAAGTTTTAAAAAAAAGGCTGACTTAATGGCTGAGAATTAAAAATATAAAATGAATGTATTAATCGGAGATATTGGTAATACTCTTACAAAAATTTGTGTTATTGAAATTAATTCTTTTAAAATATTGAAAACAATTTATTTGAATACTAATAAAATTTTTTCAAAAAACTTTTTAAAAAAAGCCCTAAAGAAAATTTTTAAGAAAAAAACTATATATAGAGTTGCTTTATTTTCAAGTGTAGTACCGAAGTATCAAAAAATTTTAGAAAATTTTTTAAAAAAAGAATATGCAATTAAGTTGAGAGAAATTAAGGAAAAAAACATAAAAAAGATTGTTAAAATTAATATTAAAAATAAAAATCAAGTTGGTTCAGATAGAATTGCTAATGCGGTTGGTGTATACAAATGGTATAAATCTAATTGTATTGTTTTGGACTTCGGTACTGCAACTACATTTGATGTTGTGACCAAAAACGGAATTTATAATGGAGGAATAATTGCTCCTGGGATTGATCTTTCATTAAAAAGTTTAGTAAGTGCAGCTGATCAAATACCTGTTTTTTCCATCACAAAACAAAAAAAAATAATTGGCAAAAATACACTCGAAGCTTTACGTTCAGGTTTTTATTGGGGTTATTCTGGGTTAATTAATAATATTATATTAAAAATTGAAAAAGAAACAAAAAAAAAATATAAAATTATTTTTACAGGAGGCTATGCTGATTTATTTAAACAATCTATCAGAAGATCTTTTACCGTTGATAGAAATATAACAATTAAAGGTATAATTGAGATTTTTAAAGAAAATAAAGAACAGCTTAAATAGATGAAAAAAGAAGAATTTATTTTTTGTCCCTTAGGGGGTTCTGGAGAAATAGGAATGAATATGAATTTATTTGCCTATGGTAATCCAGAGAACAGAAAATGGATTATTGTCGATATAGGAGTTACTTTTGCTGATGAGACAATACCGGGTATAGATTTAATTTATCCGGATCCAGGTTTTATAGTGGACAAGAAGGATGATTTAATTGGTTTAGTCTTAACCCATGCTCACGAAGATCATATTGGAGCTATAGCACATATTTGGCCTAAACTACTTTGCGATATCTATGCTACTCCGTTTACAAGCGTTTTGATTAATGAAAAGTTCAAAGAAAAAAAAATTGATATAGGAAAAAAACTAAAAGTTGTTAAGCTTAACGGCACTGTCCAACTGGGTCCCTTTAAAATCGAATTTGTTACATTAACACATTCTATACTTGAACCTAATGGTCTAAGTATTGAAACTCCTGTTGGTACTGTTTTACATACCGGTGATTGGAAATGTGATCCTAATCCTTTAATTGGCGAAACAATTAATGAAAAAAAACTTAAACAAATTGGTGATCAAGGAGTTTTAGCGATGATTTGCGATTCAACAAATGTATTTAATCCTGGACGAGCAGGATCAGAGCTGGATGTGAGGAAAAGTTTATTAAAAATTATGGAGAATAAGCAAAAAAGAATAATTGTAACTTCTTTCGCATCAAATGTAGCAAGAATGGAAAGCATTTTTTATTGTGCTGAAAAAATAGGAAGACAAATATCTTTAGTAGGCAGATCTATGCATAGAATTTATAAAGCAGCAAAACAATGTGGCTATTTAAATAATTTAATCAAGCCTATTGATCCAAGAGAGGCCAAAAAAATTTCAAGAGAAAAAATAGTATATTTATGTACAGGTAGTCAAGGTGAACCAAATGGAGCAATGATGCGTATTTCTAACTATATTCATCCAGATGTGTTGATTGAATCTGGTGATACAGTAATTTTTTCATCAAAAATTATTCCTGGAAACGAAAAGAAGCTTTATAAATTACATAATCAGTTAGTTAAAAACGGTGTTGAAGTTATTTCTGAGGAAAATGAATTTGTTCATGTATCAGGACACCCAAATAGGGAAGATTTGAAGGATATGTATCATTGGGTTAAACCCAAATCAGTTATTCCTGTCCATGGAGAACATAGGCATATGTTTGAACATATTAATTTTGCCAAAGAAATGCAGGTTCCATATCCGGTTAAAGTTGAAAATGGAGATATAGTTCAATTATTTCCAGGAGAAAAACCAAAAGTAGTTGATAAAGCTCCAGTTGGCAGAATGTATGTAGATGGAAAAATAAGTGTTGGAGAAGAGTCTCAATCAATAAAAGATAGAAAAAATTTGTCCTATAATGGCTTTTTAGAAATAACCATAATTATTAATGATATTGGCTCAATAGTAAAAAAACCTATTATTTCTTTTAAAGGAATTCCAAGCAGTGGAGAAAATAGCAATTTTATTTTTGATTTAGAGGATCAAATTCAAAAAATATGTAAAACTTTTTCATTAAAAAGCTCTCATCAAGAATATCATTTGATTGAGGCACTTAAGACTAATTGCAGAAAAACCGTTAAAGAGAAGACTGGAAAGAGACCTTACACGAACGTAAATTTGGTAAGAATTTAATAATTAGGAGTTTATTTATTCAATATGTATCTATCTAAGCTATTTATTCCACTATTAAAAGAGACACCATCAGAAGCAAAAATTAAGTCCCATCAGCTTATGCTTCGGTCAGGTATGATTAAACAATCTTCTGCGGGAATATATTCATGGTTACCTTTGGGATTTAAGATTATGAAAAAAATAGAGCAAATTGTAAGAGAAGAGCAAAACGAAATTGGGGCCCAGGAATTGTTGATGCCGACAATACAATCAGCTGAAATATGGAAAGAAAGTGGAAGATATGATGATTATGGCGAAGAAATGTTAAGAATAAAAGATCGTCAAGGTAAAGAAATGCTTTACGGCCCTACTAATGAAGAATTAATAACTGAAATTTTTAGGGCTAGTGTAAAATCTTACAAATCACTACCTCAACTTCTCTATCATATTCAGTGGAAATTTCGTGACGAATTAAGGCCAAGATTTGGTGTTATGAGATGTAAAGAATTTCTTATGAAAGATGCTTATTCCTTTGATTTGAGCGATGCTGAAGCAACCAGATCTTATAATAAAATGTTTTTCGCTTATTTGCAGACTTTTAAAAGATTAGGACTTACAGCAATACCGATGGCAGCTGACACAGGACCTATTGGAGGGGATCTTTCACACGAATTTGTTATTTTGGCTGAGACTGGTGAAAGTAAAATCTATTCAGATAGAAGAATTTTCGATGTAGATATTAGTAAACATAATAGTGAAGATAATTCAATTAAGGAATTAAGAAAAAAATATGACGCTTTTTATGCGGTTACTGACGATAAATTTAAAAAAGAAGATTTTGAAAAAAAAGTAAAAAAAGAACATCAACTTGTCACCAGGGGAATAGAAGTTGGGCATATTTTTTATTTTGGTGATAAATATTCAAAACCTCTAAAATGTGCCGTTGATTTACAAGACGGAACAAAAGTGGATGTTAAGATGGGATCTTACGGGATAGGGGTTTCAAGATTGGTTGGTGCAATAATTGAGGCCAAGTTTACCAATAATGTTATGAGATGGCCGCAATCGGTGACACCGTTTGAAGTTGCAATAATTCCAAGTTTGCAGAAAAACGATAAATCAAATTATTCAAAGGCTGAGACAATATATAACTTATTAAAAAAAAATAACATTGATGTTTTGCTTGATGATACTGATGAGCATTTATCAGCAAAATTTAAAAAATTCGATCTTATAGGCGTTCCGTACCAAATAATTTTAGGTTCTAAATCTACTGATAATAAATTTGAATTTAAAGAAGTTAACGGTAAAACTAAAACGATGTCCTTGGAAGAAATTAAAAATAAATTGCTCAACAAAAGAAATTTAAATTGATTTCAAAAATCGAACGAACCATAGCTTTTAGATATTTAAAACCTAAAAAAAAAGAAGGTTTTTTAAAGGTAATTTCCATTTTTTCTTTTACCGGTATAGCTCTTGGAGTGGCTATTTTAATTATAGTTATGTCTGTTATGAACGGATTCAGAACAGAGTTAATCAACAAAATTTTAGGTTTTAATCCTCATATTATTGTCAAGCCTTATGAAAATAAAATTAACAAAGAAGACCTCGATAAACTCAGTGAATTAAAAAATAATATTCTAAAAACTGCTTTTACTTTTAGTGGTCAAGGAATCATACTTAATAAGGAAAATACGGTTGGTATATTAGTACGTTCCTACCTTAAGAATGATATTCATAAAATTGAGTTAATTAAAAAAGGTATTATTGATGGTTCATTGGAATTATTTAATAAAAATACACTTTCTATAGGAAAAGAATTAGCAATATCATTGAATTTGGTAGTAGGAGATGAAATTACTATAATGTCTACATCAAATCTTCAAACGCCCTTTGGGAATTTGCCTCTCCAAGAAAAATTTATAATTTCTTCCGTCTTCAGTAGTGGACTTGCAGAATTTGATCAAAATGTTGTTTTTATGCCATTTGAAAATGCTAATTCTTTATTTGAGTTATCCGACACAGATATAGATCTCGAAATATTTTTAAAAAATCCTGATAAAGTTCAATTAGTTAAAGAGAAAGTACAAGGCATATTTAGCGAGCATTATGTTTATTCATGGGCGGATTTAAACAAATCCTTTTTCGGAGCATTGAAAGTTGAGAGGAATGTAATGTTTATTATTTTAACTTTAATAATAATTGTTGCGGCGTTCAACATTATTTCAGGATTAACAATTTTAGTAAAAAACAAAACAAAAGAAATTGCTATACTCAGAACTTTAGGTATTAGCAAAGCATCTATCTCAAAGATTTTTTTTCTTACAGGATTTACTATAGGTTTTCTTGCTACAATTACAGGAGTAATAATTGGTATATTATTTTCATACTATATTGAAGATATAAGAGTCTTACTAACTTCAATTTTTGATATACGATTGTTTCCTGAGGAAATTTATTTTTTAAGCCAAATGCCTTCAGAAATAAATTTGGGTTATATATTTATTATTTCGCTTTTCTCACTTTTAATTACTTTTTTGGCTACGATTTTTCCATCTTTATCAGCAGCAAAATTAGATCCAGTTAAGGCTTTAAAATATGAGTAAAGAAATAATTAAATTAGCGAAAATCTCTAAAAAATTTGTTGGAGCTAACAAAGATATTATTGTTCTTAAAAATATTAATTTAAAAATTAATAGTGGAGAACTAGTTTCATTAACGGGACCTTCTGGTTCTGGTAAATCCACTTTATTACATCTTATTGCCTTATTAGATCAACCCACATCAGGTGAAGTTTTTTTCAAAAAAAAAAGTTTTTCGAAATCAACAGAAGGTGAAAAAGATTTGGTAAGAAGACAAGGAATTTCAATAATCTATCAACAAAATAATTTACTTAGTGACTTCACTGCTTTAGAAAATGTTACAATTCCACTAGTTATTAATGGGTACAATTGGAAAGATGCAACCAAAAAAGCTAGTAAAATTTTATCTTTAGTTAATTTATCTAAAAGACTCAATCATTTTTCAACAGAGTTATCTGGTGGAGAGCAACAAAGAGTCGCTGTTGCACGAGCATTAATTACTGAACCGGATTTAATTTTAGCAGATGAACCTACCGGTAGTTTAGATAGAAAAACTGCTAATGAAATATTTTCTTTATTTTCAAAACTTAAATCTAAAAATAGAGCAATACTTTATGCAACTCATAATAGAGAACTTGCAAACAAAGCAGACTATAAGTTAAATATTTTAGATGGTAATATTACTAGGAAAAATGCATGAACTTACCAATAAGCAATTTACTCATCTAAAAATCCACACGCAATATTCCATTTGCGAAGGTGCATTAAAAACAGCAGATCTTGCAAAATATTGCAAAACAAATAAAATTCGCGCAGTAGGATTATGTGACTCAAATAACTTATGTGGTGCATTAGAATTTTCAGAATTCGTAGCAAAATCCAAAACACAGCCAATTATTGGGACACAAATTAATATTGAATATAAAGGCCTGAGTGGAAAAATCCCATTATTTGCGAAAGATTTAGAGGGTTATAAAAATTTAATTAAACTATCTTCAAAATCTTTTTTAGAAATAAAAGACAATGAAGAACCACATTGTAAGATTGATGATATAGAGTCGAACTGTAAAGGCTTGATTTTGTTAACAGGATCTTTTGATGGCTTAATAGGAAAGCTGTTTTTTAAGAATCTTACAGATGAAATAATTGCTTTGCTTAAAAAATTAAAAAAAACTTTTAATGACAATTTTTACCTTGAGATACAGCGACACAATGATGATGGTGAAAAATTATTCGAAAAATTTCTACTCAATGTTTCTAATAAATTAGAACTGCCTATAATCGCTACCCACGAGGTGTTTTATCTAGATAAAGATATGCACGAAGCTCACGATGCTTATCTTTGTGTTGGTGAAAAAACTTATGTAAATGTAAAGGATAGAAGAAAATATTCTGATGAACATTATCTAAAGACTGCTGAAGAAATGTATAAACTTTTCCATGACCTTCCCGATGCTGTAAAAAACAATGCAAATTTTCCATTTAGAATTTCTTATAGGCCAAAAAATTCTGTACCAGTTTTGCCTAATATACAAGGAAGTAAAGTTGAAAGTGTAGATAATGTATTAATTAAAGAGTCCACGGAAGGTTTGAAGGAAAAACTGAATGAGTATGTTTTTCCATATTA
>Ga0208059_1000333_pt1 | contig 9906 bp, 8 predicted proteins | sample DeeseametaMP0959_FD_184199 | JGI IMG/M metagenome (GOLD analysis project Ga0208059, IMG submission 184199) | Marine microbial communities from the Deep Indian Ocean - MP0959 (SPAdes) | ecosystem: Environmental > Aquatic > Marine > Oceanic | place: East of Madagascar, South Indian Ocean | collected...
AACGACGTTTTGTTAAAGGCAATGGAAGAGCAGAACATAGATATTCATGCGCCGCAAAATCTAAGCTATGACAGCAAGTTACAACTGTTATTCAGCTATGTAATCGAACCTAAAATCGGTAACGAAAAACCGTGCTTCATCTACGATTTCCCTGCTTCTCAGGCGGCGCTTGCCAAACTAAGCCCAGTTGATGAACGGGTTGCCGAACGCTTTGAGGTGTATTACCAAGGCGCTGAACTTGCTAACGGTTTTCATGAGTTAAGTGCAGCAAAAGAGCAGCGACTGCGTTTTGAAACTGATAACGAGAAACGCAGAGAACATGGCCTTCCCACTAAGCCCATTGATGAAAACTTTCTAAGTGCGCTTGACGCAGGTTTGCCACCGTGTGCGGGTGTGGCGCTGGGCATCGATCGTTTGCTTATGCTTAAAACCAACGCGAAGCATATTCAAGGAGTGATCAATTTCACAGTGAGTAGGGCTTAGTACCTTCGTGCCCAATTAGTTATGAATTGCTTAAACCTTGGGTTTCAGTAGGCGCGTCCGATTAAATTGCAAAAACATAAGATTAAGTGAGTAAAGCAGCGGTTGACAAGCAATGGGTAATGGCTAAAATGTTATAACATCACTAAATAATGTTATAACATCCACAGAGGGATACCCATGAAAATGCGTTCGCTGCTAAGTTTATCCATAGCAGGGCTGTTAAGTGCGCCTGTGCATGCCACCACAGTAACGGGAAAAGTCACCGACACGGCAGGGCAACCTGTTGCAGGGGCTGAAGTAAAAATCGAAGGCAGCCGCCGTGTAGCATACACCGATGCAAATGGTATTTACCGTTTTGACGATGTAAAGCAGCCACATATTCATTTACATGTTTATTCTTCAAACTACATTCATGGTGATAACGACTTAGGCGACGTAAATACGGATCAAAATGTAGACTTCGTTTTAAAGCCTGCATCCGTCGAAAATATCGTAGTTACCGCCAATGCGCTTCAATCATCAGTACTGGAATCTGTTACGCCAGTTACCGTAATTGGTGCGGAAAAATTACGTAAGATAGAAGCGCCAACTTTAGGCGAAACCCTCAAAAACGCGCCTGGTGTGCACAGCACTTATTTTGGCCCAGTTTCAAGCAGCCCAGTTATTCGCGGTAACGATGGCCCGCGCGTAAAGATTGTTCAAAACGGTTTGGATGTATCTGATGTATCTCGAGTAGGTCCAGATCACAATGTTGCCACCACACTTTCAAGTGCAACGCAGGTGGAAGTACTTCGCGGTCCTGCAACGCTTCAATACGGTAGTGGCGCTATTGGTGGTGTGGTGAACGTGGTTGACAAACGTATTCCTCAGTATCAGATAGACGGCGTAGAAGGCGAAGCTGAAACTAGCTATAGCACAGTGAATAACGGCTCGTATACCCGTGCAGATGTAACGGGTGGCAGTGGCAATATTGCATGGCATGTCGACGGGTTTTATCGCGATACAGATAACGCGGATATTCCGGGCTTTGCGTCTATCGACCCCGATGAAGATGAACCAAACGGTGTGCTAGAAAGCAGCGCAATGGAGACGCGTAACGTCGTTGCAGGTTTATCTTACGTGGCCGAAGAAGGCTACTTCGGTTTCGCTGTGGAACAACTCGACAACAAATATGGCGTACCTGGCCATAGCCATGCTCATGGTGAGGAAGAGCATGAGGGCGAAGACCACGATCTTGAAGAACATGATCATGAAGAACACGCTGAAGAAGGCGTGTTACTTGATGTAGATATGACCCGTTATCAAGCAGCCGGTGAGTGGCATTCACCCTTTGAAGGAATAACTAACCTTAAATTTGCCGCAGCTTACACCGATTACGAACATGCTGAGATTGAAGACGGTGAGCCAGGCACGGTATTCACAAATGAATCGAGCGACATTCGCCTGTCTGCTTATCACGAAGAAGTGAACGGCTGGCACGGCGTATTCGGGCTACAGTTTAATCATAGCGATTACAATGCCGTGGGCGAAGAAGCCTTTACCCCAGCTAATACTACATCGAGCTACGCACTTTATCTTATAGAACAAAAGAAAGTAGGTAATGTAACCTTTGAGCTTGGTGGCCGACTAGAGCGAACGACATTAGATGCTGATGCCAGCGAAGTGGAACTTGACGTATTGCATGATGAGCATGAAGGCGAGGAGCATGCTGTTGCTTTCAACTTCCCTGACTACGACTTTACCAGCCTATCGCTTTCAGCGGGCGCTAACTGGGAATACCAGGAAGGTCACTCGGTTGCCGTTACGTTGTCACGCAGTGAGCGTGCGCCTAGTCAGCAAGAACTTTTCTCTGCTGGCCAGCATTTAGCAACCCAAAGCTACGAAGTGGGTTTAGTATTTGATATGGATGAAGAAGGCCATATCGAAGAAACACTTAAAGGCGTAAAAGAAGAAGTTAGTACCAACCTAGATATTACTTTCCGTAAATTTACCGGTAGCTGGGGCTATAGTGCGTCTTTCTTCTACAATCAGGCAGATGACTATATCTTCCAAACAAGCACAGGCTTAATTGCGCTCAGCGAGCACGAAGAACACGAAGAGCATGGACATGATGAACACGGCGATGAAGAAGGCTTGCCAATTTATTATTTCCAACAGGCTGACGCTGACATCTGGGGCTTCGAAGCAGAAACTTACGTTGATTTATCAGACACGCTACGCTTAACCGTATTTGGTGACTATATCCGCGCAGAAATAGAAGACGACAACCTTCCCCGCACGCCGCCTATGCGCTTTGGTAGTGAATTAAGCTACGTGAACGATGGTTTAAGTGCTGACGTGGGCTTTACGTGGTACGACGACCAAAATGAAGTTGCGTCATTTGAGACTGCAACCGACGGCTACACCTTGGTTAACGCAAGCGTGCAATATGAATTTGGCACACAGGGCATTGACTGGGTAGTGTTTGCGCGCGGTGAAAACCTAACTGACGAGGAAGCCCGTGTTCATACATCTTTCTTAAAAGACCAAGCACCGCTTCCAGGTAGAAACTTTACTATGGGTGTGAGAGCGTTGTTTTAATTAAACAACTCCACTGCGGTATACAAGGCGATGTATTGGGGCTCTCAGTACATCGCCTTTTTTTATACTAGGGGAAAGTGGTCAGTACGATTTTTTCCAGTTGAATAAACTGCAAAGATAAACATGCTTAAGATGGTAAACGTCGAGCGGTTGTGAAGTAGAGGTGAAAATGAATGAAATAGCGAATTGGTTAAGTACGCAATCCGAAAAACACATGGTGTTAGGTTATGGAAGCTTACTTAGCAAAGACAGCCGAGAGCGCTACTCCAACATTTTTACACCAGGGATCCCTGTGACGGTTTCTGGCTTCGAAAGGGCATGGGTGACGCGAAGTCTTCATGAAAAGCAGACTTACGTTGGCGCCGTGGCCAATGCGCATAGCAAATTAAACGCCCAGCTTATCCCAACACAAATTAACCCTGCCTTACAGGAGAGAGAAAAAGACTATCGGTTTGTCGAAGTAAGCGCTAAAGCACTCAACTTTCATCAACACAAGGGTTCTGCGTCTCTAGACGATGTGCTTGCACAATTTACCTTTTGGATTTGCGAAACACTCGACTGTACACAGGCAAATGACGCCTATCCCGTACATCAAACGTACGTAGATACATGCTTGAGTGGATGCTTAGAGCACGGTGGTATAGAGGAAGCCGAGCGATTTATCGTCCATACATCGTTGTGGGAGCACCCAAGAGTAAACGACAGAGCGAACCCGAAGTACCCCCGCGCGGCAGTGGTCAACCCAGACCACTTTGAGCACATAGACAGGCTTCTATCAAAGAGATAGTGTTTGCCTTAGGTCTTACTTCTAGTTATACGTTCAAATGTAGAGGTACAAAAGCGAGTACTACATGCGCGTCATAAAAACTTTGCTAAAAGGATTAGTGTGAACACAAACACCGCTATTTTTACAAACGATAAAATAACGCTACGGCCGCTTACTTTTGATGATAAACACTGGGTACTTGCGCTGCAGCAGGACCCGCTATGGCTTAGATACATTGGAAGTAAAAATGTCGATACAGTAGACGATGCGTGTGACTACATTGGCAAAACAAATGCGCAGCGCGAAGAGTGGGGGTATGGCCTGCTGGCTGTCGAATTAACCGAAACCAAACAACCGTTAGGGGTTTGTGGTCTCTTCAATCGCTTTGCATTTGAATGTCCAGATTTAGGCTTTGCAATGCTGCCTGAAGCAAGAGGCAAGGGTATATGTTATGAGGCATGTCAGTGTGTTATAGCGTGGTCTGCCTCTAAGGGCTATCGTTTTTTAACAGCCATGACGCACCCAGAAAATATGGCGTCGCAGAAGCTTTTACAGCGCTTAGGATTTAACAAGCAGGGCTTTTACTTCGACAAAACGTTCCCAAAACAGCATTTGTTCAGGTTGGAATTACAGCCATAAAGCATTGCTCTTTATGGCTGTTTGTATCTGTTAATCGCTATAAGGGCGGTAACACGGTCATCTTTTTAATAATGATCGGCTCAATGGGTACGTTATTCGCGTTAAGGCGAATCGAATATTCAGTTTCTACTTCCGACATGGCATCAACAATATCTTCGCCTTCAACAATTACGCCAAAAACCGCGTAGCCCCAGTCTCTTCCGGGGTTTAAGCTGCTGTTGTCATTCACGTTGAAGAAAAATTGTCGGTTTGCGGTATGCGGGTCACCTTGTCTTGCCATTGCAATAGTGTGCAGGTCGTTAGTCAAACCGTTACCAGACTCATTGAAGATATCTGGAAAGTTCGACTTGCCGTTGAAGTCTGCCGTATAACCACCACCTTGCACAACAAAACCAGGCACGATGCGGTGAAAAATGGTGTCTTCGTAGGCGCGCTTATCAACATAACGAAGAAAGTTATTTACGGTAATTGGCGCACGTCTTCTGTCCAGTTCAACCACAATATCGCCCATGGTGGTTTCTATTTTCACCCGAGGGTAATAGTTATCTGGCTGAACCTGAGACCCATCGTCTTTCTTGGCCATAACGGGTGAACTGCTGCCTATTAGCATGATGGCGGTCAGCAGTGATAAAAGTATTTTCTTCATAAAAATGCCTTTAAATGTTTTCCTTAATTCGCGCATGTTTTTTGATCGCTTATCGTTTTGCAGTGCCTAAGATAACGAACTTTTTGTCACTCGCAAGTACCTTAGCGCCACCAAACAACTTTTTAAGTTTAATGTGATAGTCGAGGTGTCGGTTACCAACCACCACTAAGTGACCGCTTTTAATAAGTACGTCCCGGGAATCAGTGAACATTTGCCATGCAATATGGTCAGTGATTGCGTTTTGTTGATGAAACGGTGGGTTACACAGAATTTTGGTAACAGCAGGTTTATTCTCTCTATTGATTAATGTTTCAAGGCAATTACTTGCAACAAACTCACATTGATCAATTTTATCCGGGAAGTTGTTGAGCACATTGAGTCTGGCACTTTCTAATGCCATATAGGACTCATCCACAAATATTACTTTGGCATCAGGGGCAAGAGAAAGGGCATTAACCCCCAGTACTCCGTTGCCGCAGCCTAAATCTACCACCACATCATTAGCGCTCACCGTCATATGTTCAAGCATAATGCGAGCGCCTATATCTAATGACTGTCGGGAAAACGTATTCGCCAGATTGTCTATAGTTAACGCCGTTCCCATCGTACTTTTACACTGCCAGCGCGTCGGATAGGGCGAGTCAGATAGTTTTATTGACTCACGAGGCGAAGCGAACACAAGCCGCGATTTCTTCTTGGCAAGGGACGTGGTGGTGGGGCCAATATATCGCTCAAATAGGTTGAGTACGGATTTTGTGATGGTCTTCACTTTACCGGTTGCGATAACACGCGTGTCAGGTGTTATATATTTTTGTAAATCAATAAGCTGCTGTTCAAGAAGTGCAAGGGCGCGGGGGACCTTCAGCACAACAAGACTCGGCGCCTTTTCTGGCTTAAACGTTAAGCTTTGCACGCTAGTCAAGGTTTTCAGCGGCGCGGTTAGCAGGCCGTTTTTATTGCTCGTTTCTGCATTACCCAGTAAATGATTGGCTTTTAAATTCTCAGAGAGTGATCGCAAAGATATGTAGGAGTCAGATACCCAGTAAGGTGCTAAGTGCGAAAACCAACAACCTAACGCGCCGAAATCGTCGTTAAAAATCATCATTGAGCCATCATTGTCACCACTGCCAATTGAAAGCGACGCTTCACTTAATAAGCTCTCAATGTGCTCAATAACGAGTTCATCAGCGCTATCCCATGCTTGAAGGCTTATGTGCTGGTGCTTTTCAGGGTAGCGAATAAGCGAAAATTGTCGGTCGGCAAAAATAAATTCTGTATTCATTGGAGTCTGTTTTCAGAGAAGGCTCAAAGCACTCACATACTTTTGGGAATGCCTATTTGGTTTATGTACGCGTTGCCTATCTTATCATATCAGCCACGCGGCTCTAACCAATAACGTGTTATTCTTATGCCGTGCAATGTTGATGGTGACAATGTAATGGTGGAAGAATCACTTTTATAGCTCGCAGAAAAATCCACATTAGCAATGCATGCGTAATTAACGTGTAATTGGGGGAACTTCAAAGGTGTGTTTAAGTACTTTTGAGATCAAGTGCCCATAGCCAAAATTATAAATCATCGGAAATATCATAGTTACGCATGCAGTTTTCTCTTTTCGAGACCCCAGAAAACAATAGCTCATCTCATAAGCTCCCGCTGTCAGAGGGCGATGTCACTTATTTTCCTCAGGCGCTATCAAAAAATGATGCAGATACTTTTTTTGAGTTACTGAAGGCCGAGTTACCCTGGCGTCAGGACTCGATCAGATTGTTTGGCAAGTCGGTAAAAATTCCCCGCCTTCAGAGCTGGCACGGCGATGACGATTGTACCTATACCTATTCGAATTTAACCATGTCGCCAAATCCGTGGACGAACAGCCTTTTAAGCATTAAGGATTGTTGTGAAGCGTTATGTGCTGCAACCCAAAATACAAAGTTCAACAGTGTGTTAGCGAATTGGTATCGTGACGGACAAGATAGCATGAGCTTTCATTCAGATGATGAGCCTGAGTTGGGTATAAACCCGGTTATTGCATCCGTCACCTTAGGTGAAGCAAGGCCCTTTGTTTTTAAGCACAAAGAAACAAAGGAAAAGTATACACAGGTGCTTGAGCACGGCAGTGTATTAATTATGGCAGGAACAACACAAAGTCATTATGTGCACGGTATTGCGAAGACGGCTAAGCCTATCGGTGGTAGAATTAATCTTACATTCCGACATCTTATTCACAGAACAAGGTAAGCCAAATGCAAGTAAAAGCGTTTCTGGAAACTACGATTGAAGCTGCACTTAATCCGAGTTTTCTCGAGGTTGTAGATGAGAGTTTTATGCACAATGTTCCAGAAGGGGCTCAAAGTCATTTCAAAGTAACGGTAGTGAGTGATGCCTTTGAGGGTAAGCGCTTAATAGCGAGACACAGAGAAATTAACGGTCTTGCGGCTGAAGCGCTGCAGGGGCCTGTTCATGCGTTGGCACTTCACACGTATACGCCTACAGAGTGGGAAGCTCGAGGTGGGCAATCTATGGTATCGCCAAACTGCCTAGGTGGTAGCAAGCACGACCAATAACGCTCTTTTTGTACTAAATGGAAGTAGATTTATGACAAGCAGTGAAACGAAAAACAGCGGCGCGCTAGCCTCTTACTTAGACATCATTAAAACACCCTCTATTCAGGTGTTACTACTTGGCACCGGTTTTTTGCTTATGATGTTGTTTGTCTACATGGGCGTGCTGACTACGTTTGACGATGCGTTATTCAATGTAATTAGTGAAGCAGGCAATGTATCGGGTTGGAAAGAAGACGCGCTTCGCGATATCACCGCGTTAGGCAGTAATACGGCACTTATCTTTGTCACGATTTCAGTTGCCGGAGCCTTGGCGATGGCCGGTGAAAAGAAAAAGGCACTGACTTTTTTGATTGCTGTTGCCGTGGGGATCGCAACGACCTTCTTACTCAAAGCTGGCATCGACAGGCCTCGTCCTCCGCTGCCCATGCAGGATGTAAGTGTGTATACACAAAGCTTCCCCTCTGCACATGCTACCTTATCTACGCTTGTTTATTTCTATATCGCCTATTTGTTAACGTACTTCACGCAAAACGCTTCAGTAAAAGTGTGGATCTACATGGCAGCCACCTTTCTTGTATTTTGTATTGGCTTAAGCCGCATTTTATTGGGCGTGCATTGGCCTAGCGACATTATTGCAGGGTGGTTTGCTGGTGGCAGTATGGCTGCCTTTTGCTTTTACATCATCAAGTGGAAACGCAAACTGCGTATAAAAGACGAAGGTTAAACGTGCAAGATCTCAAACGGCTAGGCGACATTATTAAGCGGGATCCTTTTCGCATGCGTTGCCTTCGCGCTTTGAGAGCGCTCGATTTACCGCAAGGGTACATTGGTGCTGGATTTGTTCGAAATGCCATATGGGATGAGTTACACGCAAGAGCGACCCCAACTCCGCTTAACGATATTGATGTAATTTACTTTAGTGGTGAAATTAATCCGCCGCAAAGTGTTGCGAGTGCCGATAATACATTGGAATCAGTACCTCAACCGCAAGCTTACTCACCAAATTCTGCAGCCGTCAAACCGGGGCTAAAAGCACAAGAACAAGCCATAGAACGCGAGCTAGCGCGTATGGTTCCTCAAGCTAATTGGCAAGTTAAAAACCAAGCGCGTATGCACGTAGCTCACGAGCACGCTCCCTATCAAAATTGCCACGACGCTATTTCTTATTGGATAGAACGAGAAACCTGTGTTGCGGTTCGTCTTTTAGCCAATGATGATTTAGACATACTCGCGCCATTTGGTTTGGAAGCAAACTTCGCCGGCACCATAAGTATTAACCCAAAATATCCAAGGCCCGAAGTTTTTAAACAGCGACTAGCTTCTAAGAATTGGCTTACTGTTTGGCCTTTGTTGAAAGTTCATAAATAACTGGAAAGCAGTACATATTTGTACGAATTGGCACGCAATGTTTCAGACTATACTTTGATTAATCAAAGCCATAATAAACGTTCTTCTGCACAACAATACATTGTTCATTTCTGCATTCATACTATCAGTAAAGCATTACGAATTAGCCAATTTATCCCGGCATTTCCTCTGTACCTATCGTCGAAAAAATTACGAAAGAACGTAGCTACAGTAAACGCGGCACACGTGTGTTGCATAAAAAACTTGCATTCATGTAACCTTTGGGTATCATTGATACCTAAGGGTTACATATGATCCGTTTAGGTATCATATGTGACATTAGAACGCAGTGAGCTTTAATCGGCATCAATGCGCCGTTAATAATAGGGAATTTAAAAATGGCAACATCAATTTTGGTACCACCAGAGACGGAACAAGAGTATTTAACAATCACGGGTAAAGTCAGTCTCGCCTTAGCTTTATTTGTGCTATTCCAAGTTGCATTAGCTGTAATTGGCAATACAGACTCAGTTATTTACTGGGCATTAGAGGTAGCTTCATTAGCAAGTGCTATTTATTGCGTAGCATTAGGTATTAAATCAACGAAGTTTGCCAAAAATATATCCCGGTTGGGTTTTTGGACACTAACATTTGACGATGAATATGTGGACTACGTCAGCTCATTTAGCTTACGCATTACCTGTCATATACTGATTTTCGGTACACTGATTCTCGCTTTTTGGGGGGACAGTAGGTGGTTTGTAGAAGTAATTGCTCCCTTTGAGATTACCAATGCTCTTCAAGTCTTACTTGGTGTAGCCGCGGCTGCTCATGGAACATCCATTTTGTGGAAGTTGCGCGAGGAAGAGCTAGATGAA
>Ga0208059_1000338_pt1 | contig 9841 bp, 4 predicted proteins | sample DeeseametaMP0959_FD_184199 | JGI IMG/M metagenome (GOLD analysis project Ga0208059, IMG submission 184199) | Marine microbial communities from the Deep Indian Ocean - MP0959 (SPAdes) | ecosystem: Environmental > Aquatic > Marine > Oceanic | place: East of Madagascar, South Indian Ocean | collected...
GACCTGCTGAAGCGTGTTCTCGCCGCACATGGCCTTGACTTGATCGAGGACCGCAGTGTTGCTTGCGTGCGACAGGCGCGCAGAGAGGTCCGCTGCACGAGAGAACTGCGTTGACGGGGGGACTGGAAAGATGATGGTGCAGACGTCGTGACTGCCGGCGGCGCTGGGCGGAGGCATCTCGCAAGTAAGAGGAGCTGGGGAAGAGAAAGCTGTCGTTGCGGGCGTGAAAGGAGAAGCGGTAGCGCTGCTTGGCACGCTCTCGTGGCCGGCCGTGTCTGTTGCAAAGCTGTAGGTTCGAGCGCGCTGTGCCGGCGAGTCGGCGGACCTTGGGCTGATCGACTCTGAGGGAGTCCATTCGGGAATTCCAGGTGTGTGCTCGGCGATCTCGCTTTCTGGAAGAGGCGGTAGATGACTACTACGCGCGAGAGGACTGTGAGATGGTCTGTACTGCGGCGCATTCCACTCGAAGCCTCTCAAGCCCAGGCTATTGGAGCCGGAAGTGCGATCTTCGTCTGTTCCCGCCATGCGGAATCCTGGGCTCATTGGAGTGATTGGTGAGGACAGATCAGAGGTCGATGGACCTTCACCGTGCACTTCGACGCGCAAGTTGGCGGAAGGGCTGCGGACGTCGTCATCGGCGAGCGTGCTACCATCAGAGCTGGCGACTGCCTGACTGCCAGTGCTGTACGCAGCGTCGCTCAGGACGCTAGTGCTTGAATAGGCGCGCCTTCGACGAGCTGCCACGTACTCGCTCGAGAATGCGGAAAAGCCTCCACTTCGACGGTAGATGCGAGGTACTCGTGCACCGGGAGCTCTTCCTACTGGAGCGATCGATGGCATGACTGGCGAAAACGGCTGACTGGGCGATGACGCGGTCGATCTTACGTCAACACTTGCGCTTGAGACTGGGCTTCCGGTCTCGCAGACGGGTTTCTGGAAGTCGAATCCAGCGGTGTTGCGCAAGGAGTATCCGCCACCGAGAGCAAAGCCGGAGCCACCTTCAGCCTTCTGGTGTATGTGAGCCGTTGGCCGTGACTGCAGATGAGAAAGCAAAGTTAGCGTGGATCTAAATGGCACAAAATTGACGGACGCTCACCAATTCAGGCTTCTTCTCCTCAGTCACGGCTGGCCGAGTGACTTCAACTCCCTTCCTCTGGGTTGGCTCCTTGCATTTGACTGCTTGGCCCAAAGCAGGTATCTCATCAGGGCTCTTTGCGTCCGACAAGCGATGCTGGCGCCTGAAGAACTCGACGTTGGCCTTGAGGTGCTCGCTTCCAGTTGAGCTTATGGATGGGTGGCGTGTACGACCATCGGCCATGAGGCCTTCGACGACGTTTCCCTGATCGTTGCGGAAAGAGGGGCTATTTGAGCCTGAAGAAGTGCGGCGGGTCTGACTACTGCTGCGGTCTCGCTTGGGTAGTGCACTCGCTGGCTCATAGTGGACCTTTTCGCTGACTTTGCCACCGTCACCTTCGCTCGGACTGTGCGGGAGACTGAGACGTCCGATGCTGCCACTGTGCTCCATGCCACATACGTCGCTGCCGTTCGAGGATGCATCTGAAGAGCGATGGTGATGGCGATGACCACGATGAGCCCGACGGTGCGTGTACGGGCTACTGGCGTACTTTTCCTCCTTTGGGTTCTGTGCTGACCGAGAAGAGTCTTTGAAGCTGAGCACAAAGCTTTCTCTGCGCTTCCGAGGTGGATGGTCATGAGCCTGCTGCTGTTCCTCTGCATGTTTCATTCTGCCAGCAAGTTGAGAGGACAGAAGCTGTGGACGGGGTTGAGCATCTGCGCGAGGCGTGGCGATCTGGTCTTCCCTGCTGCGATGCTGAGTAGACGGATCGGCGAGGGGCGTGTCGTCCAGCATGCTCGACGGCTGCTGTGCATGAGGCGACGTAACGGGGCGGTCAAAGTAGGACATGCTCGGCTGCTCGCGAGAGCCTTGGAACTCAAAATCGTCACCGTCCGTCGTGATCTTGACTCCTGCAACGTATCCCTCCGTATCTGACGGACAGTACTCGTCCTCGCCATGCACCTCATGGGTGCCGTTGACCTGCTGAAGGGGAAGAGTCCACCCTTCCGGGACTTCGCGAAGGAGATGTACGCTGAGAGCACTCGAAGTTGAGCTAGAGCGGTGGAAGTGGTGACGGCGATGAGCTTCCTCCTTGACGTGATTGAGGTCTCTGATAAGGTCGGCGCCAACGACGAGCTCGAACTTGGCCCAAACTTCCTCGCTTTTGGCGGAAAGCATAGACTTGAGCGTCAAAAGCCAATCATGGTCATTCAGAAGCTCGCGCGGTGCAAAGAGAACATCGCATAGGCCGCTCCATGGGCTCCCGAGCAGATGCTCGCCGCCTGCGCCTTCTGGCACGGTGGTAGGGTAGAGATAGTGAAGGCGCTGCGACAAGGTCTTGTTGGCAGGCGGGACTGCTTCTCCAAAGAGCAGCTCGCGAACTTCGACTGGTCTTTCGAGGAAAGGCAAGAGCACCTCATCGTCGTACTGTGCATGCTGTCTAGCCGGCTGAAGTGAAACTTCTGCCTTTTCTTCCTGGCTCTCTTGCATGGCCGCAATGTGCACAGAGATGCTGCCCGAGCGGCGCTTGCTGTCGCTGGAGAGTGTAGCTTGCTGCGGCTGCGTGGGCGGAGGAACGACTTGCACTGGACGCAACGCTTCGTCGCTGATGCTCGAGATCCTGCGCCTAGCCTTTTGCTGCAACGGCGCAGACTCAAACTCGCCTCGCAACGGCGTACTGGAAGAGCTGAAGATGGTGATAGAGCTCGACGTACCGCGCCTGCTTCTCTTTCCCGCACCACTACCAAGCGGACTGAACTGATCAAAATCATCACCGGCATCACTGCTGCTGTTACTACTGCTACTTCCCGAGCTAGCAGCAGCATGCTGACTCCCCTCGCCTTTGTACCTGCGCAGCCACCTACGCGCGAACGCGTGACTCTGGAACGGCGACTCGTCTCCTTCGTGCTGTTCTTTGATCTGCTCTGCTGCGTATGGCGAAGGTGGAAGGAACGTTTCTGCGCCGATCGCGCGGATGGTGGTGCTGAGTGAAAGCGAGCGGGGCTTGCTGGTTGTGAATGTGGTGCTTGCTTGTGGGGAAAGTGAGGCATTGGACACCGAAGCGTGCACTGGTGAATGAGGAGCCATCCCTCCTTGATACTGCTGCTTTTGCGGGCTATGAGCCGAGTGGATGTATTCTGTTGCTGACTGAGCTTGAATCTGCGCTGCGAGCCCACCATGCTGCAGCTCACCATGCTGCGGCTCATGCGCATGGTGCGAGAGACCGTGTTGCGAAAAGCTACTGCGAGGTTTAGCAGAATCATGACGAATCGATTCGAGACTGTAAGCCAATCCAGTCTCAGGCGAATGCTGGAAGTGGTGCTGCCCGTGCTGCTTATCACCTGCTCCTGCACTGGAAGAGCTAATCGTGCGACGATGCAACGAGCATTCCTTCGATCTTGTCTGTGTGCTATCGAGTGCGTTTCCGAGTGGGTCGCCAGTCCCTTCTTCTTCCGAGGAAGATATAGACTGCTGTCCCGCGCCTGCTGTGTCCAAAGGCAATAAATTCCTCTCCAAAGCAATCTTGCTATTCCTACGCTGCCGCTCATGCGAATGCGCAATCAGCTCATCCAACTGCTCGCGCGGATGATGCGCACCGTGCACTTCGACTGTTGTAGGTTTCTGCTCTTGGGTCCTGCATTCGCAGTCTGCGTCGCTGCAGTGCGGTCTGGCGCACGGTACGAGGCGCTTGTACGGTACGCATGGGCTTGTTGGTTCTGCGATCTCCTTGCTGCAGATGGGACTTGTGCCATCGAGCGACGATCCGAGGTCCTTTCCTGCTCCCGCGGATGGACGAGCAAGACCGTGTCTCTCTTCAAGCAACTCGCTGATCTTTTTGCTGCTCACATCAGCGGTCGGTCCATGCCGTTCCGTCATCTTCTTTGGCTGGGGCTTGCTACCATACGCGAACTGACTTTGCGCTTCCTCGTTGCGCCTTGATAGCAGCTGTGCGCTGTCGGTGCGGGGTGGCATTGCGATACGAGGGGGGATGGGGACTGGTTTTGATGGTTGTGGTTGGTGAAGAGGTTGTGCTGCAGCGCTTGAGGTTGGGGTGGGCGGCGCGGATGATGACTCCATAGCGTGCGAGCTCGCGTTCGCTGTCGTCCTTCAGGAGAATGCTGGCCTGCAACCAGAAAGAAGAAAATGGAGCACGTCAGAATTCCTGCTGCGGGACAATGCTCGGTCATCAAAGTCATGCTCACTAATCCCCTTTCTGCACGCAGGTGCTTGCTTTTCTGGAGGTCGGTGGGGGTTGTTCTGTTCTGTGACGGGGTGATGCGGTGATGGTCAAGCTTTGGGCGATGCTAGCTGGAAGATGGGAAGTAAAGAACTTGAGGCTGAGAAGCTGTTAGCAATGCAATGGTGGTATCAGAACAAGACTGAAAGCTCGTGGTCCAAGGTCAGATGGGTTCTTCAATGAAATCAGCAATACAACGAATACTGTCTCAACAATGGCGGAGCATGCAAGCAAACACTAAAAATGATCACTCATGCAGGACTGAGTGCACCCTGCCGGCTGCTCTGATGCTTTCTGCTTTTTTTTTCTTTGAGCTTCTCTGAGCATCTGGCTGTGCTCTTTCGATGTCCCTTTCTCGATCGGGGGGTTGATGAAGTTCTTCTTCCAATTAGTGCGGCAGCGATGATGAAGCGAAGGTCGGATTGCAGCAATGCGCTCCAATTTTCGATGAGCTTCTCTTGGAAGCGAGAAGAGGCACTGCGACAGTCTCCGACGAGGCAAAATGCGGTGCCGCAGTTCGATTCCCCACGCAAAGCTGTCAAAAAAAAGTTTTGGCGCACCCGAAAGACCGGACGCTGTCCCGCGTGCATGAAAAAGGATGAATCAGACGGACCCGCTTTTGAGCTCAGACCAGGGTTCTCTTCATCGCTTCATCGCTTCATAGCTTCATCTCTTTCCAGGATTCCGGCTGAGTGATCATCCTGAACCATCTCGACAGGACTTCTCGAGCTCGAGCAGTCTCCTGCTCTCAGCCAGTCACATGCACATGTCACAGCCCGACATCTTCGGATTGTTGTCGCTTTGTGGCTGGAGAAGACGAACTCGAAAACCGCCAACCGGAAACCCCTCCACGCCAGACGCGTTCAGAGTTCAACAACAGATCGAGAACGCTGCCCTTTTGAATCGTCGAGTGTCAAATCAGATCGAGAACAGCAGTGAGCCAGTGACTTCAGCTCATTGGCAAAGATCGGGCAGAGCAATTTGAGAGAAGCTCGTGCGGCCGTGCGTGAGGGTATCACTGGCGCCGGATTCCTGATTTTGGCTTTCGGTATCAGTGGCTGAGTCATCTTAAATGAAGCATGGCCTCCGATCGTTTGTCGTCATCTGCAATTCACTTGAATACACGAAAAGTCTGAGAGCACGATCGGTCGAGACCCATCGTTATCTTGTCCCGCGCACATCATGTTGCGCCTGAAGTGTATGCTTGATGCGCTGAAGAGACGCTTTCGAAGCGTGACAAAAAGTCGGATCTCTCTGTGGCGGGCGCGACACTTGCGATTTGCGAAGCAGCGCGTTTTTTCCCTCGACGGCGAGAAGTCGAGAACACGGTTCATGCTTCATGAACCATATTGACCCTTGCAGTGATCTAGACCTTCATAGGATTGCAGACATAGGCTACTTCTTCCGCAAGCTAGTCTCTCCCCTGTCCGCGCTCTTCTGTCCGCAGCGATGGACCACAAGAAGAACGACGATCTGCCTTCGCCCTCCTACGATGTTCGGCAGCGCGCACATCCCCCACCACCGCCACAGCCAAGGCGATCACAACACCCACAGAACCCAACGCTAGCAGCAGCCTACGAGCGCACAATGCGCGAAACAGCCGCCTCGCGCAAGGTCCCGCTTCTCAATCGTCTCGCACTGCTGGCGCTCGTAGGCGTGCTGGTGTACTATGCGCTCAAGTTGCAGTACACCACGCGCAAGGCGACGGGCAGGTGGGATGAGTATGATTGGGGGACGGGGGTATTCGATGGGCAGGATGCAAATATGGAGGGGTTTGAGCAGTATATGGACGCGCAATATGCTCTTGAGCATGCTCCGTAGCCAAGCTCTTTGCAGGCGAAGAAAGCACGAGGAGAGCGTTTGCGCCTCATCGGGCAACAATTTCAGCCCGAAGATCGGGAGAGCTGTCAGCAGATGCAGCCGTGATGCTGCATGCTCGCAAAAACAGCACGCGATGAAAAATGGCGTCGGCTGAACGGGAGCTGAGGACTGTGCAATCAAGGGCGATAGCAGGTTATCCCGGAGGGCGATGGCAGGTCGATTCAGGCGACGGACATTCCCACGATACCCAGCATTGGACTCGCGCAAGAAGCGAACAAGAAGCTACGGGCAAGAACGGCAACTCGAACATCTTGCTCGCGCAAGTATGACGACTTCTACCACCTACGGTTAGAGCGATTCAAGCATAGAGCGATCCGAGCATCAGCAGCAGATCGAGCATTAGATTCGTACAAGAAACAAGACATCAAGCTACATGCAATCAGAAGCAATTCGTTACGATCTTCGTTAGATGCCACACCATCCAAAAAGGACTTCACTGCCACGTCTCTGGGAACCCAGGGCCGTCGTAGTCCCTACAAGGAAGAATCGTTCAGCAAATGCGCAAGACATGTCCGCCATCGCGCTGCCAACACTCACCAGAGATTATCGGTATCAGTCCTGGTCCAACCCTGAGTCTCGAACAGCTGACCAGCTGTACGAACGAACGCAGTTCCATCGAGCTCCTCAATGCTTTCAAAGATGCTTTTGTATTCTCCCGCATCCTTCTTCAACTGCAACCTCAGCATCTCCCTTTTGATCTCTTCCGTCTGCAGACTGATGCTGCCCTTGACCCTTTGCCCGAAATGTTGACTGAAGTAAGCCAGCGAGCGAACTGCTTTCGTGTGGTGCTCCTCAGAGTGCACGCTCGCTGCGCCGACGAGGTCATACCACGGGCTGTCTCCGCCAGACCCAGAAGTGAATTGTTTGCGGTCAATGACAGCCGTCTCGCCAAAGTCAACTTTGGCATTGGGGTTGTACGGGTACTCGGTACTGGCTTCAAGCGTCGACTTGATGTAGAAAGATGGTCGGCCGCGAGCGATCCAGAGCAAGACGGCGACGCGCATCTCGACTTGCAGCACCTTGGCGCGGTCGGCGGCATTGAGGTGTGGCAATATGGCGGGAAGGAAGAGCACAGAGTTGTTGACGTGCATACTGGCAAAAGGAGTAAGGGTCAATGGAGACACAAGAGAGCTCGCGATGCGCGCTTTGCTCACAGGAAAAAGTCGTGCTTGGGCTTGCGATTGGGTTTGCTCGTCGCACCCAGGGTGAGCACAGAAAGCCAGACAAGCTCCTCCCACTTGTCCATCCATCCACCTTCTTTGGTCCCCTCATTCGGGTCCTTGACATCCTCTTCTGTCAACTTCCACAGATCAAAATAGCCCTTCTTGAGCAGGATCGGACCGGCGTTCTGCAAGCCCGAGCGCATCTTGACCTTGTCTGAGGCTTTCACCGCTGCATTTGGAGCCAGCTCGTCATCTTGACCAATCAAGTCGAGGATGCTGAGTAGAGAAAGGCCTGCATAAGGTTTGGAAGCGGAAGCGCCGGTGTGCTCTGCGTCTCCCAGGTGTAATGCACCAAGTCGTTGAGACGCTTGCTCGACGACGGACGAGGGGAGGGCTTGGCTGATCTGATTGACAGCTTGTGCAGCGGCTGAGCGAGCAGATGCCACGAGTCCGCCGACGGAGCTGACGGGTGCCAAATCTTTCATGTCCGTCGGGAAGATACGGCGCCAATTGTTTTCGGTGAGCATGCTCATGGCGAGGCCTGCAGAAAGAAGGCGATCGTCAGCGTGTTCAGCTTTTCTGAATGAACAAGAGATGGGCTCACCTTCAGCCACGATCGCGGGCATGTTGAAGTCCAGACCATAGCCAACGTGGATGAGCGGGTGCAGGACGCCGCCCACGAAGCGTGCCAGACTGTCGACGTCTTTGGCATTGGCCTCTTCGCTAAAGACGAATTTCTCCAAGGCTGCATTGACACCGTGCTTCTTGATATAGTCCTCAAAGAAGACGAGGTAGGGCCAGTAGTAGGCATGATCACCCAGATGCTTGGTCCAATTGCTCTCGTCGATGCGCTCGACGACTCCACCGTGCTTGCCGTAATTTTCCGGCTTCTTGTCGCTTGACAGACTCTTAGGATCGACGAGCTCAGGCTTGCTATTGTATTCAAAGCTTTCATCGAGCATGTCTTTCTTCTCCTTCTCGTAGATCTTGTCAAAGCCGCTTGCGGGCAGACCGAGGGCAAGCGAGGCTAGGACATGGTGGCTGAAGTGGTTATGAAAGCCTTGCTTGTTGAAGAAAATGTGAAAGCGCTGTGAGCAGAGGTAGGTAGGGAGTGAGCGATCTGCAGGAGAAGCTGCGTACGTCAGAAGCTTGATTTCCACCTTGTGGTTGTCATCTAAGACCCTTCTTGCAGCTTCTCCGCTTGCAGGCGTGAAGCCTGGGAACGGTGCGAGTACAGAGCGCGAAGGGGGCTTGGCGATCGAGGAAACTTGCACCTTCCCGTCCGCAGCTGCTCCCGAGCTTGCTTGATTTGCAGACATGGTGCGAGCTTGAAGCCTATAAACTGGTTTCAAATGCGCTGTGATGTTTGCAATGCCTCTTCGAGCTGTAGACGAGGAAGCGTGCATATAAGGTGTGGTATGATGTGTAATGGTAGTGCGAGAGATCGATGCACAACACCGTCGCTCGATTTCGCTCAATATATACCCCGGCGATGCCTTCCTCCTACAGCATCCAACCAAACAATGGCTGCCCAAACATTGGAACTGCTCAGCAAGCAAATGGTCGTGTGGAAGCGCAAAGATGTGTCCTATGCGCAACGATTTCCCGTGGGTACGTCATTTCCTTGTAGCGCGGGTTCCACCGGACTTTAAGCTTCCAATTGTAACATTGGACTGGGCGCAGCTCAAGACCACCTTGCTCGTCCGGATCTCGTTGCAGCGACAGCAGCAACGGGTGTTAGCTAGCTGCTGCGCATGTATTGGTTCGCCGCGGATCTATTTGGGTCGCCGACATGCTGTAAGAAGCTCTCGTACTGAAGCTTTTGCTCTCGCTGGGTGCACAACCCGGCCGCGGGAACCAACTTTGCCAAAGACAGCAAGCTCGTTTGCACCATTCTAAAGTCTAGTTGCCTCGTATGCTACAGCTCTACTACACAATGTCGTCGAAGATGCCCTTTCCATTCTTGAATTGGGTGTACCACCGCTGTGGAAACGAAAGATCCGCGTTAGCTCCGAGCAGCTGGAAAGCTGATCTGTCGGAAACTCACCAAGTATGCCTCGTTCATCACGAGGGTCAGGACGGTGTGGGGTGCAATTCGGAGAAGATGCGCAGTCGTGCCTTTGTATAGTCCTCGAATGACTCCTTCCGCTTTTGCCGTTTGCCACATACAGTCAATCGGCGACTTGTACAGGATGCCAATCGAGCGGCCTCGTTCTAAGATTCGCAAGGGAGGAAAGCAATCAGTCACAGCGCGGGGCGAAAGAGCACCGGCGACTCACCATCGATCCGAACAGGTTGGTTGTACATCCGCGTTAGCGCCGTGTCTGCCGGCTGCATGACGGCACAGACGCACAGGCCGCTGAAAATGGAGGATGCGAGATAGGTCGAGAGGGTGTTCGGTCTTCCGGCCAGGAATCGCAGGGGGTTGTAGGGTTCCTTTTCAGGGTCTAGCTGGACTAGGTATGTTTTCATCCTTGGTGCGAG
>Ga0208059_1000346_pt1 | contig 9554 bp, 10 predicted proteins | sample DeeseametaMP0959_FD_184199 | JGI IMG/M metagenome (GOLD analysis project Ga0208059, IMG submission 184199) | Marine microbial communities from the Deep Indian Ocean - MP0959 (SPAdes) | ecosystem: Environmental > Aquatic > Marine > Oceanic | place: East of Madagascar, South Indian Ocean...
GGCGTCATGAAAATAGAAGCGTTTTCCCGTCAGGGGATAGAGGGCCTTGAACAGGCTCTCCTTGGCAGAAAAGATCAGGGTGATTCGGTTGGCACGTTGTATTGGCGTCAGCCCTTTCAGGTGTTCCCTTTCTTCGCTGGTCAGCAATTCACGGCACAGCCGGTCTGCCCGCTCTGCGGTTAGCCACTGCTCGGTGTCCAGGCCCACCGCCAGCCAGTGCCGGGCATCGGCCACCATGACTTCTGCTGTGCCCTTGCTGTGAGTAATGCTTCCGACAGTGCCGTCTGGCCATTGGGGGGCTCTGTCGGAGCCCATGCCTGGTATGCCTTCGACGCCCAGCAGACGTAGGGCTTCCCGGGCGCACCAGCGCCCGGCAAGATATTCGGTTCTACGCTTGCCCACGGATGATGCCAGCGATGTCGGCAGGGAGATATCTGCCCGCTGAAAACTGTCATCAAGTAGCCTGTCAGTGTGATAGTGGCAGCCAACACGGATCAACCCATCGGCGATTTCCTCGCGATGGATGTTGGAAAGACACTGTGGGCGCTGGTATTCCGGCATGGTTTCTGGGCTGTTGATGGCGTTGATCGCACTATAACAAACTCGCAGGAAAAGAGGGGGCAGGTTAGCGATGCGCTGGGGAATCAGTGACGGTAGACTCGGCAACTAATGCACGTGTAAGCGTGTTACGACGAAAAAGGAGATTTTCATGGCCGGAACCAGCCTGCTTGCCCTGATCGATGATATTGCTACCTTGCTGGATGACGTTTCCGTTATGACCAAGGTGGCGGCCAAGAAAACCGCCGGGGTGCTGGGCGATGATCTGGCGTTGAATGCCGAGCAGGTGTCCGGCGTGAAAGCAAACAGGGAATTGCCAGTGGTGTGGGCGGTGGCCAAGGGGTCGGCTCTCAATAAGTTGATACTGGTACCTGCCGCCTTGTTGATCAGTGCCTTCCTTCCCTGGTTGATTACGCCGTTGCTGATGATAGGCGGCGCCTTCCTTTGTTACGAAGGTTGCGAAAAGCTGGTGCATAAGTTCTTTCACAAGGAAGAACAGGAACATGAGCATAGGGAAACCCTGAAAGCGGTTGCCGACCCGGCGGTGGACCTGGTGGCGTTTGAAAAGCAGAAGATCAAGGGCGCTATCCGAACCGACTTTATCCTGTCCGCCGAGATCATTGTGATTTCATTGGGGGCGGTACAGTCGGCGACTTTTGGCGTTCAGGTCGCGGCAATTTGTACCATTGCCGTGTTGATGACCATCGGCGTTTACGGTCTGGTTGCCGGTATCGTGAAGCTGGATGACGCCGGCCTGTACCTGGCAAAGACGGATCCCCAGGCATCTGGTGCCGGGGCGCGAATTGCCCTGGGCAAAGGCATCCTGTTTCTCGCCCCCTGGTTGATGAAGACTTTGTCTGTGGTCGGCACTGCTGCCATGTTTCTGGTGGGCGGTGGCATCCTGGTCCACGGCATTCCCGGTTCCCATGACTGGATTCACCACCTCCAGGAAATGGTAACGGCAGTGTCCTGGTTGGTGCCGTTACTGGTAAACCTGATTGGCGGGCTGGTGGCGGGCGCCATGGTGCTTGCTGTCGTCACGATGGTGGGGCGGCTGCGTTCTGCCACTGTGGGCTCATGAATGTAGCGCAATAGTCCACTTGCTGATGTGTGGGGAGGCCGTGGTTCAGTGGTGCTTCGCCGGCCGTCCCGCCAGACAGATCTTGCCTTATATCACTTAAGCAGGTGGTCTCATTGCAGCCTGTGGGCTGCCCACGCCAGATCCTGTTGCGGCGAAAATGATAGTTTCGAGCTACCGGATTATTATGCGGTCGGGGAAAAATAAAACTGGATGCGCGTCGCCGTATTGATAAGGCGGTGCTGCGATTAGAATGATATCGCTTCTGGTGGCCATCAGTAGGCTGCTACTTAGCCTGAAGTCTCTTGGATAGCATTATGACAACAACAATGCGCTATAGCCTGGCATGCCTGGTCGCCTTGATGGCGACGGGCTGTGGGGGAGGTTCTTCATCCCGTGGCGATGCTGTCACGGAAACCACGAGCAGCGTACCAACCCGGGCCTGGTTTTATGACGCTGACGGCGCGCAGGTGGCGCGTATGCAGTTCCAATATCCCGATGAACTCACGATCAACGTGCAGCTGCACTCTGTTGGGCCTGACATGGCATGGGATACCGAGGATGATACATCGCATCCTTATCTTCAGTGCCAGTACATGTCGGCGCCGACCCCGTTGCTGCGTTATCCGGACCTGTATTTTCTCGGCATGGCTAGATCGCCTACGGGAGCGACTGGACTGGCAGCTTTAGGCCTTTCGAATAACGGCCCGATGAAATGCCCGGTACGTAACGGTCGACGACTGCAGCAAGAGTCAGGTTATGTAACCGGCCTGTTCATGCCTGGCTTGGACTTTGGTTACAGTTACCTCATTAATGCCGACCTTGAGCATTTTGGCGGGACTGCAACGGAGGTGATCGACTACGAATTTGTCGGCCTGGACACAACGGTTGCCGAGATATTGGCGTTGTCAGAATTTACCTCTGATATCGACCTCACCACGGTGGATGAGCCTGATTTGCCCGCCATCGTCGATCACACGCAGACCAATACCGTCAGCTTTGATGCCGAGCAACGCCCTCTGAGCATTGACCTCGCTGCCGATAGCGTCTGGACGGCGGTGCTCGATGAGTATTGCATGGAGGCTGATCCCATTGCTGTCTCGCTCAAGCTTCTGAGGGGATGTTCTTCCGCCCATCAAACACGGTCATATCGCTACCTGGGTGACAGCGTGGAACAGGATGTTCAACGCTACAACGGCTCAACGACCGCAGACTTGTACAACTACACCGCCACTCGCCTGACTGACCGCGTGATCGTCCATCCCGGCACCGCCGATGCCGGTCCTGAATCGGGGAGGGATTACGAGTCCTATCTCTTCAATGCGTCAGAACAAGTGACGGCCAAGGTTCGAAGCTCATACGGGGAAGACGGGATTTGGGGCACAGAAGACGATCAGCAAGAAGCTCTTGAGGCTTATCACTATGATAGCAACGGCAGGCTCTACGAAGTCGGCTACTTCGGTTCGATAGTGCTTAGGTACGGTTACTACAACGATGGGAAATTGAGGCAGGTCGACCAATTTTTTGGTGAGTCAGACGTACCCTCGGAGCGAACGCTGGTCTCCTACCGACAGGGCGCGCCGGCGAAGATCACCGTGCAGAGGCGCGAAGGCGACCCGGATGATGGCCATGTGCTGCAGACGCGTATTGTCATGGAGTTTGCGCCCAGCGAAGAACACTGGCCTGAACTGTTTTCACCTGTACCCCTTTTCCCCGAGTTGCGGACGCCGCCCAGTATTGATGATCTGATGCGCTCCCAGCCGATAAGGTGATCAAGGAAATATAACCGGCTCAGATGGGGCCGCTTTTTCTTTCTATAGAAGGGCTATTTCCTGTCAAAAACTGTGGGGGTCATTTTATGCGGCATGTGAAGTACAAGTTGCCAGTTTCAGACAACGTATGCTTCACGCCACAGGGTGTTCTTGTAACCATAAGTTGGCCGGATTTTGATGGCATAGTTTGTCCGGCCTGCAATCCATCCTGTCCATATGGTTTGTGGGTGCTTACATTTTGCCTTTTCCATTGATGGTCGGAGCTATTCGGCTCATCAGCAACAGGATGCCTCGTGAATCAAAGTAACTTGCAATTTCTTTGATGGATATCTCTCTTCCAGATTTTGGGTCGATATAGGTCTTTGCCGTATCTCCCCCATGGACAAGCATGATTTCAAAGAGATCAGCCTCGTCGAGTTCGGCTGCCAGCATCAATGGTGTATAGCCGTTGATGGGGCTTCTATGCTCAGCGTTGACGTCTGCGCCAGCCTTGATTAGCAGAGAGGCTATTCTCCTCATTTCTTCAAGACTCGTATTTTCGATAATGCGCTGATACATCAAGTCGATATGACTCTCTCTGGTCTGTTGAAAAAGTACAGACGGACCCATACGTTCCAGAACTTTTATCTGGTCCTCGAGAGTAAAACCGAAAGAGCCTTGAGAGTAACGACGAATTGAATCAAGAACCTCGGTTGTGATTGGGATATTAAGTTGCTCATTCTTGCTCAATCCCGGATTTTTAATGATGCCAATCAATTTCAAACAGACATTAAGTGGGGATTGCTCATCAGTTTTTCCTCGGCCATTAGGATTTGCCCCCATGGAGAGAATCTTGTCTACAATCTCAACTCGGCCAGTTTCTACCGCCGAGATTATCGGTAGCAAGCGTTTCTTTTGAGTTCGTGTGTTGATGGTTTCTGCATTATGCCTTTCCTTGGATAAAAGCAGATAAAGTTTGTCATTTAGAGATCGATATGGAACTGCTGTTAAGTTAAGAGCCTCTAAAGCCATAAGGATCGGAGTGTCGCCGACTTCAGATTTAACGTTAATGTTAGCGCCTTTCTCTAGTAGTTTTCTGCAAACTTCTATGTTCTCATCAAGAGCAAACCAGACAATCTGAGGCATAGAACGCTTCCATGTATCACCAACCTTGATTGTTCTGTCTGGATATCGGTAATCGGGATTGATTTTTTCAGGATTCGTAAGGATTAGAGGGCCAGTAGAGTCGTCATTGAAATCAAATTCAGTGCCAGGATATAGACCTTCTTCGGGGAACACTTGGAAGAATGCATTTTCCCATTGCTCAATCTCCCAGCCTTCAATCGTTTCTAAAACCTTGTGCGACGGTTTAGGTGATGATGCTGAGGGAATGTCATATCCAAAGTTAATAAGAGACCATTTTAGCTGTTTGAGAAAGACGGCGTCGGCTTTGGATTGATTGGCGGCTACGACAAGAGCTTCTTTAATGATGTGTTTTAGGTTATCTCCTGCCACAAAAGAGGCCTTCTCAAACGTTTCTTTGTACAGCCGGTTTGCTTCTGCCAAATTTCCAGAAAAAACGTGCCATCGAGCATCGAGCCAATCTATCCAGTACCCAGCAGACTGACGACTGCTTGATCCTTTGATTATTTCCCTGGATTGCTTAATGGTTTCTTGGTGATCTAAGCTGTCGGACTTTTTAACATTCGGCTTCAAGACTCTCCGCAATTTCCCAATGAGCTGGTTTTCATTGCCGCTTGAGAGCAGTAATTGGTCCCGAATCCTTTTGATTTCGATCCCTGGATGAATATCTTCTTCAGCGCTCCAGATTGAAAGGCGAGCCTCATCAATCAACATTTCACCTGGTTCATGCCTTTTGATGAAATCAACGGCCCTAGCCATAAAGAGTAATGTCTTGGCGAAATCCTTGTTTCTGCTTGTTGCACATGTTTCTGACGGATCATTTGTGGAAAATAGCAACTGGATAGACTGAGCGGATGGCAGTTCATTGCCATTTCTCCATGAGGATATTCTGTCTCTGTTCTCTTTGCTCAGTGAGGCTAGGTAAGCAGTCAAGTCGGGTTGATGCTCTTCTAGCCAGGCAAAGGTCGCACCAACAGTGTTCCCCCCTGGGGAGAACCAGAAGCTTGGGTGAGGCGCTTTAAGCTCTTGATTTAGCTCCGTTACAAAACCAACAAGGTGCTCCTTGATGCAGCTTCTGATTAACAGGCCCAATACATCAGCTCTGCTTACCCCGTCAGCGGCAGTTTTACCCACAATGTCGTGCAAATAACAATCAATAAATGTGCTGAGGCTTGTTGATATCTTATCGGAAGCGACTGGACCCATATATTTTTTCAGGGTCGAGGGAACACTCTGCTCCAGCTCTCTCGTTAGCTCTCTAGGGTCATAGATGGATTTCCCTGCCAGATCATCAAGGCGCTTATTGGACTGCTTTAGGTCAAGGCAGCGCAACACATAGCGGATAATCTCGAAGGGGTTGGGGTAAGGTGTTTCAGCTGGCATGAAGCAATTCCTGTTTCTTATTGATATGCCTTACATCCCGGATGAAATTTCTCCACGTTCTGCAATCGCTGGGTGTAGACGGTATGGCTAGACGATACCCTAAAGGAGATATTAGCACCGCATGCTTGCTGCCTGGCCTGACAGACCAGCCTGATTTGATCAGGGTTCTGACCTTATGATTGATATTTTTGTCGTTGCTGTATCGTTTCATCTGTGTCTTCCTAGAAAGCCAGCCCCCTCTGTGGGGGCTGGAGGGGGTAACCTCTTACTTATCGGTTTTGGCGTTACCGCGACCGCCACCAGAGGGGTTGCCGGTCTTACTGGGCCAGTTGCCGCCAGGATCGGGATGATCAGAAGGACGAGAGTCGCTTTTGCGTGCGCTAGATTTAGCCATTGTAAATTCCTCAGTGTTGCACTTCCCGGGATTGGGAGAGTGCGCTAATGGAGATTAAGAGGATGGTCACTGTGCATCAGCTGGGCTGTTGGCGAGATAATCCTGATTTTTGCAAAGACCATATGAAACAAAGAGTTATGTTAAGAATGGGGCATTTCCAGAGCTGAGAAAGATCCATGGGAAAGAATAGCTACGCAGAGATGACCGTCGTTGAGCGTATATCGGGTGTGTCGCTAGCTAAGCAGTCAATGCTAATTGATGCGGTTAAGGCACGGCTGTATTACCGGGCTCTTCTCGATCTCCAGGCAGCGTCTCAGATCTCCCGTAGTGAAAATGGCACCGCCCTTCTTATTACTCCCTCGACCATGAGCCGTAGAAAGGCCGCTGGCTATCTACGCCGGGACGAGTCAGACAGAGTTGTCAGGCTGGCCGGGGTGATTGATAGTTGCTGGTACAGGTTCGTATACATTGATAGACAATACGGAGCATGCACAGATATGGCGACAAAACCCCCGAGCGAACAAGAACTACTTGACGGCCTCGATGCCTACACCACCGATGACGATGAGCTGGCCCTCTCGCAGCCTCAAGGGCTGACACCTTTGGAGCGTCTCAAGGGGTCCGTCAAACGCTATGAGCGGCCGACCGATCCGGTTTGGAACGAGTATTTCGGCTCCGAAGACGTTAGTGATGATCTTTTGGAGGATAGTGAGCAGCCCAAGAATGAACGAACATAATTATCCCTCGATAACGACAAGCCTAGAGTGCCGCATACTTTACAGAGGCCTGATCTAGTACTGACTATCTATATCAGCAATGATTTTGAGAATTTGTCTTTCTTATGTTCCGCAATAGATATCTACGTCGGTTTAACTGTTGAGATGGGTATATGTGGGTGAATAGTTACGCAGATAAAACTGTCGTTGAACGTATAGTCGGGGTGTCACTATCTGAGCAACCAAAGCTGATCGAAGCGATTATGGCAGGGCTGCCTTATCGGGCTCTTCTCGATCTTCAGGCGATATTTCAGATCCCAAATAGTGAAATAGGCAAAGCCCTTCTTATTACTCCCTCCACAATGGGCCGTAGAAAAGCTAGAGGTTATTTGCGTGCGGACGAATCAGACAGGGTGATTAGGTTGGCCAGGGTGCTCGACTTGGCCGTTTCGATGATGAACGGGAATGAACAGTCTGCAGTCATGTGGATGCTGGCGCCAAGAGATATCTTTAATGGCGAGTCGCCGCTTATGCGTTCAGGAACGGAAATAGGCACCAGAGACGTAGAAGATTTAATTGGCAGAATTAGGAATGGCGTGTTCAGTTAGTATTTTCTAATGGCCCGAATTTGGTTTCTATGAAAGTGGGAGCGTTGTCCATAAAGTGGCCAGTTACTGGGTGCCTTGGCCTAAGTTTCCTAAGAGTTATAAAGTTTTTAGACTCAATTTGTTCTTTGATCGTTTCGAAATTAGGAGTCAATTTGAGCATGGTGATTTCGACGCGATGATGAACCTGTGTGAAGGCCGTTAATATATCCTCCCAGTGCCCTATGAAATCCGGATGTCGAGCCAATGAAGGGAAGCTTTTATAGGCATACATAACAGCTTTAAGGTGAAGAAAAGAATCTTTCTTCACTTCTGCCAGTCTTACTATGTAAAGAATCGCGATAAAGCTGAAAATTCCACCCCGCTGATAAAGCAGGTCGACATTATAAATACTATCTATCGGTAGTGATTCTCCGTCTGGGGCTCCCTTGTAAGTTTTCGGCAGCTTCCAGAAAAGAGAGTCACTGTCACAGTAATCTGAAATTAAGCGATTAAGTTGAGACTTTCTTATCGGCTTATTTTGGAGAAGGTCAAAAAGAGGAAGGTTAAAAACTTCTGACGATCCTGGAAGGATATTGTCTACTTGATCCACTTTAGACTTTGTTACGGAGTTGTCGCCTCTAAACCATTTGTACACTTGCCTTGTTGGCTCTGAGCCTCTTGTGATCATGGCTTCAAAATCCGTTTGACCTAAGTCATGCTCCCTGAGAATGCATTCGAGCCAGATCTTTGTCTGTATTTTTCGTGGTAGAGATCGAGAGATGTTAGTCATTCTGCTTGAGTCTTCATTAAGTCAATTAGAGCTATTTAATTTTCTTTAGGTAAAATATTTTCATTTTTTAAGTGATAATTTTACCGAGAATTTTGCACTTATATCATGTAGTTTCAACCTTTAATTTGACTCGTTGGGACAGGTGTGGTCGGGCGAGATGTGTGTTGATATGAGCAAAAAACTAATTTCTGAAAGATTGGATTCTATTAGAAAAAAATATGGCGAATTGCTTGATCTTAAGCAAGTCGCTGATTTTTATAAGTACCCTTCGGTTCAGGCAGTAAGAAAAGCTCATCAGCGAGGAACTTTGCCTGTGGCGCTTCATCGTTTTCCGAGGAAAAGTGGGTATTTTGCTAAGGCGGAGGACGTTGCCAGAAGTGTAGATAGAATGATCTCCACCTCAAATAATTAGTGTCTCAATGAGTCCCATTGAGTCTAAAGCAGTGACCATAATTAGGAGGCTGGCAATGAATTAGGCACAAAAAAACCGAAACCCGTTACAGGTCTCGGCTTTTGGGGAAGGCATGCCTTCGGTGTAGGAGCCTCCAGTATCCCTTCCCCATTTCGAGACGTCAACTTTTGATATCAAGATCCCGGTCTTGAGGGGCCCCTATGCCTGTTTGGTAGCGGCTCTCAATACTCCGGGAGGGGTACATTTATGCTTAGTGAAAGCGAGTTTGAGGATTATTGCCGCCAAGTCGGCCTGCAAGGGCTGGCAAGGGAGTACGTTGAGAGGGTACGTAATTGCGAGCCATCCAGGATGGTGGGCACCACGGCCAAGAGTAATGTCATCTCATTTGTGTCATCCGAGAAGATGGGGATGACGATTTCGACAGAAAGCCGGATGCCTGAGAGGGCCTTCGTGACATTATGCGAGCATGACAGCCGGGTGCTTGAGTTTTGGGACCAGCCTGAGCAGATAAAGGTCGTCATCCAGGATAAGAATGGGCGGGACAGGAGAATCTGGTACACGCCAGATTTTATGGTTCTTGGGCGTGATGGCGTGATCCTTGTAGAGGTCAAAGATAAGGCGACTGCGGAGGAATTAGTCAAGACTGTAGTGGTCTAATGAATCCGGACACCAACATAGGTGGTAAAGTTACCACCTTAATCGAGGTGCCAGATGACCAGAAAACGACGTTCCTTTACTCCTG
>Ga0208059_1000355_pt1 | contig 9390 bp, 2 predicted proteins | sample DeeseametaMP0959_FD_184199 | JGI IMG/M metagenome (GOLD analysis project Ga0208059, IMG submission 184199) | Marine microbial communities from the Deep Indian Ocean - MP0959 (SPAdes) | ecosystem: Environmental > Aquatic > Marine > Oceanic | place: East of Madagascar, South Indian Ocean | collected...
CTCGCGCTTGAGCTCAAGCCGGACTATCTGAAGGCCCTTGTGCGCAGGTCACAGGCGCACGAGAAGCTTGAGTCGTACCGTTCTGCGGCCGAGGATCGCGGCAAGGCGCTTGAGCTGAAGGACGGCGGGACGCGGGATGGCAAGCGCGAGCATGCCCGGCTCGTCAAGCTTGCCGAGGAGCAGGAGGAGCGGCAGAAGGCGGAGATGATGGACAAGCTGAAGGGACTTGGCAACACGATTCTGGGCAAGTTTGGCCTGAGTCTGGACAACTTTCAGACGGTCCAGGATCCGTCGACGGGGTCCTACTCGGTGCAGTTTACAGGGGCTAGAAAAAACCTCTGACCGGCTCTCGCCTCGCCTTCATTTTCACACTTTTCTCTGCCATTGGACAAGTTGAGACTACTGCATTGCCAACCAGTTGCGCATCCGCCGATCCAGCCCCCGGAATTACCATCGATGACGACGGGGAGGTGTCGGTTTCAAGTTCGCGTGGCGCCGCAGAATGACATGATGCGGAGCCAGACACGCCAACGAATGACGACGTTGAGCGACGGGAGCAGTGTCTGGCGTCCGTACATGCGTCTCCAAGAAATGTCCAAGTTGCAGTCAGTCGAGCATGGGCAGCTCGGCAAAGATGTCGACGTCGATCGGGCCCGGGCGGCCCCACGCGCAGTGGTGGTAGAAGGCGCGCACGTCCCTGGGCGAGATGTTGGGCAAGTGCGAGTAGACGTACTCGATGAGAAAGCGCGAGCGCTCGTCGGCCGGCCCGAGCGGGTCCGGGTCGCACGCCGTGTCGTTGCGCATCATCGTCTTGAGCATGGAAAAGACGTTCTCGCACGGGTTCAGGACGGGCGAGTAGGGCGGGAGCAGTTCCAACTCGACGTTTGCCTCGTCCTTGAGCATGCGTCCGACGTCCTTGGCCGTGTGGATCGGCGCGTTGTCCAGGAAGAGGCGGATGGTCATGTCGCGCTTGAGCTCCGACAGCGACTCGCGGTAGCGCCGGATGTACGGGATGAAGTGCTTGCGGAAGAAGTCGATGAGCCGCTCGCGGTTGTAGCCGCCCTGGATGATATCCGAGGCGACAATGCCGTCGCGGTGACCTGCAATGAGCATGAGCGAGTGGTTCTTGCCCTTGACGTACGGGCGCAGCGCCGGCGCCGGTTGGCCGCGCAGCGAGCGCGCCTTGCGTGCGTTGGCCGTTGTCCGGTTGACGCCCGACTGGTCGCCAAAGAAGGCAAGGTCCGGGTCGAGCACGGGGATCCAGTCGCGGAAGGCCTTGGCCTCGCGGCGCCAGTCGCCAATGGCCGCGACGTCGACGTTGCGGAAGAAGCGGCCGGCAAAGTCGCGCCGCTTGGCGATGTTCTCCGGACGCATGGCGCCGAGGGCGAGGACCGTCGGCTTCTTGATGGTGATGCCCATCTTGGCGAGCGCCTTGCTGACGGACGTCGGGTGCAGCGCCTCGAGGTGCGGGAACTCGAGCACGAGCTGGTCGCGCAGCTGCACGTTTGACCAGCTCGTTGCTTCTGTCTCGAGGACGAGGTGGCGCAGGCGGCGGAGGACATCGTCAGTCATCTTGGCGCGAGGACGGCCGGGCGGCTTGCGCGGCATGGCGGCGGCGGCGGCGGCAAAGGAGACGACCGTTGGGCGATCGTTGGACTGCAGCCAGTCGCGCAGACGCACAGCAGCATCGTGCAGCGTTGTCTTTGCAATGCCGGTGAAGGCCGCAACGTCGCGCTCGGACGCGCCGTGCTCGGCCCAGACGGCGAGGACGGCGGCGGGCGAGGACGGGCGGAACCTGGCGCGTGCGTCGCGCGCGCGGATGAGGCGGAGGAGGAGGGCGCAGCGGCGGCAGTTTGACTGCGCGGCGAGGCGCATGACGGCGCGGCGGGTGCGGCGCTGGAGCTTCTTGCGCTGCGCAAGAAGGAGAAGCGTGGCGGCCTGGGTCTTGGCGAGGATGTCGGTCGGCATGTGTGCTGAAGAAACTGCCGCCAGTCTGTTGGGCACACTCTTGCTCTCCATGGCAGACCCATGGCCGCCACGCGAGTCCTCCTTCCGATGAGGAACAGACGAGTGACCGCCCGGTGTGCTGCTTGGCCGCGCCGCTGGGTTGCACGTGCCCGCAGCGGTGCGTCTTTGCACCGCGTTGACTTTCGAGGTGTACGGTCGCGGCAGCGCCGGCTGCGTATCCACTGCTCGAGGTCGGCGCCTCGAGCAGCGCCATGTGTCCTGTGGGGAGGTCCTGGTTACGTTGGATACGGGCCGCTCGCTGCCGTCGCCCGTGCATGCAGAAGCTCTGCGATCTGCCGACGCGCAGACAATTTCACACCGTCCAAGGTCGGCGCCTTGGGCGGCGCTGGTTGCCCCACGAGGGGGACGACGCATTACGTTGGTGGAATTGTCTGCGCGCTTCGGTATATCACGCTCGGAAAGTCGTAATGCGCGTTTTGGGCGGTGCTGCGTGCTGCACGCGCGAGGCGCGACAAGGCGACAAGGCGACAAGGCGACAAGGCGATGTGCTCTGTACGCTGCCCGTTGTTGCTGGAGCATCGAGCGGGCGATCGGCACGGTCGAGATTGTGGACGACGACACGAGCCAGCTTTCGATTGGCGACGTGACCGTTGTCGAGGATCTGGGCATTGTGACGGTCAACGTGACGCTCAACACGCCGTCGGCGTCCTTTGTCACGGTCGAGTACATGACGTCCGATCTGGGCGGTGTGAGCGGCGCGGTTGTTGGCGACGATTACGTGCTTGCGTCGGGCCTGCTTACGTTCATCCCGGGCGACGTCTCGCAGACGTTCACGATTGACATTGTGGTCGAGGTTCTGGACGAGCTGGACGAGACGTTTGGCGTGTCCCTCTTCAACGAGATCGGGTCTGCTGTGCTGAAGCGCGACGCGGTTGTCCAGATTACGGACGACGACGCGGCGACGATCAGCATTGGCGACGTGAGCGTGACGGAGGGCCAGATTGGCACGACGCCGGTCATTGTCACGGTGGATCTTGATCTCGTTGTGGACCGTTCGGTGACTGTTGACTTTGCGCTGGCGGGCACTGGTGCCTTCCCGGCGCTTGGCGGCACGGATTATGTGATTGTGGGCGGAACGGTGACCTTTGCGCCGTTCGACGTTTCCGAGAACGTGACGCTGACGATTCTGACGGACACGCTGGACGAGTACGACGAGACGTTTGCTGTTGACCTTTCGCTTCCCGTGAACGCGACGATTGCGGACGCGCAGGCGATTGTGACGATTGTGGACGACGACTTTGCGACTGTGTCCGTTGTGGACAACGCGGTGGCCGAGGGCGCCAGTGTGGACGTGACGGTGCAGATGGACATTGAGTCTGTGCGCGTCGTCACGGTCAACGTGTCGACGGCGGACGGGACGGCGGTGGCGCCGGCGGACTATGCGTCCGGCGTGTACACGGTTGTTTTCCAGCCGGGCGAGACGAGCCACGTCGTGAGCGTGGCGACGGTCGACGACAATGTGGACGAGGCGAACGAGGTCTTTGCCGTTGTGGCCACGGGCGCGGCGAATGCGACTGTTGCGGACGCGCAGGGCGACGTGACGATTGCGGACAACGACGCGCTGTCGATGTCCATTGCGGACGTGACGCTCGGCGAGGCCGCCGGATCCGTGGCGACGGGCGTCAATGTGACGCTGACGGGCGTTGCGGACCGGACGATCAGCGTGACGTACACGATGATTGACGGCACGGCGATCGAGGGTCTGGACTACACGGGCTCGCCGGCAGTGACTGGCGTGCTGACGTGGAACGCAGGCGAGACGGGCAGTCGGTACGCGACGATTGACGTGATTGACAGCAGCGACGACGAGCTTGACGAGACGTTCGACGTTGTTCTGTCTGGCGCGTCCGCGGGCGTGAATGTTGTGAAGCCGGGCGGCGTTGTGACGATTGTGGACGACGACGTGATTGCGGTTTCCGTGCAGGCCGTGACTGTTGCCGAGGGCGCCGGAAGCCCGCTTGCGGTCCAGGTGTCGCTGAACGGTACGAGCGACCGCACGGTGAGTGTGACGTTCTCGACGGGCGGCGGCAGCGCGTCGCAGCCGGACGACTACCTGTTTGCGACGGGCACGCTGACGTGGCTTGCCGGCGAGACTGGTATCAAGAGCGCGCCGGTGACGATTGTGGACGATGCGATTGACGAGGCGGACGAGACGTTTGTCGTTCGCGTGACGTCTGTCGTCCCGGGCGGAGTGCTTGGTCTGGGCGACAGCGCCGTTGTGACGATTGACGATGACGAAGACGCGCAGTTCTCCGTCGACAGCCAGACGGTTGTTGAGGGCGACGTGCCGACGGTCACGGTGACGGTGACGCTCGACTATGCGGTTTCTGTTGCGACGAGCGTGGCGTACACGACGACGGGCGGAAGCGCGACGAGCGGTGTTGATTTTGCGCCGGCGAGCGGTACGCTTTCGTTTGGTCCGGGCACGGTGGCGCAGACGTTCGATGTGGTCATCAACGACGACAGCATCGACGAGGGCGCCGAGACGTTCACGGTGGATCTGAGCGGAGCCACGGGCGGCGGCGTGACGATTGGCACGGGCAGCGGCACGGTCGGCATCACCGACGACGACGTGTCTGAGCTGTCCGTGTCCGTTGCGCTCGTGACGGTTCAGCTGTCGCTGGGCCACGTGCAGAATGTGACGGTCGACTATGCGCTCGTTCCGGGCACTGCGACGGTCGGCACGGACTATACGGACACGAGCGGCACGCTGACCTTTGACGCTTCTACGACGGTGCTCACTGTGAGCATTGATGTGATTGGCGACTTGGATGTGGAGCTGTTTGAGACGTTCCGTGTCGTGCTGAGCGGTGCTGTTGGCGCGCCGATCGCTGATGCGAGCGGCACGGTGACGATTGTGGATGACGACCAGACGCTCGTGTCGATTGGCGACGTGACGGTCGCCGAGGGCGACACGGGCGGCGTTGCCCTCGATGTGCCGGTGACGCTCAACATTGCCGCGGCTTCGAACGTGACCGTTGCGTTTGACATTGTCGATACGGGCAGTGCGACTGCGGCAGTTGACTACACGACGCCGGCGGCGGGTGCGAGCGGCGAGCTCGTCTTTACGCCTGGTGTGCTCACGCGCGTCGTTCGGCTGACGATCAACGGCGATTCCGTTGACGAGCTGGACGAGACGCTCGAGGTGCGGCTGCGCGACCTTGTTGGGCCGGCGCAGTTTGCGAACGACGTGGCCGTTGTGACGATTGTTGACGACGACACGGTGAGCGTGAGCGCCGTTGACGTGAGCGTTGACGAGGCGGACGGCACGACGGTGCTTGTGCGGGCGACGCTGACCGGCGTTGCGGACCGCGACGTGGGCGTGACGTACACGATCAGCGACGTGAGCACGACGGACGGCGTCGACTACTCGGGCGTGACGAGCGGCGTGCTGACGTGGCCGGCGTTGACGAGTGGCGACCAGACGGTTTCGCTGGACGTGCTCGTTGATGCGATCGACGAGATTGACGAGACGCTCGAGGTTTCGCTGACGCTTCCGACGGGCGGCGTGACGATTGCGGACGGCACGGCCGTTGTGACGATTGTGGACGACGATACGGCGGAGCTGAGCATTGTCGACCTGACGTTTGGCGAGGCGGACGGCACGGTTGCGGCTGTGCGCGTGACGCTGAGCGGTGAGAGCTCGCGCACTGTTTCTGTTTCCTTTGCGACGTCTGACGTGAGCGCGGCTGCGGGTAGCGACTACCAGTTTGCCAGCGGCGTGCTCACGTGGGCCGCGGGCGATGTGGGTGTGCGGACGGCCGATGTGCAGATTATCGACGACGGCGTCGACGAGGCGGACGAGACGTTTGTTGTCGATCTGAGCGGCGTTGTCGGCGGTGCGACGATTGTCGGCGGCTCGAGTGGTACGGTGACGGTGACCGACGACGACGTTGCCGAGTTTGTTGTGAACGCGGCGACGGCGGACGAGTCGAGCGGTAGCGTGACCGTGTCGGTGACGTTGACTGCGGCGTCGAGCGTGGACACGAGCGTGGACTATGTGACTGCGGACGGCAGCGCGACGGCGGCGAGTGGCGACTATGTTGCCATTGGCTCGACGACGCTGGCGTTCCCGGCGGGCACGACGACGCGCACGTTTGTCATTTCTGTGGCCGACGATGCGATTGACGAGGCGGACGAGACGATTGGCGTGACGCTGAGCAATGGTGTCGGGGCGGCGATCCAGACGGCGAGCGCGTCGATGACGATTGTTGACGACGACAGCGCGCTGCTGAGCGTCGGCGATGTCGTCATGACGGAGGGCGACGGACTGCCGAACACGGTGACGAGCGTCCCTGTGACGCTGTCGACGCCGTCTGCGGTTGACGTTGTTGTTGACTTTGACGTGCAGGCGGGCGCCGGTGCGAACCCGGCGACGGCTGGCGTTGACTTTGTGGCGCAGACGAGCCAGGTGACGATTGTCGCCGGGTCGACGAGCGTGAACATTGACGTGGAGATCATTGGCGACACGATTGGCGAGCCGTTCGAGACCGTTGACGTTGTTGTGAGCAGCGCGGCGGGCGCGAGCGGCATTGCCGATGACACGGGTGTGCTGACGATCCAGGACAACGACACGCCTGCGCTGTTTATCGACGATGCCTCTGTTGGCGAAGGTGCTTCTGGCGTTGACGCCACGTTTACGATCAGCGTGCGTCTGACGCTCGCGTCTGCACAGCCCGTGCTCGTGCAGTATTCGACGAGCAGCGGTGGAGCGAACCCGGCGAGCGCGGGACTCGACTTTACGGGCGCGTCGGGCTTCCTCAGTTTTGCTGCTGGCGAGACGGTGAAGACGTTCGATGTGACTGTGCACGGCGACGACGTGGACGAGCTGGACGAGACGTTCATCGTGACGCTCTTCAGCCCGGTTAACGCGCCGATTTCGGACGGCTCGGGCGAGATGACGATTGTTGATGACGATACGACGAGCCTTGCTGTGCTGGCGAGCGCGTTCGACGAGAACGCCGGCTCGCCGTCGACGGCCGTCCGCGTTGTGCTGACGGGCGTGAGCGACCGGGACGTTTCCGTCTCGTTTGCAACGAACGACGGCAGTGCGCTTGCGGGCAGCGACTACACGAGCGCGAGCGGCGTGCTTACGTGGCCGGCGGGCTCGAGTGGCGAGCGGAATGCGCCTGTGACGATTGGCAACGACGGCGTGCAGGAGCTTGACGAGACGGTGCGGATTGTGCTGTCTGGTGCGAGCGCGGGTACGACGATTTCGGCGTCTTCGGCGGACATGACGATCCGCGACGATGACGCGACGAGCGTCAGCCTGTCGCTTGCGTCGGCGTCCGAGAGCGACGGCAACGCGCCCGTTGTTGTTGCGACGCTTGTTGGCTCGAGCGACCGTGCAATCGTTGTGACGTACTCGTTCATGGACGGCGCGGCCGTTGCCGGTGGCGACTATGTGAACGCGACGGGCACGATTACGTTTGGCGCGTTCGAGACGGGCACGCGGACGGGCTCTGTCGCGATTGTGGACGACGCCGTGATGGAGGCGAGCGAGACGTTTACGGTGTACGTTGCCGACGTGACGGCCGGTACGAGCGTGGGCACGGGCAGCGCGGTGATTTCCGTCGACGACGACGATATTGTCACGCTGACGACGAGTGCGACCGTGTCCGTTGTCGCGCGACTCGGGTCTCTACCTTCCGCCCGAGCAGCAGGTCGACCGTTCGTGGGGACAGGCGCCGCCTGGCGGCCTCGTGCGCAGGTGCATCGTGACGTCGTGCGAGCGGCACCTGTACGCAGTGAGCGCGTCGGACAAGGGCAGCGGCACCCTTGTGACCGTCTTTGCCCCGGATGCCGGCGCCACGGCCGGGCTGGCGCCCGTTCGCTCGGTCGAGCTGTCCGGGACGCCGCACCGGGCCGTTCTTCTCGATCTCGTCTGTGCGACGGCCGACTGCGGCAGCCATGCATCCGTCGACTCGCGCCTGCTGGTCGACGACGCGACCTTTTTCCGCATTGCCGAGCGCCGGCGCGACGTGACGATTGGCTTGCGGCTGAGTGTCGACGGCCTGGCTGCCGACGACGCCGGCGATGACGCCTCGGCGGCGACGTCTGTCCTCTTTCAGATCCAGGATGTGCTCATCCGCGCGCCGGCGTGGATGCGTCCGCGCGAGGCCAACGCGCAGCGCGAGTCTGTCGGCGTCTGCTACGCCATCGTCTTTGTCAGCCGCTCGCCCGCGTCGTCGGCAGCGCTGGCCATGTACGACGGATGCACGCATGAGCAGTACCAGGCCGCGCTGCGCTCGGACCTGACGACGGATCCGATGCCCGTCGCCTACATTGACCTCTCGGCGTACGCCGACACGGACCGCACCGTCTCTGTTCCCGTCGACGTGACCGAGGCCGCCCGGTACGTCTTTGTCAAGTTCATCGGGCCGTGCCTGGAGCAGAACGTGGACATGCACGTGCAGTACCTCGGCTTTCGCGGCAACCGCGTGCGCATTGATCCCGTCTCGGGCGATGTCGACGTGCCGACGGCGCATCAGCCGGCCCTGCGGCTTGGCGATCTCGGCCATGCGTCCGTCTTTACGAACGGGCAGCACCTGCACGTCGGTGTCAAGCGTCCCGTCCTCTCGGGCATCGAGCACCACGTTCTGCAGACGTTTGATCTGCGCGACGGATCGCATCTCGTGCAGACGTCGGCCGATCGGGGCCAGGCCAACTTTCCCCTCGCTGGGCCCGTCTGTGCCGATCCCGTCGCCGGCGTCCTCTGGATGCTCTCGCCGGCGACGAGCACCGTCGTGCTGTACGACGGCAGCGCCTTTCTTCCGACCGTCTACGCGCCCACCGGCGATCACGCTCGCAGCGCTGGCATCGATCCTGGTGCGCTGTCGCCAGCGCTCGTTGCCGGCCACATTGTCCGGCAGCTGACGCGGATTGTCGGCGAGACGTCGCGTCGCACGGGCGGCGCCGTTCGCAGCGCGGACGGCCATTTCGAGCCGTCGGCGCTCTCGGACGGCTCGTCGGAGCCGTTTGTCGTGGAAATGTCGCTGCCGTTGTTCCACGCGCTGTACGCGCTCCTGTCGGACCTGGCCGACGTGTACGACACGTTGGCCGAGACGGAGAGCGGCGAGCGAAGCGGTGCGACGGCCATGCTCCCCGAGACGTGGTCGCGCGACGCCGCGGACGAGTCGTCGCCGAATTCCGACAGCGTCGCCGTGCTGCTCTGCATGCTGCGCGTGCTTGCAATCAACCTTGGCCGCCTGGCCGCGCTCGTCCGTCTTGGAGACGCCGACGAGCGTGACGACACGTGCGGATTCGCCGACGTCGTTGGCGATCGCCAGCTCCTCGCTGCCCTGGAAGCCGTCGTGCTGCGCATTGCCGATGCTGCACTTGGTGCAGACCACGCGCATCAGG
>Ga0208059_1000361_pt1 | contig 9284 bp, 6 predicted proteins | sample DeeseametaMP0959_FD_184199 | JGI IMG/M metagenome (GOLD analysis project Ga0208059, IMG submission 184199) | Marine microbial communities from the Deep Indian Ocean - MP0959 (SPAdes) | ecosystem: Environmental > Aquatic > Marine > Oceanic | place: East of Madagascar, South Indian Ocean | collected...
GTCCCACAGTGAAGTTTTTCTCGGCAAACAATGGTGCAAATAACTTTCAGCTGTGGAAAACGGACGGTACGGAAGCCGGTACGTCCATGGTCAAAGTGATCAATGCCGGCGGCGGGGCTGATATTGAAGTGCTTGGCAGCCTTGGAACCAAAACCATATTTCTGGCGGATGATGATGATCTTTATGGTCAAGAGCTATGGGTAACCGATGGCACAGAGGCGGGAACGACCCTGCTGAAGGATATCCGCGTCGGCACTTTGGGGACCTTCATTCCCAGTTTTGCGATCGCTGATGGCACGCTTTATTTTGGCGCTTATGATGATGTCAGTGGCACCGAACTGTGGAAAACCGATGGCACCCCCGCCGGAACGGTCATGGTCAAGGACATACAGCCAGGGGTAAACGGAAACGGTGTCAGCGATTTGGTGACTATGGGTTCCACCGTGTTTTTTTCCGCTAATGACGGCACCGCAGGTTATGAGTTGTGGACAACGGATGGCACCGCAGCGGGAACCGTGATGGTGGCGGAAATTGCGCCCGGAGCCGCGTCATCCGGTATCTCTGAAATGGTCAGCGTGGATGGCATGTTGTATTTCAACGCTACGGATGGCTCTAACGGTTATGAGCTGTGGAAGAGTGATGGCACTGCCGCCGGCACGGAACTGGTCAAGGATATTGCGGTTGGTACACCCAGTTCTTCACCCAACAATCTCGTCGCCATGGGTGGAAATATTTACTTTATTGCGGCGGAAAGTACTGGCCAGGGTAACGAGTTGTGGCGTACCGACGGGACCGAAGCAGGTACCGTTCTGGTTAAAAATATCAATCCAGTGGTCAATAACTCCAGTATCAATAATTCCAGCTCCAGGATTCGTTTTCTGAATGCCCTCGATGACAAATTGTATTTCACGGCTCGCCCCGATCCGGCAAGTACTGTCAATGAGCTGTGGGTATCTGATGGCTCTGAAGCAGGGACTCTGCCGCTGTTTGATGCCGATAATGTTAACTATCTGATGTCGACAGGGGAGGCGATTCTGTTTAGTGGCTGGGATGTCTTGAATGGTCATGCAATGTGGACCACGGATGGGACGGTGGCCGGTACCATTTTTCTCAAGGATATCGAGCCAGGGGCAGCAGACACCGACTTTTTCTCGCTTGGCGAAGCCTATTTCCACGAAAATGATGCAGCCCCCCTGGTAGAAGTGTTGCCCGGTGTTGCATTGATTGCCGCCTATCGTTCTGATATTGGTGTAGAGCTATGGAAAACCGATGGGACTGCCGCCGGTACCCAGCTGATCAAGGATATCAATCCTGGTATGGGGCATAGCTTTGATCTCTAATGATTCGGGCGATTCAGTAGAGATTGCCCGCTAGATTTTCTGATCGTTACAGTAAGCGCCCGGCTCAATGGAGTTGGGCGTTTTTATTTGAGCGTGCTGAGAGCTTTCTACAAACGGACCCATTGTGTCTTTCACCGTGGGAGCCTGCTTGCAGGCGATCCCCTTCATTCTGCGCCACCCATTGCGTGCAGGCATGTTCCCACAGAGCACGGTCTGTCCTGCCTTGGTAAGGTCTCTATCCATACCCTGCAAGGCCTCTCTATGCGATTTGCGGGGGTATGGAGAGAGGCTCTTTCACGTCTAGGTTCACACCTCAAGCGGTGCTCCTGCTGCGATGTGGTGAGGTTTAAGAGGGCATAACCTCCCCCTGATTTTCCTCAGTGAACTCTGCGCCCTCTGTGGCAAACTTACCTATAGGGTTCTGGGCTCGGCGTCTTGCCTGTTGCGTGAAGTATGATGCGCAAAACAAAAAAGGGCGCCGAAGCGCCCTTTTTTGTTGCGGCTGTTGTGGGATTTAATCCCAGCTCAGCGCACCGCCGACCTGATACTCGGTCACCCGCGTTTCGAAGAAATTCTTCTCCTTGCGCAGGTCCATGATTTCGCTCATCCACGGGAAGGGGTTGTTCACGCCTTTGAACTGCTCCGGCAGGCCCAGCTGGACCAGGCGACGGTTGGCGATGAACTGCAGGTACTCTTCCATCATGGCGGCGTTCATGCCGAGCACACCGCGGGGCATGGTGTCGCGGGCATACTGGATTTCCAGCTCGGTGCCTTCCAGGATCATCTGGGTGGCCTTGTCGCGCATCTGGGAATCCCACAGGTGCGGGTTTTCCAGTTTGATCTGGTTGATCACGTCCACGCCGAAGTTCACGTGCATGGATTCGTCACGCAGGATGTACTGGAACTGCTCGGCCACGCCGGTCATCTTGTTACGGCGACCCATGGACAGAATCTGGGTGAAGCCGCAATAGAAGAAGATGCCTTCCAGTACGCAGTAGAAGGCGATCAGGTTTTCCAGCAGTGCCTTGTCGGTTTCCACGGTGCCGGTGGTGAATTCCGGATCGGACAGGTCGCGGGTGTACTGGATACCCCACTGGGCCTTCTTGGCCACTGAGGGAATCTCCTGATACATGTTGAAGATTTCGCCTTCGTCCATGCCCAGGGATTCAATGCAGTACTGGTAGGCGTGGGTATGAATCGCCTCTTCAAAGGACTGACGCAGGATGTACTGGCGGCACTCCGGGTTGGTGATCAGGCGGTAGATGGCCAGCACCAGGTTGTTGGCGACCAGGGAATCGGCGGTGGAGAAGAAACCCAGGTTACGCTTGACGATGCGACGCTCGTCGTCGGTGAGACCGTCGGCCTTTTTCCACAACGCCAGGTCGGCGTTCATGTTCACTTCCTGGGGCATCCAGTGGTTGGCGCAGCCATCCAGGTATTTCTGCCAGGCCCAGTCGTACTTGAACGGTACCAGCTGGTTCAGGTCGGCGCGGCAGTTGATCATGCGCTTGTCGTCCACTTCCACACGACCGGCGGTGCCTTCCAGCTCGGCAACCCCTTCGCTGATATCCATTTTCGCCACGGTATCGCGGGCGCGGGCTACGGCGTCTGTGGTGGCTCGTTCTGTTCGTCCTTGTCGCTGCTCATCGGCTCCTCCAGTAATCGGCGCACTTCCCGCTGCCGATGTTTGAGCTTGAGGTGCCGCTTGGTCAGATACCGTCTCAGGTTGCGGCGGCGTTGGGGCTTTGGGCTGTTGTTTGGCGACAGGCGTCTCTTGCGCATTAAATTCGTCCCAGTTCAGCATGTGCTCTCTCCATTCCGTGCTTACAAGTTTGGTGGTGTTGATCACCGCTTGCGTATTCTTTGGTGGGTCGGACGTCAGAAGTCTGACGTCGGACGCATTTATCTTTTGTCGTCAGACGTCCGATTCCGGACGTCCGACCCATTTCCGGCAGCGCTTACTGGCAAGCCTCGCAATCCGGGTCATCAATGGAGCAGGCCTGTGGTACATCGGCGGCCTGGCCAAACTCGGCGGTCTCTTCCACCTTGGAGGAGACCCGGTTGAGCTTGCCATCATTGATGGTGGATTTTTCCGTCTGGGTGGCACCGATGGCGCGCAGGTAGTAGGTGGTCTTCAGACCCAGCAACCAGGCCATCTTGTAGGTCACGTCCAGTTTCTTGCCGTTGGCTTCGGCAATGTACAGGTTCAGTGACTGGGCCTGATCAATCCACTTCTGGCGACGGCTGGCGGCTTCCACCAACCAGCGCGGTTCCACTTCGAAGGCAGTACGGAACTGTTCTTTCAGGTCCGCCGGCATGCGCTCGATGGGTTGCACGGAACCGTCGTAGTACTTCAGATCATTGACCATCACGTTATCCCACAGGCCACGCTCTTTCAGGGCGTTGACCAGGTAGGGGTTCACCACGGTGAATTCGCCGGACAGGTTCGATTTCACGTACAGGTTCTGATAAGTCGGCTCAATGGACTGTGAAACACCGGTGATGTTGGCAATGGTGGCGGTGGGGGCGATGGCCATCACGTTGGAGTTACGCATGCCTTTCTTCGCCATCTCGCGCACGCTGTTCCAATCCAGGGTCTGGCTGCGATCCACCTTGCAGTAGTCTTCGCCACGCTGCTTCACCAGGATGTCGATGGAATCGATGGGCAGTACGCCCTGGCTCCACAGGGATCCTTCGAAGGTCTGGTAGGCACCGCGTTCTTCGGCCAGTTTGGCGGAGGCCTGGATGGCGTAGTAGCTCACTGCTTCCATGGAGTTGTCGGCAAACTGCACGGCGCCTTCGGAGGCGTAGCTGATGCCCTGCTTATAGAGCGCGTCCTGGAAGCCCATGATGCCCAGACCCACCGGGCGGTGCTTCATGTTGGAACGCTCGGCCTGGGGCACGCTGTAGTAGTTGATGTCGATCACGTTGTCGAGCATGCGCACGGCGGTATTAATGGTGCGCTGCAGTTTGTCGGTGTCGAGACCGTTCGCGTCCACGTGCTGGGCCAGGTTCACGGAACCCAGGTTGCACACGGCGATTTCTTCCTTGTTGGTGTTCAGGGTGATCTCGGTGCACAGGTTGGAGGAGTGCACCACACCCACGTGCTGCTGCGGGCTGCGCAGGTTGCACGGATCCTTGAAGGTGAACCAGGGGTGGCCTGTCTCGAACAGCATGGACAGCATCTTGCGCCACAGGTTGATGGCGGGAACCCGCTTGAACAGCTTCATTTCCCCGTTACGGGTTTTCTCTTCATAGGCCAGGTAGGCCTTTTCGAAGGCTTCGCCGTACAGGTCGTGCAGGTCCGGGGCATCGTTGGGGCTGAACAGGGTCCAGTCTTCCTCGTTGATGACGCGCTTCATGAACAGGTCGGGAATCCAGTTGGCGCTGTTCATGTCGTGGGTACGACGGCGGTCGTCACCGGTGTTCTTGCGCAGCTCCAGGAATTCCTCGATATCCAGGTGCCAGGTTTCCAGGTAGGCACAGACCGCGCCTTTGCGCTTGCCGCCCTGGTTAACGGCAACGGCGGTATCGTTGACCACTTTCAGGAACGGTACCACGCCCTGGGAGCGGCCGTTGGTGCCCTTGATATAGGCGCCCAGTGCACGTACCGGCGTCCAGTCGTTACCCAGGCCGCCGGCAAATTTGGACAGCATGGCATTGTCCTGGATGGCGCCATAAATGCCGTGCAGATCATCAGGCACGGTGGTCAGGTAGCAGCTGGACAGCTGCGGGCGCAGGGTGCCGGCGTTGAACAGGGTCGGCGTGGAGCTCATGTAGTCGAAGCTGGACAGCAGGTTGTAGAACTCGATGGCGCGTTCTTCCCGGTTGTCCTCTTCCACGGCCAGGCCCATGGCCACACGCATGAAAAAGCACTGCGGCAGCTCGATGCGGGTGTCGTTGTGATGGATGAAGTAACGGTCATACAGGGTCTGCAGGCCCAGGTAGGAGAACTGCAGATCACGATCACCATTGATGGCGGCGCCCAGCTTTTCCAGGTCGAATTCGCCCAGCACCGGAGACAGCAGCTCCAGTTCGATACCTTTGGTGATGTAGGCCTTGAGGGCATCGCTGTACAGGGCGTTCATTTCCTCGTGGCTGGCACGCTCGGCCACGCCCAGATACTGCAGGGCTTCGGCGCGGATCTTGTCCATCAGCAGGCGAGCGGTGACCTGGGAGTAGTTGGGCTCCACTTCGATCATGGTGCGGGCGGTGATCACCATGGAGGTGTTCACGTCATGAATGGAGACACCGTCGTACAGGTTTTTCACCGTTTCGGTGATGATCTTGTCGGCGCTCACATCGTCCAGGCCGGAGCAGGCAGAACGGATCAGATGTTCCAGGCGCGCCATGTCCAGGGGAGCCTTGCTGCCGTCTTCCATGGTGACGGTCATGTCCACCTGGTGGGTGGGTTCGGGCAGGTTGTGATTTTGCTCGGCACGCTTGGCCGCCTGGCGCTCACGGTACAGCACGTAATCGCGGGCCACTTTCTGCTCACCGTTACGCATCAGGGCCAGTTCTACCTGGTCCTGGATTTCCTCGATGTGGATGGTGCCGCCGGAGGGCATGCGACGCTTGAAGGTGGCAGTGACCTGCTCGGTGAGGCGCGCCACGGTTTCATGGATACGGGAAGAGGCGGCTGCCGTGCCGCCCTCTACCGCCAGAAACGCCTTGCTGATGGCCACGGTGATCTTGTCGTCATCGTAGCCCACCACTTTGCCGTTGCGTTTGATAACGCGCAGCTGACCGGGGGCGGTGCTGGCGATGGACTGGTCCTGGTCGCTCTCGCCGCTTGCCGGGGAGCCGGTCTGGTTGGGGTTTTGGCTCATATCCGTCTGCATGGTGCGCTCTCCGTTGTTTGTGCTGTTCTGTCTGTTGTCGGTTTGTGTGGTGGTGGTGCCGGCGTGGTCTGATGCCGCGTAGGGCTCACCACGCAAAACGCCACAGCGGTCAGGCCGTGGCGCAGTAAAATCCGTGTTGGGTGGTGCCTGGTGGTCTGATTTGGGTGTGGACCACTATATCTTGTGTCTTGTCCATGACGATGTACTTGCCCCTGGTCGCCAGAAAAGTCCTAAATGGCTGATGTGGCTGTATTTTTCGGTACGCTGGATGCGGTTATCCTGGGGTGGCAGCGATTTTACAAAAACCCAATATGTTGGGGTCGCCGCCCGACTTCAGTACAAGTTATAGTTGTGTCTATGGATTTGCAAGCACTTCGCCTGGGGAAATTTTGTGGATAAGTTGTGGACCACTGTGGGTGCATTTGGGTTGAACTTTTGCGGGGCAGGGCGGTACTAGATATTGTGTTTGTCAACGGAAAAAAATACCCCGTGAAGCAGCTTCAATGTACCTTTGGTATCAGTAAGGTTGCCGTGGACAGTGTCTATGCGTATAAACACCTGATAGGGATACGTTTGTTACAGTTTGCCGCCTTGGGCTCTGTGTACGACGACAATAATGATACGAAGTGAAAAAGGATAAGGACGGGATGACAACGGTGCAGGATAACCCGCCAGCCATCATGATCGTGGAAGACGACGAAAGACTTGCCGATCTTACCTGTGAATATCTGCAAACCAATGGTCTCAATGTGACGGTAGTCAGTGATGGCGAAGAAGCTATCCGTCGCATTCGTGCCGAGCAACCGGATCTGGTGGTCCTGGATCTGATGTTGCCCGGAGCCGACGGTCTGACCGTCTGCCGCGAGGTTCGCAGCGCCTACAAGAATCCCATTCTCATGCTCACCGCCCGCACCGATGATATGGATCAGGTACTGGGCCTGGAGATGGGGGCCGATGACTATGTGGCCAAACCGGTGAAACCCCGGGTGTTGCTGGCACGTATCCGCGCCCTGCTGCGCCGGGTGGAAACCGACAGCGAACGGGACAGCTCACCGGCCCGGCTGGAATTTGGTGCCCTGGTGATCGATAACTCCGCCCGGGAAGTGACCCTGGCCGGGGAATCCGTGGATCTGACCAGTGCGGAATACGACCTGCTGTGGTTGCTGGCGTCCAATGCGGGCACGGTGCTGTCCCGGGAAACCATTTTCGAGAAGCTGCGCGGTATTCAGTACGACGGGCAGGACCGCTCGATTGATGTGCGCATTTCCCGGATTCGTCCCAAGGTGGGGGACGATCCGGAAAACCCCAAGCGTATCAAGACGGTGCGCTCCAAGGGCTATCTGTTCGTCAAGGAAATCGGCGCGGCCTGAGCGTTTCTGTGCCGCGGCGTGACGCTGGGTGACGCTTGAATAGTATTTTCCTGAGGCTCTACGGGGGCTTGTTGCTGGCGCTGTGTTTTATCGGCGCCATCACCTATGCCGCCGTGCAGCTGGTTAACAGCTACCGCTCGGATATTTACCGGGAGGAAATGGCGCGGGGTACCTTCTACCTGATGGCGGAAGGCTACCAACGCTATGAGCCCGGGGAGCGTGACCGCTGGAGCCAGGTGCTCAGCAAGCTGTTCAGTGCGGAGATCCAGCTGCAGTCTGCCAACGAGCTGGAACTGGGCTACCGGGAGACGTTGCATCTGGAAGACGGCCTGGTGGTGATGCGTCTGAATGATAAGGAAGGCTACGCCGATATCCTTTTTCAGTTGCCCGGAGAATCCGAATACATCACTACCCGCATGACCAAGGTGTCCGAGCAGCAGGCCCGGGCCACCGCCGTGCTGGTGCTGAACCATCTTTCCCACTTCCCCGAAGACGAATGGGAGCAGGCCCTGGGCCGGCTCCAGCAGCATTTCGGCTTCCCCCTCAATCTTGTGCCACGGGACCAAGTCTCCCTGGACCCGGAACAGGAGCAGCGGCTCAATCGTCGCGAAGTGGTTATCGGTCTGGATGACAGTACCCGTAACAACTCCAGTATCCGCATTTATGCTCCAGTGGCGCAGACCGGCAAGCTGCTGGTGATCGGCCCCCTCAGTCTGTTCGACCAGTTCCCCATGGAATTGCTGCTGGTGGCCGGGGCCCTCAGCCTGTTGGCAGTGGCGCTGGCCACCTATCTGCAAGTGAGCCCGTTGCAACGGCGCCTCAAGCAGCTTGACCAGGCGGTGAGTCAACTGGGCAGTGGTGACCTGGGGGCCTACGCCAATATTGAAGGCAACGATGCCATCGGCCAGGTGGCGGCCACCTTTAATGGCATGACCGCCCACATCCGCCGACTGATTGAGTCCCAGCGGGAGATGACCCGGGCGGTGAGCCATGAATTGCGCACCCCGGTGGCGCGGCTGCGTTTCGGTCTGGAGATGCTGGCGGATATCGAGTCGGCGGAATTGCGCCGGGAAAAACTCAATGCCCTGGACCATGATATTGAGCAGCTGGATCAATTGATCGATGAAATTCTGACCTATGCCCGCCTGGAACAGGGCACCCCCAATATTGAATTCAAGCCGGTCCTGGTGGGGGAGCTCTGCGAGCAGCTGCGTGACGAACTGGAAACCATTCGTGGTGATACCGTTATCAGTGTGGAGTGCGGGCAGCCCACCCTGGAAGTGGAAGCGGAAGAGCGTTACCTGCACCGGGTGTTGCAGAACCTGGTGACCAATGCCCTGCGCTATGCCCAATCGCGCATTGTCATGCGAGTGGAAGAGAGCGAGGATCAGGTGGTGATCCATGTGGATGACAATGGTCCCGGCATTCCCGAGCACGAGCGCGAGCGTGTGTTTAAACCCTTCGCTCGGCTGGACAAGAGTCGCCATCGTGCCAGTGGTGGCTATGGTCTTGGCTTGTCCATTGTGAAACGGATTGTGGATTGGCATGGTGGAGATATCCGCGTGGATGAAAGCCCCATGGGCGGCGCCCGTTTTACCGTCATCCTGCCACGCAGCCAGCAGGGCCAGCATGTGCTGGGGCGGGTGAACTGAGTTGCAAGCTTTCTTCGAAGTCGCTGTAGGAACGGAGTGTAGCGGAGTAACGCACGTAGTTCCGTGCGGCCCGAAGGGTGA
>Ga0208059_1000375_pt1 | contig 8942 bp, 9 predicted proteins | sample DeeseametaMP0959_FD_184199 | JGI IMG/M metagenome (GOLD analysis project Ga0208059, IMG submission 184199) | Marine microbial communities from the Deep Indian Ocean - MP0959 (SPAdes) | ecosystem: Environmental > Aquatic > Marine > Oceanic | place: East of Madagascar, South Indian Ocean | collected...
CGTTTTAGGTGATTGGGCAGGACGCCCTTCGATCCTGGCCTCATGGATGAGGCCAGGATCACTTTCCGATTCAGGGACGCATTTAACAGCTCACCAACACACCTAGCGAGGCTATATGGCATAACCGTTCACTCGACCACATTCGGCAGCACACGACTAATCAACCCTAGAAAGACCTAGGGGTAGACCAACTATTTAGCGAGGTAGGAATGGGGCGCGGGTTTTCATATGAAAGTACAAATACCACCAATGTCGGCGTATACGGAACGCTCAAACGTGGTTTTCACAACCACGATGTGCTCGGCAACAGCCCGCTGATTGATGATGGCTGGATTCGAGGATTGTCACTATATGACTTAGGTCCTTTTCCAGGGGCGCGACGCGCAACCTACGAAAGCCTGATCTATGTAGAAGTGTATGCGGTATCGCCATCAACGCTGCAAGCACTGGACGAACTGGAAGGTTTTTTACCCAACCAGCCAGAGAGCTCGCTCTATATCAGAGAACTGCTATTCCTAGAAAGCGGGCCCAGCTGCTGGGTTTACCTTTACAACCAATCAATAGAGGGAGCACAGGCCATCGTGGAGGGTGTTTGGCCAAATTAATTGTAAGCATTGAATTTAAGCCTAAAAGGAGTTGGCATGCCCACAATTACCGCAAGATTACAGCTTGGCAAAGCGCACCCATCTCGGGGAGGAATCCTAGATGGCTATCACACACTAGAGCTATTTGAAGGCAGCAAGCTGTTCTGGGTTGCTAAAACCAAGACAGGCCGAATCAAATGGCTGCCCCGCCACCCAAGCACTATAGCATCAGACGGATTACTCCTGGCGGTAGCCATGTTCATGCCGAACAGTCGTGCTGGCCTAACGATTAGTCACCAGCTCGGATTGCTTGATAGATCCAGGTCAACGGTCGTCGATTTATCCGACTACAAAGGCGTGGATTTCAGCGCAGTTTACGCGCAAACGACACATTCGCTCGAGCGCAATAACGAAACGGAGTACCGGCTCAACAAGCTGACAATGATGGTCAGTGAAGTCTCTACGTTAAATTCTCAGCTAGATACCTTCGCATCTCTAGACTGCGACGTGGAAATTATGACGACTACCTTCAGTAAAGCTTACTCAGGGCTAGATGAAAGGTATGAATTATGGCAACGCAATATCAACGCGTCACAGCACGGATGAAAGGCTTATGGAAATACATTACTGCTGGCGCTGTGATGCAAAACTACCCTTTCTCGACGAGACAGAGTACAGCCGCATTGCACCCTGGCTAGGCGTTCCCGTTCCGATAGCGCTCAGCTCTGCCGAGTGGAAGCTGCTCGACCAACTGCCCCTCGACCTCTTTGAAAGCATCACGGGGTACCGGCTTCATTGCCGCGGCGATATCTACCACCATCGCCTCGAACGCATGGGGCCGAAATGCGACCACTGCGGCCATCTTCTTAGGTCGCCCAATGCCGCGGTTTGCGCGCACTGCTGGACGCCGTCTGAGAGGTTAGACGACACCCGTCAGACTCCCATTGTATAATGGTGGTTGGATATGCCGTGCTCGACACACTGACAACATCATAGGCCCTACGTCAGAGAGGATGACCTACCCTTTAGGGATGCAAGGAGCATAAATCATGAAAATCACTGTACTCATTATTTCAGTACTGGCGATAAGCGCATGCGCGGGAACCCATTTGAATGTGAATTCGTCAGGATCAGCCTCGCTGTCGACTCCTGTGGAATTGGGCATCGCACAGTGCCGCATTACGGCAAATGGCAGCCGTGATATTCGCTATGGCCTACATTGCGACCGGTAGCGATTTGTAGGGCTTCGAACAGGGCGAAGCTTCAACCTAACCTACCTCTACCGTTTGGCATGATAGCGCGGAATGGTCACAACAAGGCCTGCGCGGTATCGCATCTTCCTTCTGACATTACCGCTTGGCTCTTTACTTACACATGCTATATTCACCCAACCAGTCGCTCACGGGCTATGCTGGCTTAGCAAGACATCCAAGCGCGCGAATATAAAAGGACTGATGATGCATGATGCACTGAAAGCAAGACACAGAGCAGTACGCGACACCTTCCCCACGAACCTCAACCTACGCATTCATCGATCCCTCAGCTGGCTTAAGGCCTCCGAATCAACAGACGATGTCGATAGCCGCTTTATTTTTCTGTGGATTGCTTTCAATGCGGCTTATGCAGTAGAGATCGATGACCGATACCGAACGGCGGAGCAGGAAGCCTTCAAGGAATTTATCGGCAAACTCTGCGACTTAGATGCAGACAAAAAATTAGGAAAGCTCGTCTGGGATGCATTCCCCAAAGCGATACGCGGACTTCTCAATAACCGCTTTGTGTTTGCTCGATTTTGGGACTATCAAAACGGAAAAATGGAAGAAAGCGAGTGGAAGGATGCCTTTTCCGCTGCCAACGCTGCGGCGCACAGAGCGGTAGGTCAACGAGAAGTACAGAAGGTCATCGGTATTGTTTTAAGTCGCATATACACCCTTCGAAACCAAATCGTCCATGGCGGCTCCACTTTCGGAGGGCAAGTTAATCGTGAGCAGCTCAAAGACTGCACGAGCTTCCTGAGCCACCTCATTCCTACCATCATTGAAATTATGCTCGACTCACCTGACACGCTGTGGGGCGAGGCCTGTTATCCGGTTGTAGAGGCCTAAGATGGATACAGACACCTCTTTGACGACAATAGAGAAAGCTCGGGGCTGCCTTCTGGCCGGCGCGGTAGGCGATGCCCTCGGCGCACCGGTTGAGTTTATGTCAATCGACGAGATTGTAAGGCAGTTCGGCTCGAGTGGAATCACTGGCTATGCGCCGGCATATGGTGGCACTGGAAAGATCACGGACGACACGCAGATGACGCTGTTCACCGCGGAGGGCCTTATTCGCGCGTCGGTTCGAGGGCAACGCAAAGGCATTTGTCACTTCCCTAGCGTGGTCGCTCATGCCTATCAGCGCTGGCTGCTGACACAGGGCCACTCGAACCCTGAGATATCTGCGGCTACTGACGGCTGGCTCTTCGGCATAAACGAACTCCACTCTCAACGGGCCCCCGGGATTACCTGCCTAACCGCACTGGAATCGATGTCGTATTTTGGGGAAGCTGCTATCAACGACTCCAAAGGGTGCGGGGGCGTCATGCGGGTAGCGCCTGTCGCATTCATAGGCGCCGCAACAGGAGACAACACCAACGCCACCAGCGCCTTTGAAACAGCCGTCGAGATCTGTGCATTGACACACGGTCACCCGACCGGCCAACTTGCTGGTGGCTACTTTGCTGCGTTACTGACATTGCTCACTAACGGTGAGCAACTCCTTCCCGCCGCCAAAAAATGCATCGATATACTTAGAAAATACGACAACCACTCTGAAGTCCTAACACACATTGAGCGAGCAATTGAAAAGTCTACAGCTAGCCCGAACTGTCGAAACACACTGACAGAGCTGGGCGAAGGGTGGGTAGCCGAAGAAGCGCTAGCAATGAGTCTTTACTGCGCGCTGTCGAGTAATAGCACTAAGGACGCACTTATTCTTGCGGTGAATCACTCTGGAGACAGCGACTCAACAGGAGCAATTACCGGAAACATTGTAGGCCTGATGGCCGGAGAGCGAGCTATACCTGCGGAATGACTTGAAACGCTGGAACTGAAGAACGTGATCACCGCGGTCGCAGAGGATTTACTTACAGCCGACAACGGGACAGACTCCTGGTGGGCGAGGTATCCAGGCCACTAACAGTTCAATGAGATCTATTGGAGGGTGATACGAAAGTCCAATACAGAGCGAGGCGTGAGATATGAAGCATTACGAGCCCATCACTAGAACAGAACACGACGTTATTGCCATCACGTGCGACGCCTGTGGCCGGTACTTTCAGGACCAAGCCGAACTACAGGCTTTTGTTCATATTGCGAAAACCGGCAGTTACGGCAATATATTTGGTGACGGCGTCGAGATTTCATGCGACCTCTGCCAACACTGCCTCAAGGAAAGGCTTGGGGATGCCATCAACACCACGCCAGTTCAGGAACGCGCCTAGACTGTCAATTCAGGGGGGGAAAGACGATGGGAGAATTGACTGCACTGCTATTGGCTCTGTTATTGGTAGTCGCGGCGATTAGCGTGCCACTCATCTTTTACCTTAACTCAGAGCGACTAGCTGCCTGTATCCAAAAGCGGCGTGCTCAGAAGAAGTCGTAATGCCAGGCTTTCTTGGTCGCATTTCACGACAATCTAGTACACGGTTCGCGCAACCCCAGCAGCATGCACCGCACATTTACAACCTAATACGCTGTTTCTAATGACTTGACTAAACGTTTCCCTTTTGGGGTCAGGTAGTACTCAATCGGTAGCTTTCCTGGCCCCCTAGCCACATGCTTATCTTTCACAACCCTACGCGACATAAGCTCCGAATGTCGACGAACGACTTTATTCAAAGAGCCCCGTTCAACACCCAGCTCGTCCAGCATGACTTGAGGCCGGCGAGGTGTCTTCAAAAACAGCAATATCTTTAGCGCTTGTGGTGTCAGATTATTCCTCAGCATAACCCTGACCACATGCTCTGCGAAATGTGTACTCATTGGTTGATCTTTCCAAGGTAGCCTTTTACGGCTATATTCTTATAAACGACCAAAGGTGTGAGATCAGTTGCGAAAAACGCTAAAGGCATCGCCCTGACTCAGCTACCACTCACACCATCAGCAAAAATGGTGGGATAAATGATCTCAATGGGTTTCGTTCTATTCAATACGGCTATCGTAATTATTGCGACCATCGCGTTCACAGCTCTTCATGGATACTACAAACGTACGTGGCGGAAACTACTGTTATCAGAGGAACCCCTGGAATACTCCAAACTCGACTAGGGCGCCCTTCTCCATCGGCTACTTTTCGGCAACCAAATTCCAAGTACGTCATCCCAATTCTGCAAAGAATTTACCGCATTATTAATTCGTATACCTTCTACGCCGAATCACTAACACCATTCAGTCAGTATTGAAGTTTATTTCTCCCTGAGTGGCTTCGCCAACCTGGACAATTTCTCCACCATCTTTGAGCAAGTGCCCCGCCTGGTATTTGTAGATTGGCAACACCCACACTTCTATGAAGTTATCGTTGTTATACGCAGCATTTAGCGCACTAAAATCCTCTTGCCTGCAATGCAGCCACGAATACTTTTTATGATCCTCTGTCACTTCAACCTTGGAGTTTCGCTTGCTTACTCCATCTACCTTCACAACACACCTAACACGCTTTTCGTCTTGGAACTTTCCACCCCGCTCCTTATAAAATATATTGTACTTTCTCTCTGAAAATGCGATTTCTAAATCATATCCAGAAATTATTTTTCGCATCTTATTCGCCAAATTGGCTATCGACTCAGATTTCGCCTTAACTACTAAATCTGATGCATAATTGTCATACACAATAACAACTTTTTCAGAATTATATTCACCTATCTCAACTACCCTCTTTACAAGCTTTATCGCTTCTTCTAGCTCCTCCTTTATACATTGAATAATCTCGGATATTACCGCCTCGTCGACGTCCTCAAAAACCGCATAAACCTCCATTACAACTTCGCCGCCTTGGATCGAGTTGACCGCTTTTAGATCGAAAATATCGATAACTTCATTCGGCACTCTGCTCATGAACGATTGACAGAGGCCATACAGCTTATACGCTGGCCCCAAAATCTCCTTCTCCTCCTTAGCAGACCATTCGGTTCGATGTTCCACGAAATCGACATTTGCGGTCTTCACTGAAAAGACACTAATTTTTCTCATTACTTCTCTCCTTAACACCTAAACAATTGATTTATTTAAGATATTGCCAGGGACAAACATGCGAGAAAGGCCGCAAAAAGCGCACAGCGCAATTCATAGCGCTTGCGGATTGCCGCACACATTATTTGAAAATATCGAATACTGCCGGGATAGCAGACATGAGAGAGCGCCTTAAAAAAGGCGCAAGTAGACGAATCGCTGGCGACGATTATCGCCAACAATGGCTGTGTCGAACTTAACTCGACACAGTAAATTCAACACCGCAATAACCAATGTTACGCAGTTATTGGCCAGCCATATTAACTAGCAAACCAAGTCTTTGAGTAGCGGCGCTTTCGCACCGGAAGTTCATGTAGCGCTTAGCGCTGATCTATGTGGTAGGGCCTAGCCCCACCAATTTAGTTAGCAGGCTCACTGCCTGCCCTTTATTTTCTAGCATAGAAATTAAAGTTTTTCAAAACATAATTGATCATAATATATCGACAGTATAAAAAGATATCTCGCCAACTCTCTCGTCTGTGTATAAGGTATGCATTCCTCGGATCTCAATTCAATGCAATTGACTGCGCGATGCCGGACTTTTTCAATAGCTTTCTGTTTTTTATTTTTTTGTATTCTTGCACCATTCCGCTCAGACCACGCCACTATTTTCTCGCTTTTTAATAGCGCTTCTTCGCCTCTAAGTATAAACCGCGGTTTATGAAACAGGCTTATCATTAGCTGACCGATAGCATCTAGCTCTTCAAAGTCCGTAATCAAATTGCCTCCGGTTTTCGGTGTATACGTTCTGGCCCAGATATCCAAATAGCGCACGTAATGGGCTGACTCACCGCTCCCTGGTTCTATAACATGCTTCTGCGCCTGATTGAGTGCCTCGGTAAACCGCCGACTCTCCAATCTGTACAACTGCTGTCCACTTTCAACATATCGATGAACGTCCTTTCCTATCAATTCTTTCACATGTCTGTGTAACTGATAGCGATCAAATCCGGTGAGTCTCACTAGCTCCAACGCTTTTTTGATGGCCCTTTCCACCCTGTGCTCGGGCAACACAAGCATCCGGGCAAGTCGTTCAGATGAAAGTCCACAGTTTGACGCTCGTTTCAGAAGGCCATCGATTTCGACTAAGGTAAGAGGCTTCCGGTCACTAGTTTTCACACTTTTATAGACAGGAATTGCAGTTGCGACCCGAGCAACCTGAATCGGCGGCATTGGAATCCGTTTTGCCACCCTAGCATTTTCTTTAAGCAGGCCTTGCTCCTCGCCCTTCCTGCGCTCGTATCTGCGCCGAATCGTAGACAGCGGCAACTGTAAGCAGTACGCCTCTTCCGACGCCCTTAAAGATGGCGCAAGCCGATTCATAAACGAAGCGCCTACCTTATCCAGCACATGGCAATATGACCCTAACGCCGTCGTCTCTTGCTCGTGCCCAACTTTTACCGACAGAGTTTTCAGAGGGTAGGCGTCCCGCCAATCCAATAACCTGTCGGCCTGAACCGACGTTTCAAGACCTTCCGACCCTGCAGATAAAGCGGGCCAGATGTCGCACACCCGGCGCCCTACCCAACCATGACGCAAATGATGGAGCGTGAGATTGTGATCACCCGTACTCCATTTTAGGCAGTGACTCAAATAACTAGCCGCTCGGCTTCTGGAAATAGGCTTTCGGTATTGACCATACTCTCCAGCCATAAGCACCGGAGTTTCCTCGGCCAAGCGAGATGCCGCCAACCGCATCACCGCCCCAACTATCTTTTTTTCAGAATCCAGCAGTACCTCATGTTGAGTAACGACTCGCTCTCCCGCATGTGTTTTGGTTTGCCCGTACATAGACGAAACCACCAGAATAGTTAATCGTTCACAGTCGTCGCTACATTGCACATGATTCCTTCCTACTCGAAGCGCCTCTCCAAACCGCAGACCGAACCGATAGCAGAGGAGTAACAGCCACGCGTATTGAGTACGTACACGCTCTGTAAGCGCCGAATCCTCAATTATATGTGTAATAATCCGCTCGTATTCATTTTCGGCAAGCGCATTCGCGCTAGGGTATTCAGTTACTTGCGTGAGACCCGCTGTCGCCATAATTGCTGACCAGCTCGGTTCTTCTACAGCATATTGGTCACCTAAGAACCGATGAAACTCGTATAATCGCCCCGCCAGAGCAGCTCTGCGTCTTTTTTGTACGTAATGAAGTGCCCTAAGGTAGGAATCTTCGTACTCGAGTTCACTCAGGTATAAGAAATCTTTCTCGCCGGTCACTTCCTCCAACACACGCGCGACCATCTGGATATACTTTTCTATCGTCGAAAACGCTAGGTTTTTTTTCCAGCGTGTCCCGGATTCGCATAAATATACGGCCCACCCCGCCAAGGCCAAACCCAATGAAGACCAGCCACTTTCGACCTCGAGTTCTGCCTTAATTTTTGCCGCGAGAAGCCGCTTACACTTTCTATCTCTTCGCTCATTGCCAGAAAATGGAGCGTTCTTTATCTCTTTTATCCATCCTTTTAAGCACCGACCTGCAAGCCTTTCGAAGCCACCCTTTCCCACTGCGTTATTTTCTATGACAGGTAACCAAACCCTTTCAGATTCTTTCAGATCGTCCTTGTCCGCCCTTGACAGTGCACCATCCTTTCCAATCAACGGAAGCTCTAGCTGAAGACGCACATATTGGGCCAATGGGTAACTTACCGCAGGAATTTCTCCTCTGAAGACAGCAGCTACCGAGCCAGGGAGCTCGATTTTTCCTGCTTGCATTGATAATTTTGCCAGTGTTGAATAAGGCCTCGTTACCCTCACTCCCAGGAATGCCAGTGCGTCTCGTATGGCGCGACGCACCTCATGCTTTGATGTTTCCGAGCTTTCGTGATGACTCTCATACCAGCCCAAGATCAAGCGTGAACTCACTGGATCTGGGAACCAACGAAACACCCCTTCTCTGTTACCCACCGGCAAAGCTATATCTATGAAATGCTCATCACCTAATCGGTAGCTCCGCTTAAAGATGCTTTCAGAGATACCTTCCAACCTTCCTTCAGCCGCAATGCCGCCGAAAAGGGCTGACGAAACCACGATCTCTGCCAATCTCTCAGTGGCCCCAACCCTCTTCCCTTTTTTACCGGCT
>Ga0208059_1000382_pt1 | contig 8836 bp, 10 predicted proteins | sample DeeseametaMP0959_FD_184199 | JGI IMG/M metagenome (GOLD analysis project Ga0208059, IMG submission 184199) | Marine microbial communities from the Deep Indian Ocean - MP0959 (SPAdes) | ecosystem: Environmental > Aquatic > Marine > Oceanic | place: East of Madagascar, South Indian Ocean...
TAAAAAAATAGTTTCAAAACTTGATAATGAAGGTGTAGCTAAAGACATTGTTGGTTACCCTAAAGCCCCTCCTAGTCTAAGATTGTGGGGAGGAGCAACAGTTCAAAATAATGATATGAAGGCATTATTACCATGGATTGACTGGGCTTATCACTCTGTAAAAAATAATGTTTAAAGTTTTAATATCAGATTTAATGAGTAATGTTGCTCAAAAAATATTTGAGAAAAATAAAATTTCAGTCGATGTAAAAACAGGTTTATCTGAAGAAGAAATTATTAAGATTATTCCTGACTACGATGGCATGGTTGTTAGATCAGCTACAAAAGTAACAAAAAATATAATTTTAGCCGCTAAAAAATTAAAAGTTATAGCTAGAGCTGGGGCAGGAGTGGACAATATCGATGTGCCAACAGCAAAAGAAAACAATATGCTGGTTATGAATACACCAGGTGGAAATACGAATGCTACTGCAGAACATGCTTTAGCTTTAATTATGTCAGCATTAAGAAAAATTCCTTATGCAAATGACACTACGCATAAAGGAAAATGGGAGAAAAAAAATATTAAAGGCACTGAACTTTCAAAAAAAACTCTTGGTATAGTTGGATTTGGAAACGTAGGAGCCAGACTAAGTAATTTGGTTAAAGGTTTTGGAGTGAATATTTTAGTTAGCTCTAAATCGTTAGAATCAAGAAAAAAAGATTTTCCCCATGTTAAAAATGTTAGTTTTGATGAATTAATTAGTACGAGTGATATTATAAGTTTTCATTGTAAAGCGGCCCCTGATGGCAAACCTTTAATAAATAAAAAACACTATAAAAAAATGAAACCTTCAACTTTTATAATTAATACAGCGCGCGGTAATATAGTTGATGAAAAAGATTTAAATGATGCTTTAAATGGAAATTTGATTGCAGGTGCAGCATTAGATGTTTATTCAAAAGAACCTGCTAAAGAAAATATTTTATTTAACAATCCGAAAGCAATATTAACTCCTCATGTAGCAGCCTCGACCGCGGAAGCCTCAATTGTAGTTGCTGAAATGGCAGCTAATCAGATTTGTAAGTTTTTATTAAAAGGGGTTAAAATTAATACAGTATAATTTTTCTTAAAAGTTTAGCTTCAATAGGATTGGGACTATTTGTTTATTTTGTTCCTTACAAAGATATTAAGATTGTACATAAGAAACTTAACACAATAATAGAACTCTTAAATAAAAAAACTATATATTTAAATTATGAGAAGTAATGGAAATCATTCATTGATAATTCCTAGAAACGTATGGGTTTTAGGTATTGTTAGTTTGTTAATGGATCTTAGCTCTGAGATGATTCTAAGCATTCTTCCAATTTTTCTTGTTACAGGATTGGGGATCAGCGTTTTATCTCTAGGTTTGATCGAAGGTTTAGCTGAAGGCGTTGCTTCAATGATAAAAGCTTTTTCAGGAGCATTAAGTGATTATCTAAAGAAAAGAAAAATTCTAATGGTTATTGGCTATGGTCTTTCTGCACTCACTAAACCATTTTTTGCATTGGCAAGCACTGCAACATGGATTTTTGCTGCTCGTTTTGTGGATCGTCTTGGTAAAGGAATAAGAGGAGCTCCAAGAGATTCTCTTATAGCAGATTCTACTTCAACAAAAATACGTGGCACTGCCTACAGCTTACGTCAGACTCTTGATACCTTAGGAGCGTTATTAGGGCCTATTCTTGCTATTGTTATTTTGTTCTTAACAACAAACAATTTTCGTCTCGTACTGTGGTTTGCTGTTCTTCCTGCTGTATTGTGTATTGTAGTTCTTATTTTTGGAGTTAAAGAGTCTACTATAAAAAAAAATATACCAAGAAAAAAACTCTATTTTTTATTTAAGAATTTTTTGAAAATTACTCCTGTGATTTGGTTATTTTTTTTAACGGTATTTATTTTAAATCTAGGTCATTTTAGTGAAGCTTTTCTTTTACTTCGAAGTCAAGAAATTGGACTCAAAGTTAGTTTTATTCCAATTGTTTTTGTTGTTATGAATGCTGCTTATGCGACTGTTGCTGTACCTTTTGGGCATTTAGCTGATAAGGTAGGATTTTTTATTCTCATAGTTTATGGTTTTTTAATTTTAGTCTTGTCGAACATTATTTTAGCACTTACCAATAGCATTGGATGGATGTTTGTTGGTATCATTTTTTGGGGGATTCATCTTGGTATGACACAAGGATTATTATTAGCGATGGTTGCTAAATTATCTCCTTTAGAATTGCGAGGAACTAGTTTCGGTTTATTCCATGCAATCACGGGAGTTGCTTTACTTATCGCTAGTTTGACTGCAGGTTATTTGTGGCAGTATTACAATTCAGGCCTTATCTTTATTGTTTCTGCTATTATAACATCGGTTGGGATTACGTTTTTTATTTTATGGCAGTGGTATTATGCTAATAAAATAAAAAAAAAATGAAAAAACTATCTTCTTATGATTGATAATAAAATACAATTTTTTTTCAAAAATCAAATTTGGCACATCGGTGGCCTAATCGTTTTATATTATGTGGCTCTCCAGATGGTTGATTTTGAAACTGACTCAAATGTCTTTCTTGGGATTAGTTCAAAAAATTGGTTCTTATTTTCTATGTTAACTCCATTGCTGCATCAAGGTTATGTCTGGTTATGTTGGAGGTCAGAATTATGTTGGAAAACAATCAGTCAAACAATAGGGTTTAAACCTTATGTTGTAATTTTTTTCATAATTGCGATTTTAAGATTATCCGGTATTGGATTAAGTTTTGCTGATTACGGTTCTTGGTTTACTCCAGGGTGGATAGCATGGAGCGTATCTGTGTTAATTTTTATTCCATTCATTTATACAATGTATTCTATAAAAAAATATTTTGGTTTTTTACGCGCAACAGGTATTGATCATTTCGACCCTAATTATAAAAATATACCTTTTGAAAAAAGAGGTATTTTTAAATGGTCTTCTAACGCAATGTACACTTTTGCTATTCCTGTATTTTTTGGTTTTGCTTTTTCTTCAGGTTCGAAAGCAATGTTTATATTTGCTGCATATAGCTTTATTGGCACATGGTTACATTATTTCTGTACAGAGAAAGAAGATTTTAAAGTTATATATGGAAATAAATAATTACTGAAAAAAGGCAACTACAATTGCAATAATTAGTAAAGCACACGCCGATATTATATTGATGACTTTTGGGTTAGCTTTTAACCATATAGATATTTTTTCTGCTGCTGCTCCATAAATTATTAAAGAAATAAAATCTAAACTTACATAGGTAATCATTAGGATCAAAAATTGGATAACATAATTTGCGTTAAAATCCAAAAATTGCATGAATATAACTCCAAAAAATATCCAAGCCTTAGGACTTAATCCCGCAACTAAAAAACCATCCTTGAAAAAAGAAAACCGACTTTTTGTTTGAGTTACATCTGAGCTCAAGGAATGCATTTTTGATTTGTAGAGATCAAATGCTAAATAAAGCAAATATATAACCCCACACCATTTAATGATCATTAATGCTAAAGAATTGTTTTGAATGAGCGTTCCTATTCCAAATATTACAAGCGTTCCTTGGAAAATATTAGCGGTGATGTCACCTAGGGCAGTCCATACAGATTTTCTTAGTCCATAGTTCATTGAATAGGACACAATAAGTACTCTTGGGGATCCAGGAGTAATGAAAAGGAAAAGAACAATCTGTAAGTATAACCAATAATTTATTGGAAGCATTTTGTGGTTATAACATATAATTACATATAAGAACCTGCCAAAAAAATAAACTCTATACGTGATTTTGTTTTACGCTGCTATTTTGCACAGCTAATAGTAAAAGAAATATGTTACAATTAGTTATGAAGAAATTATTAATCTCTTTATTTTTATTTGTTTGCTTATCAGCAAATGCAGTTGAAAAGAAAACCAATTTTTCAGAAGAAATTTTCGAAAGTGCAAAAACTTCTGGAAAAACAGTAGTTGTCAATTCCTTTGAGGTTTGGTGTGGTACTTGCAGCAAACAAACTAAAATTTTAGATCAAGCTGAAAAAGAATTTACAGATATTGTTTTTTTAAGCTACGAACAAAGCAAAAATAAAGGTATAGCTCAAAAGCTCGGCATTAAATTCTGGACGACCATTGTAGTTTATAAAGGGAATAACGAAGTTGCTCGCATAGTTGGACAAACAGATAAAGAAATCATTTATTCTGCTATTCAGAAAGGTATTTAAATAATGTGTCCCATTTGTTGGATAAGTGGTTTCATAGCCGTTCTATTTGGCGGATCTTTTATAGCAACTGTTAATCACCCAATTTCCTGGGCTTTAGGTTTTGCGTTAATTATATATTCAATTTTCAAATTTTATGAAGCAAAAAAACGTGGAAAAAAAATGACTGAAGAAACAAAAAAAAGAAATAAAAGAACAATATTCAGATTTGTTCAGGGTTCTGTAATTGGTTCAATAGTGACAATAATTATTTTTTATAGCCTAACCTACAAAGAACATGAGAAAATGCACCAATTGTTAGAAAAAAATGGAATTGAAGAACATAATCATAATATAATGTAAAAATTATCTCTATAATTGTTTCTAAAAAATTTAGAACCGTACACTACTATGTATACATTTTAGATAATCAATTTTTTTCTAAATAATTCCAAATGTCAACAGCTAAATCAATACCGGTCAAATCTTTAAAGTTTTTAAGTCCGGTCGGTGAAGTGATGTTAATATCTCCAGTTAAATAATTGGATATTAAATCTATTCCAGCAAATACAATTTGATTTTTTTTAAGATCTGAAGCTACAATTTTCGCTATACGAAGTTCCCTTTTTGTTAATATGGTTTTTACCGCTTTTCCACCTTGCCCTATGTTGCTTACAATGGAACCTTTCATCGGAATTCTTCTAATAGCTCCTTTAATAACACCACCAATAATAAAAATTCGTTTATCTCCAAGTTTAATTTGTGGGAGGAATTTTTGTGCCATTACATGATCATGTTTTTTTAAATACTTTGATATTTGTTTTTTACTTGTACTTTTGTTGATAAAAAGAATGTTCTTGCCCCCATAACCGTGCGTAGGTTTTATTATGATATTCTTGTATTTTTTTTTAAATTTTTCTATTTCATCATTACTTTTTGTAAAAATTGTTGGAGGCATTAATTTTAAGAATTTAGTTGAATAAAGTTTTTCAGGCATATTTCTCACCGCAAATGGGTCATTAACTATCTGTGTCTTTTTCGATATTTTTTCAAGTAAAAATGTTGCTGTAATATAATCCATATTAAATGGTGGATTTTGTCTCATTAGAATAAAAGCAGCTTTTGAAAGATCTATTTTTTTTAAATTTTTTATGGAATAAAAATTTTTTTTATTTTCGTAAAATTCAACTTCCTTACTCAAAGCATAAATTTTATCTTTTACAAAGGCCAGACTTCTCGCTTCATAATAATAAATTTTGTAACCTCTTCTTTGGGCTTCTAATGCTAATAAAAGTGTTGTGTCTGTCTTTCTATTTATTGAATTTAATGAATCACCTTGAATTGCAACAATTTTACTATGTCTTTTCATATAAAAAATCTAAATTATTATTATCTTGGAATTTTTCAATTGTTTGATCAGCTTTTGTTTTATTATTAGTTAATATATTTTCAATACTATGTAAAAAAATCGATTCATTTTTTCCACTATCATTTTTTATAGATCTTTTTTCCAAACCTCTTTTTGATAAGTTTAAAAAAATTTTTCCCCACTCTAAGATTGTCTTATTATTAATAACAGTGTTTAAACCTTTTTTAGGAGCATCAATATAAGCGTTCAAAACCTCTGAAATTTTCCATTTATTAATAATATCGCAAGCTTCATCCAAAGATCCGTAAAGCAAACCAGTATAAAAAGCTGGACCTCCACAATGACAATCCCACTCACAAGTATCTAACGACCTAACTTCAATATACTGTTTTAAGCGGACTTCGGTAAATATTGTTCCCAAGTGATTTTTGAAATCTGTAATATCTGGTTTAGCATTTATCTTTAAAAGTTTACCATCCATAAAGTCTTTGAATGTTTTGCCTTCTGTTTCATAATAATTAGAGTTTTTAAAAACAAACAATAAAGGCATATTGATAGCTATATCTACGTATTTTTCAAAATCTATCTCTTCTAAAAAAATTTTTGGTAACCCAGCCCTTGATGTATTTTGCCAAACTTTTGATCTATAAGATAAATATCCGCTAAATTTATTTTCTTTTATAGGTGAGTTTGCAAAAATTGCTGTCGAAATTGGTACTAAAAAGGAGCTTAATTTAAATTTATTGATAAAATCTTTTTCAGAAATGTAATCTAAATTTATTTGTGTACCACAAGTTTGATACATCATATTTAAACTGAGTTCTCCATTTTTTGGCATTTCTTTAGTCATGATTTCATATCTTTGTTTAGGTGTTTTCGGCACTTCTTCCAATTTTGAAAAAGGATCAAAACTTACAGACATCATTTTCAAATTAAGGTTTAAACATGCCTTTTTTAATTCATCTAAAAATTTATAGGACTCTATACATGTAAGATGAATGGAATCTAATTTGGCTCCCGAAAGTTCAATTTGATTGCCAGGTTCCAATGTAATACTTTGTCCATCTCTTGCTAATCTTATAACGTTATTTTTCTCTTTTATTGGCTTCCATCCAAATTGTTCTAAGAAACTAAATATCTTAGATACAGTTTTAAAATTTATTCTTTTATTTGAATGATTTTCAAATATAAATTTTTCATGCTCTACCCCAATACTGAGATGACTTTCTTTTTTACAACCTTTTTCAAAAAAATTTATTAAATCTTGTTTAGAATTTATTTGATTCATTGATTATTCTAGCCACTTTATAGTCCCTATGATTTCACCAACAGAGTTTTTAACTGGTCTTTTTTTAATTTTTTCGATCTGATTATTATTAATTATATTAAGTTCTGATATCAAACCCGCAACAGCTACTTCGGCTGCACGGCTAGCACCATCAACAATTTTAACTGCTAAAGCAGATTTCTGTTCAGGTATTATTGCAACAAAAACACCCTCTGCTCCATTTTTAAAGAATACTTTTTCATTTGATAGTTTAGTTAAAATGGAATTTATACTCTGACTACCTCCGGCAATTTCTGGAAATTTTACACAAGAATTAAAAATTCTTTTGGCTATAGCTGAATGCTTATTTAGTTTTTTATAATCCGCTAGTTGAGCTACTGCGAGTGCAAATTTTTTTAAAGGCATTAATGGATTAGGTAATGTGCATCCATCAATACCTATATGGTTTATCTTATATTTTGATAAATCCTCAATCAACTGAATTAAATTTTTTTGAATTGGATGCTCTTTATTTTGATAGCCTTCAATCGGTAAGTCTTTATGCTGGCATACAGCTAAATGGCCACAGTGTTTTCCAGAACAATTATGAAAAATTTTTCTTTTAATTTTATATTTTGAATAAGCTTCAAACTGATCATTTTTATTCCATGGCCAAGCAGATCCACAGGAAAGATGATTTTCGTTTAAATTCATTTTTTTAAGCCAGTTATCGACCATTTCCTGATGAATAGTTTCTGCGTGATGTGAAGCAGTGGTTAAAGCGATTAGTTCATCGGACACGTTTATGGTCTCAGCAACTCCATCTTTATAAAGATTTAGTGATTGAATGGGTTTTAATGCTGACCTTGGATAAATCATCATATTTGCATTGCCCCATTCCTTTAATATTTCTCCATCTGAATTGATTAATATTGCAGTACCATAATGAACACTTTCGACAACATTACTTCTTGTAACTTCAACCATTTTAATTGTATCCATAAAAGTTAAATTATTTGATTTTTTGAAATGCGTATAAAGATAATTTTTTCATTTAAAGTTTTTTTTTAAGTCTACTAATTATAAATCCATAAATAATCATATTTACGACTATTATGGCTATTCCTAGGTATATCTGTAAATCTTTACTCAAGTTCGTTGGATAAACAATGGATACTAAGTAATGTTGAATAAAACCTTCAGAATATGTTGTCAGATTAGCTTTATGTAAAAACCAATTTTCAAGATAAGTCAGAGGACATATGGAATGAGTTAATTCGATATAGGATCCCCAAATAAAAGCGGGAATATGAATAAAAACTATTTTTGTTGCAACAAAAAATAATAACGCGCCAAATACAACAAAAAGGATAAAAACAAAATGAACAATTAATGTTAAATTTGCAGCCATTTCGTACATTTATTTTTTGCTTTTCTTGGTTATTAAATAAGTAACCACAATCAAAAGTATTGATATCCATAGCAACGTTTTCCACCATTCAAGGTTGCCATCAAAAGTCATCATTTTATTTAGTTCGTTTAAATATTCTGGCATAAAACAATATTAATTTTTTCTTTCTAGAGTTTCTTTGTTATGGTACCAAATGTTCGAACAAACTTTAAATGGAAATTTTTAACAAAAAAATTGATAATTCATTTTTAGTAAATTCAATCCAAAAACATATAAACAAACTTGCTGTTGAAATTGGTCCAAGACCTGTGATGAATGAACAATCTATCAAAAAAACAGAAAAGTATATAACAAATTACTTTGAAAATATTGGTCTTGAAGTAGAACAGCAACGATACAAGTATGATAATTATGATATAGCCAATGTTATAGCGGGATCGCAAAAAAATTTATTAGCATCCAAGTATTATGTTATTGGTGCTCATTATGACTCTGTTCCTGAAACTTATGGGGCCGATGATAACGCGAGTGGTATAGCAGTACTTTTAGAACTCGCTCGTTACACAACGCAAGAAAAAA
>Ga0208059_1000388_pt1 | contig 8748 bp, 7 predicted proteins | sample DeeseametaMP0959_FD_184199 | JGI IMG/M metagenome (GOLD analysis project Ga0208059, IMG submission 184199) | Marine microbial communities from the Deep Indian Ocean - MP0959 (SPAdes) | ecosystem: Environmental > Aquatic > Marine > Oceanic | place: East of Madagascar, South Indian Ocean | collected...
CTGAGGTATCCCCACAAATAATATTGCGATATCAATAAGATAAAAAAGATAGGAACATTCATGACGTTTGGTGATCAGATCAATCGCCAAACTTCACTGAGGCCAAACAGTCATGAATGCCCTATCTATTGTGAACAAAGTCGTATCGCTTGTCAGCTATAAAATGCATAAAACTCGTCGGAATGCAGTAACGGCGTGCGTTAAGAGCCTGCTCAACGGAAGCGCTGCAACCGTAACCAGCATAGGTCGAGGAATTAAGACTAAAGCCTTTGAGAAACACCGGATTAAACGTGCCGACCGCTTGCTTTCAAACCCGCATTTATTAAGTGAAACACCGTTTATCTATGCATCTATTTGCCAACTATTTTGTGGCAGCACATCTCGCCCTGTTATCTCAATCGACTGGTCAGATTTAGATGACCATAAAGCGCACTTTCTTTTACGCGCGGCCATATCTTTAAAGGGTAGACCCGTCACACTTTATCAAGAAGTTCACTGCAACAAGACCAAAGAGAAACCCGCCAGCCACAAGGCATTCTTAAAGGCGTTACACGCCATGTTACCTTCAAATTGCCGACCCATTATCGTCACCGACGCAGGATATAAATCACCCTGGTTCAGGGAAGTATTAGCGTTAGGCTGGGATATTGTCGGACGGGTTCGCAAACCGCATTTTTACTCACTCGACAGCGGCAATACGTGGCAGTGTATTCGTCACCTTTATGCCCAAGCGACCAGTCGACCTAAGCGTTTTGATAACAGCCAAATAGCTAGAGGTAACCCCTTTGCCTGTACGTTAGTTCTGTTCAAGCAGAAAGCGAAAGGGCGCCACGCTTCAAATCCAGATGGTACACGCAAAGCCTCAAAGCGGTCGAAAGTCCATGCGCAAGGTGCAAAAGACCCGTGGCTGTTAGCCACATCACTAGCATCTCATCAACGCTTATCGAAACAGGTCGTTGCCATTTATCGCCAGCGGATGCAGATTGAAGAAGGCTTTAGAGACATGAAAAGTACCAAGTTCGGGCTTGGCTATGAGCAAAATAAAAGCGTGAAAAAGCAGCGTCTAACAATCCTGGTATTGCTGACGACGTTAGCGTCACTGGTTGCTATCTTATTGGGTATGGTAGTCGTCTCTTCGAATAAACATCGGCGCTTCCAAGCTAATACCGACACCAGAAGCGTGCTGTCATTCCACTATCTCGGTCTGAGAGCTGTTGCTTGCCGAATAAGATTCACTATGCGACAGTGGAAAACTGCACTCAAATGGTACAGCTCCATAGTCGACGGGGCCTGGACCGCAGGCACATGGAATTAAATTCGTGGGGATCCCTCAGACTCTGACCCCATTATTGGGAGGCGCTTTTTGCCTGCATAGTGACGGGTGCTCTGTTGGAGAGCAGCAGATAAACCATGCTGGCGATGATTAACCCTACAAACCATGCGTAGGCGTAAAGCGTATCGAAAATAGCAGGCACGCTTTCTACAAACCCTGCCGCGTGCATAAAGCCAGGGATATTGGGTAAAATGCCTATAACAAGCGCAGTCACACCCGCCATGTTCCAACCGTTGTTCGCGCCATATTCGCCAGCGTGTTGAAATAGCGCATCTATGTTTAAGGTCGATTTTCTTAAGATAAAATAGTCGGCAATTAGAATACCCGCGATAGGGCCAAGTAGCGCAGAATATCCCGTAAGCCACGTAAATAAGTAGCCACCCGCGGTTTCAAGAAGCTTCCAAGGGAAGATAGCGACGCCGATACCAGCGGTTATATAGCCGCCCATTTTGAAGCTTATTTTCGAAGGCGCCATGTTCGAAAAGCCGTAAGCTGGGGCTACCATGTTAGCGGCTAGATTTGTGGTTAACGTCGCAAGTGCTAATGCAGCAAGTGCCAGCACTACACCCATGCCGCCCATTCGACCGGCAAGTGCCACAGGGTCCCATATGGCCTCACCATAAATGGTGACCGTTGCTGACGTTACCGCTACACCGATAAAGGCAAATAGCGCCATGGGTAATGGCAAGCCAATAGCTTGGCCTAACATTTGGTCTTTTTGTGATTTTGCAAAACGCGTGAAATCGGGAATGTTCAAAGCCATGGTTGCCCAGAAGCCCACCATAGAGGTTAAGCCCGCGAAGAAGGCTGTCCAAAACTGCCCTTCTTTGGCTCCACCTTCAACAAACTGAGACGGCGTTGACAACATTTCGCCAAACCCACCAGCATTAACGTATGCCCAACCAAGAAGCGCTAAGCCCATTAAGATCAAAAATGGTGCAGCAAAAGTTTCAAGCCAACGAATAGATTCGGTGCCGTGTTTTATAAAAACCAAGTGCATCGCCCAGAAAGCGAAGAAGCACAGAGTTTGTGTGATATCGATACCTAAAAATGGTAGTGCCTGCCCCACAAATGCGTCGCCGCTCACGCTATTTAAAATAACGTAAATGGCACTGCCGCCCACCCATGTGTTAATTCCAAACCAGCCACATGCAACAAGCCCTCGGGCCAAAGCAGGAATCTTCGCGCCTTTGGTACCAAAGGCGCTACGTAATAATACGGGAAAAGGTAAGCCGTATTTTGCACCTGCATGACCAATTAGCATCATAGGTACAAGCACGATGATGTTGCCCAACAGTACGGTGATAACCGCTTGATACCAATTCATGCCTTCTGATACCAGGCCGGCAGATAAGAGATAAGTAGGTACACAAACCACCATCGCAACCCATAATGCCGCATAGTCTTTCCACACCCAGGTTCTGGTTTCCGCGTTGGTTGGCGCTAAATCTTCATTCCATAAATCGCCATCGTAATGGGAAGGTTTTGTCATGGTCTGATTGTTGGTGTTATCCACGATCTATTTCCTTATTGGGTTTGCTATTACTTGTTGCTTCTTTTTACACAGCGTCATGCTCGGCAAAGCGGTAGGTTAAAAAATGCATCTGCACTCTCAACGGCGAAACGATTAGATTAGAGGCTCGCTGCTAACCTTTATTGGGGCCTGCTGATCTTTGGTGTACAACAAAGGTCAACAGCCCCTAGCAAAAAAGAAAAGCAAAAATACTGCCGCTTCGCGCGCTTTGTTAACGCAAAACCTAAATACCGTTTTGCTACGTCGGTATTTAGGTTAGCTACGCACGTTTCTTTTTAGAAGTAGGTGATACGCTTTATATTGTTAAATAAAGCGCAACTACGCTAATTAGAAATTACGTCTTACCGTTACGCCATACGTCCTAGGCTTCGCATAGGAAATCTGGCTGGTTCCATAAAAACCAGTTACGTCAAAGCCAATAAGTTCATGGTCTGAGTCAAACAGGTTATCTACATAAGCCGCTATTAGCCATTTATCCTCAGCGTCTACCCAGGTTAAACGAGTATCAGCCGTGGCAAAGCTATCAATTTCATGAGCGGTAAAATTCCGCGCATTGTGAAAGGTTTCCGACTGATAATTGGCTGACAGTTGGGCTGCCATATTGCCGTCGAAGGCGTCCCAGTTATAGCGAAGCATGGCAGACGCTTGATACTCTGGGGTAAATGGCGGTGTTGTATCAGCAAAGTACCCCGAGGCCACTTCTAAGTCTTCAACCACTGCATCGGTATATGAAAAGTTAACCATAACATCTAAGCTGTCTGTCGGGGTTAAGAACACTTCTAATTCAACGCCACTAAATGAGGCTTCTTCGTTTGACACCACCCCCGCATTATTCACCCACGAAAACGACTGGTAATCGCTGTAGTCATAATAAAAAACATTGGCATTAAAAACGCCGCTTCCCTGCATAAAACTGTGCTTTAAACCCGCTTCATACGCAGTAAGTTCTTCAGGTTCGTATAAGCTGAAACCTCCTTGAAGCGGGGCATTGAAACTCCCCGCTTTTACGCCCCGATTGATGCCTGCATAGTACAAGCTATTACCCACACTGTATTCCAGCTGTAGCTTGGCCGACCACAGATTTTGATCGTTAGAATCAACCAAAGTCTCTAAAGACGTCGTTGTGGTGTCAATTTCGATAACTCGGTCGTTAGTATTCTCGTTTTGATACACATTACCCACAAAGTCTTTGTCTTCACGGGTGTAACGCAACCCACCAACCAGAACAAGATCGTCACTCAGGCTATAGTCTATTTGCCCAAATACAGAATAAGACTCGGTTTCAAGAGACACTAGGGTGTTATTTTCTTCACCGCCTAAGAAAAAGGTGGTGGGTGAACCCGCCAAGCCTTGGCTATAGTCCGTATCGATAGAAAGGTAATAAAGCCCCCCAACCCACTTTAAGTCTGCGGATTCACCTGAGAATCGAAACTCTTGGCTGAACTGCTCTATGGTGCTGTTAGATTGAAAAATAAGTTCGGGTGACGCGGTTTGGTCGGAGTCGAGGCCAACGGTACGTTTAAACTCTTTGTAATCAGACATGGCGAAGAAATCGAAGCTTTCAAATGCATAGTCTAATGTTGCCGCGAGGCCTTTCGATTTGATTTTGTTTTGATCGTCAAAGGCAAAGTCTTTATTTACTTTATTGCCCGATCCATCAGGGTCGAAGTTACCATTGAAATCGCCGCCTTGAACGGGACGGAAAGGATCGCCATTGAAGTTGCCGTCTACGCACACGCCCGCTTGAATAGTGTCACAGCCAAGCGGGTCGTCAGCAGCATAAATAACGTCAATCACATTGCCGTCGGCATCTTTTATCTCGGTGGTGTTCACCACCTGATACGGGCCTTCACTTTTGGTTGTATCTGACCAGTTACCGCTTAGTAGCAGCGAGCCTTCTTCGCCAATGTCAAACAGCAACTGGGCACGAAACGCTTTAGTATCATCGTTGTACCCATCTTCACCGCCTCCCACAGAGCCTAAACGGGTATCGGGTGCAGCACCGTCTTCATAAATATTCTCTAGTATCTCACCTTGCTGATTAGTAAACCCAGAAAAGCGACCATAAATGCCGTCTGCTATTTCGCCTGATATCGCCCCTTCGAAGCGGTATTGTTCGAAACGTGCGGCAGTAAATTCCGCGTAGCCTTCTGTATCTGCAGTGGGCTTGGCGGTAACCGTATTAACCAGTCCGCCTGTGGCATTTCTTCCGAATAATGTTCCCTGTGGGCCTTTAAGAATTTCGATGCGAGCCACATCGAATAAACCAAAGGTTTGTGCTTGGGTACTGGCTAAATAGCCACCGTCAACGTATACCGCCACCGGCGCTTCCGCCAAGTCAGCGTAATCGTTTTGCACCACGCCTCGAATATTGAAAATAGCACGCTGACCACCGATATCACCGGCCAACGATACGCCAGGGGTAAACGCGATAAGCTCAGTACTGCTTTCAAGGCCAAGTGCCTCTAATTGTTCACCAGAAAACGCAGTAATAGCGATCCCTACATCGCTTATATTCTCGTTGCGCTTTTGCGCGGTAACTTCAATACTTTCCCAAACATTCTCTGCAGCAAAGGCCGCTGGCGTACTTAACGCCATAGCTACGGTTAACGCCAGCAGACGCTTGTGTGTGTTTAACGTATGCATGTTTTACTCTCGTTTATAGTTCTTTTTAACAAGCCTTGCGGCGGTGTTGTCCCGATATTTTTATAAGAGTAACGGTCGACGTGAACTGCATATCGATTGCCACTGGGGTGCAAACCTAAGGCAGGACTGGAGAGGAACTGCCAAAGGCTTGCGGTTTTAAATTGTTATTATTGATGGCTCATGGCTGAGCCTAAATCTCTGTTCTTTTACCTGCTGCGAGCAACTATTTGCCATACAGGCTTAATAGTTACCGTGCGTGGGCAAAGTTTTTATGGTCATTTATGGTTAATCAAGGTCAATACGCCATGACATTAACTTGGAAATGAAAAGCTCACTCCTTCCCGAATGCCGCTTGAAGGCCAACGTTGAGTAATGGTTTTGCGTTTGGTGTAAAAGCGTACGCCATCCGGGCCGTATGCGTGAAGGTCACCAAAGAGTGAGCGCTTCCAACCACCAAAGCTGTGATAAGACACGGGCACTGGCAGCGGTACGTTTATGCCTACCATGCCTACTTGGATATTGTCTGAGAAGTAGCGGGCAGCCTCGCCATCTCGGGTGAAAATACACGTACCATTGCCGTATTCATGGCTGTCAATGAGCTGCATAGCTTGTTCCATGCTCTTAACGCGCATAACTTGTAGTACAGGGCCAAAAATCTCAGCTTTGTAGCTGGCCATTTCCGGCGTAACCTTGTCGATAAGCGTTGCACCTAAGAAGAACCCCGTTTCGTAGCCTTTTACGCTAGGGTCTCTGCCATCAACGACCACATCAGCCCCTTGCTCAGCCGCGCTGGTTATGTAGCCTTCTACTTTCTCTTTGTGCTGAAGTGTAATCAGTGGGCCGAAATCGTTAGTCGCATCGTCAAAAGCTCCTACTTTTAAGCTTTTCATGGCTGATTGCATTTTATCTACAATTTCATCCGCCACTTTGTCGCCTACGGCAACCACGACAGACAACGCCATGCAGCGCTCGCCTGACGAGCCAAAAGCAGCACCTAAAAGCTGATTCACTGCGTTGTCGATGTCGGCATCGGGCATCACAATAGCGTGGTTTTTAGCGCCACCTAATGCTTGGCAGCGCTTGCCATTAGCATTGGCTTTCGAATAGATGTATTCGGCGATGGGCGTTGAACCCACAAAACTCACTGCTTTAATGCGCTCGTCATCTAGTATTTGATCAACCGCTTCTTTGTCGCCATTTATAACGTTAAAAACGCCGTCGGGTAGCCCTGCTTCTTTAAGTAGCTTTGCTAGGAAAATAGCGCAGCTTGGATCTCGCTCAGAGGGTTTTAAAACAAAGGTGTTGCCGCATACAATGGCAAGCGGAAACATCCAAAGGGGCACCATGGCCGGAAAGTTAAATGGTGTAATTCCCGCCACCACGCCAAGAGGCTGAAACTCGCTCCAAGAGTCTATGCTTGGCCCAACATTTTTACTGTGCTCGCCCTTTAACAACTGGGGGGCACCGCAGGCAAACTCAACATTTTCGATACCGCGCTGTAATTCGCCTGCCGCGTCGTGGCTTATTTTGCCGTGCTCCGCACCAATTAACGCAATAATTTCATCGGCATGCTCTTCAAGTAAGCTTTTAAATTTGAACATAACGCGAGCGCGCTTACTCACTGGCGTATTACGCCACTCAACAAACGCATTTTGCGCGCTGACGATAGCGTCGTTTACCGTCGCTTTTGACGCCAGTAAAACCAGTTTTTCTGCCTCGCCCGTCGCTGGGTTATAAACATCTTGCATGCGCCCCTTTGGGGTACAGGTTTCACCGTTAATAAAGTGGCCTACTACTTTCATTATTTGTCTAATCCTTTAGTTATACGTCTTTACAAGCGCTGTGATAGCCGCGCTGATAATATAAAAGGGCGTCGGCTTCTGGGTCTTGCTTGATATCCACTACCTGGCAAAAAATAACGTCGTGAGTGGCCACACTTTTAACGTCTGTAATTATGCAATCGAAGCTTACTGCAGCATCGGCAAGCCTTGGGCAGCCAGTCGTCGATTCAACCCAATCACCAATTTCAAAGCGTTCGTTCATGGGCGCTTTACCACCGAATGTGTTTGAAATTAACTGATGCTGTGAAGTAAGGGTGTTGATAACCAAATGCGTGCTGTTTTTAAATACCTGATGTACAGATGCACCGCGATTTAAACAAACCAATAAGGTTGCAGGGTTATCGCTTACGCTACATACGGCGGTCGCCGTAAAGCCTGCACGCCCTTCTGGGCCAATGGTTGTAACGACGTTTACCGCTGCCGCTAAACTCGACATACCTTCTCGATAAGCTTCGGGAGTTACCGGGGGAAGCACTTCTGTTACTGCGTTTTTTATTGCTGTAATAGTCATACAAATATCCTTTAAGTTGGCGTTACACGATGTGGCAGGCTTGCTCGAAACTTAAGCGAGGTAAGCGTTTATGTACTTTCTCTTTATCGCCGTAGCCAATGTTCAGTAAGAAATTCACCTTCCACGTGCTATCTGAAAAGAAAGTTTCGTTAAGTAATGTGGGGTTGAAACCAGACATGGCGCCAGCGTCAAGGCCTAGGGCGCGAACGGCGCTTATTAAGTAAGCCCCTTGCATAGAGCTATTGCGCATGGCGGTCTCATAGGCCGCTTCTGGACTTGAAGTAAACCAGCTTTTCGCATCTGCATAAGGGAATAACGTAGGAAGCTCTTCGTAGAACTCTTCGTCGTAGGCCACTATAACCGTACAGGGTGCGGTCATGGTTTGCTCAACATTACCGCTTGAAAGGCAAGGTTTGAGCTTTTCTCTCCCTTCATCTGAGGTAATGAAAACAAATCGCGCTGGGCTGCAATTTGCCGATGTTGAACCTACTTTTACTAAATCGTACAGCTGTTTCAACACGGCTTCTGAAATAGGTTTGTCGAGCCATTTGGTGTGGGTATGCGCATCGGTAAAGAGTTGGGCTAGTCCAGCGTCGTCAAGCGGGCTAGTTGTTTTAAACTCTGTATTTTGTGTATCAGTCATTTTAAATTCATTCCAGTTTTATCAAATCTTTTAAACACTGCACTATGTTCTCGGTTTTTGCGCTTAGCCCATTTTTAGCTGCTTTCGCGTTGACGCTGTACTTGCAGCTTGCTTAGAAAGTTTTCGCCTCTTTAGCTGAAAACACCCCAAAGCCTGATGCAGTGTCATGTTCACGTTAGGCCACTTGCCCTAAATAGCTGCGCAGCAGTTCATTAAACGCAATTGGGTTTGTAATGCTTG